>Ga0307517_10003346_pt1 | contig 24940 bp, 31 predicted proteins | sample 23_EM_MG_FD_194515 | JGI IMG/M metagenome (GOLD analysis project Ga0307517, IMG submission 194515) | Populus trichocarpa ectomycorrhiza microbial communities from riparian zone in the Pacific Northwest, United States - 23_EM | ecosystem: Host-associated > Plants > Roots > Unclassified | place... | reverse complement strand
GGTAGGATCGTCGTCAGTTTTACCGCTAGCTCGCAGATTTCCTCAACGGACCAGTCATATCACCAGCTGAGGACCTGAGGTTGCTGAGGAAGTTGAAGGCAAGAGTTGGTCACGCCACCGTGATCAGCATTGGGTCCACCTGACCGTCGACCGAACTCCTCCTCTCACTCGCTGTCACAATAATCCAGAACAAACTATGAAAAGGGCGCGTTGAGTATCACTTTTTGGTGTTTGGAGGACTTTCAATTCTCTTCATCAACTCCGAATTACATTTATACTCGGAACAAGGGAGGAGAGTAGCAGATGCATTTATTTTTACCCACTGCATAATTCATATACTTTAGCGCTAATGACTGTCCATCCTGTTCCAATTTATGTGATGGAAAATCCTTCGAGTTCTTTTCGTTCGACGGAAAGTCTTCACCACCCACCTTTTGAAAGGCTCACCCTTGCAGATTACCACTCCACACTAGATATCGACTACATTTGCAGCCTACGGTCCATCTGTGGGATTCTGTTCTACTTTCTGCTTCTCACTACAAGGCTGGAGTTCAGGCATATACGCTTAATACTATAGAGGATGGTAACCTCGAAATGGTACGCCTGGTTGGAGAGAGTTGAATAATCTCGCATCTGGGGCCCTGTCGCACGCAATGAACGCTGCAGCGATGGCTATCACTCTGTGGCTGATGAAGAGACGGATGTTGCCTGCAGCAACCGTAGGTTTGTATGATGTTCTTAAGTATTTCCGATCATAGAACTTATTGTTCTTTTGAAACATAGTCTTGAGTTCACTCCCGCACCTCTTGGAATGAATAGTGTGTCAATTTTCGTTGAGGACACTTGCGTGCTCATCACCGCTATAATTCTATGCCCTTTTTGCTTGTTCAAAAGGTCAGTATGAAGTGACCTGCCAGCTTGACTTTCGACAGTGCTTTCTCATCCTTCATTCCATGAATGCAAGACCAGTGTCATGATCTCCGACAGGTCACCACCAATGATGAAAACCCTACCGAGTATCCCTTCTCTGAGTTTTCAGCCTCGAGGACGCAAGGAAACATTTCAAAGAAGGTTGTCGATGTCGAATATTTTTTCTCTGGGATTGGCCTCTCCTCACGGTAATATCCACTAATTTCGCTCTTGACTCAGATGTTCTCTGTAATTTTTGACAGTTCACCTTTCCTTGAGAAAATCAGATATTCTAGATGCCATGAAGCATATCTTTTGATGTATTCCATCAGGTTTTTTTAATAGTCGATGTAGTAAATCATGGTAAAACACTCTGTGATTTTTTTGGGCTACCCGACAATTTGGAGGTGGGTGAAGATGTTTTGGGGCTAAGAACTTTAAAAGTGTTATCAGTGTGGTGAAATACTGGTACCCGTGGTTAAAACACTTGGTAAGTGATAGTAGTATAGTACCCTCTAAACCTGCTTCTTGGCTGATATCTTAGTAATAATGAATTGGTAATGAATGCCTCTTGCGTCAGGGACCAGACCCCATGATGGTCCAATTTTTGTCCAAACGATATTGTGTCAAACAGACGATATTTATTATTGCTGTGTGAAAATGAATATAGCTGTTCGACCACACCAGTGGATAATTAATGAAAGAAATTAGCACTCAGTCTGAAAGGATGATTGACTTCAATACTTACTGCCTTCACCTGTCGATCATGCAAGACGATGTATTCAAGTTCGTCTACATAGATCTTATTAAATTATAGCCTGTTCAGGAATTTTATCAATCAACTTTGTCAACGTTCCACATTCAAGTTATACGTCTCGGTGACTAGTAAGTACTAAACTTTAAGTAGGAGGTTGGTAGGAGGACCATTAAAGGGTCACGCGTCACCTGTTACCCTTGTGACTCCTTCATCTTGAGCGACTTGATGTTGACTCGATGTGTCGAGAGAGTAGCTTGACCTCGAACCACCACCATCCCTGCAAATGATGGGCGGAAGTGGCTTAATCTCACATAAGGGCAAGAGGCGTCTCATTAAGAGATCTTCTGTCAAACGACCCAATGCTAAACGTCGAGCGTTTCAATCTAATCGAATTGCCGATGGACATCGTCTTTGAGGTATTCTAAACCGTTTGATTCTGGGTGATCTCCTTGCTCACATTTCTGTCTATTGACAGATATTCGGCTATCTCGAACCGCTTGATTTGCTTCAAGTGTTAGAAACATCGGTAGGGTTCCGCAACCTGCTTACTGGCGCTTCCTCTCGTGTCATATGGAGTAGAGCGCGGGCCAATATCCCAGGACTTCCTTATTGCCCTGACGACTTGAGTGAAGTCGAGTATGCCAGGTTTGCATTCGAAACACATTGCCAAGTGAGTGACTCTACCCCATCAATTAGTCATTCGCTAAGCCAGGTACCGACTTTCAGGCATGCGACCAGGGCAAGTCATACGAACTCCAAACCACCAGAGTATGGGCTGCCCGCGTCAGATATTGTGTATTGTGTTTCGATGACAAGTACATGACTCTTCCCCTGCAGACTGATTGATCAACTGACTCAAAATCCCACTTTAGCTTTATTCAGGTGCAAGCTGGACGAAAACATAAAAAATCATATCCTGGGGATTTGAGGGCACTGCTTCCGAGCATGCTGGGTATGTCATGATCGAAAATGACTTGTCAGCTAGGTCGAACTTTTATTGCAATAGGTTGGCATCGGCATCTTATTGTCTGTCGCTCTCTTGACGAACTTTGGGAGAAAGAGTACAAGAGGCTTAAGACGGACCAGGAAAGGCACCAGTGGACAAGCTCCAAGGTCGCTGAGAGGCAAAAGATCAATGCTGTGTGTAGCAGCCATCGAAGAAGTCACACTCACTTACCCAGTGATGCTAGCACGCTGCACTTTGTGAAGCATGGTTTGAACTCTGGATGAAAGAATCGGCCCAAAGGCGGAAACGGCAAGCCGAAGGACGGAAAGAAAAGTAGGTTTAGAGTCGTTTGCACGTTCATTGATATTTTACTTGGCACTCAAGGATTATGAACCGTTTGCGAGAACTTGGATGGGAAGAGGAAATCAGGACTAATGAATCGTGCAACGGGTTGCTGTTTGACCGTCGGGTGCGCAGGGCATGTGAAAAAGATTTAACTGAGAAAAGTATTCGCGCTATGATTTATTTGGTGCAATGGCCTGACTAATGTGCATAGCTTTACGCGACGTGGTTGAGTATCTTAACAGTTATCTCAAACAGGCTAGAGAACTGAGACTGTCGCTCGCACGTTGACAGCCAAAGACGTATAAAAGACCTACCCTTTTATGTGTACTGTTATACCATGTTATTTTTTCCGCAATTATGAGAAAGAGGATTACTCTTGTCATTGCATTCTTGCTTTTTTACGAGTTCCACCAGGCTGACTTCCATATGCCCCTCCACTTAAGCTATTAGCAAAACTATTTGAGCTCGCAGGTTTCGAGTGCGACTGCGCGAAGGGTGCACCAATGTGATGTCCTCCTTGGTGGGAAGTATTTTGGGGCATGGGGACCATAGAGGGAGCTTCGTCCTGGGTGATTCTTCGATGTGGTGGGATTTGATGAGACAACACGCTCGCAAAGGCACTACAGGGTATTACTATTAGGGTTATTTGGTATCTCAAGGAGGTGCACATACTTCCAAGTAGGACAGGGCTCTTCTTGGAACCACTTGTGCTGTAATGCTTCTCGTGCAGTAAGACGGCTTTCGGGATCGTAGATGAATAACCGCCGGAGGAGATCGTAGCCCTGGGGATATCGTATTCTCGACTGACACCAATCCGAAAGGCGATTTGCAAAGTAATCAAGCCGTTTCATGTTGTTGTACTCGGGCATATAGACAACACCAGGCCAATCCTTTTCTTATGAACAACAGAATGTCAGACGAGATTGATACTTGAAGTTTAGGGATTCGTCACCTTCTGGAGTACCTAGTACCTCAAAAATCTTTAGCAATTGGTCTCTTTGAAATGGGACATTCTTCTTCGAGTCTAGCTTGGCCTCTTCTCCCTTGAATATCGGTCTCAAACTTGCCAACTCCGCCATAACACAGGCGATAGCCCAGCAATCGACGGCCTTGGTGTAGTGTTTCGCTCCCATGAGCAGCTCAGGTGCTCTGTACCAGATAGTGACGACAACCTTGTCTCCTGCAAACAGTGGTTGGAGTGGTTCGTAAATGACCCGTGCTAAACCCAGATCCCCAATCTTCACCACACCGTTTGAGGTAATGAGGATGTTCGCAGGTTTGAGGTCGCGATGGAGGATGTGACACGAATGAAGGTAGATTAAACCGTTGATAAGTTGATAGATGAGGGATTTGAGAACTGCGGAACTGATCGGTGCTCGAAGCGTTTGAGAATGGTGGTGGATTACTTGCTGTATTGGTTATTGAGCAAGCGGGGATATTCCTTATAGGTTGGACGTACTGACGAGAAAGTCATGTTCTGCATACTCGAAAACCATGTAAATGGATTTGTCTTCGAGCATGACTTCCTTGAGTGCTACGACGTTTTCGTGAGACAACTCCCTGTTCAACTGAGAGCATAATTAGATGAATGTTATACGAAATAAGCGAAATTGGCGCACAGCGATTTCTCGTATTGCACTCTGGCTTATACCCGTGTAAGTGACAACATCTCCCTCTTTGTCAGGTTTAAATTTCTTGATAGCGTGGATGGTGCCGTCGTCATCCAGGCTCTGTGCCTTGTAAACACGACCGTAAGTTCCAGATGAGATGAAGCCCAGGATGTTGTATTTGGATGTGACGGGACGGTGTTCTGAGTCCCGTTTTGCACGGTAGAGTCTCATGGGGTCATGTTGAAGTACACTCGAAGACCATTCATCCAGCATCGATGAAGGACAGTGATAAGCCTAATGTCCGGCAATCAATCAATTCAGGTATGGGTAAACATGAGCCCTTCAGTTACTTTTCGCTGACGGAAATTCCAGAGAGTGTGAGTCCGTCGGTATTGGTGCAAGTGCGCGATCTTGGTCTGTTGATTCTGTCGCTGTTGTACGAGGGGCCACCTATTCGTCATGAAATAAGTCCAGTGGCAGTGTGACTATGACTTGTTTTGGCGTAGTCACGGTCATAGTACTTTCATTGTCAGTTCCAACCATGAACAGCTTGAACGATAGAAAGTCTCGTATAAAAAGTTCAGAGAGGGTCGAAAGTTACAAAAACAGAAGGCTGGACGCCTCAGCAACCATTCAGGATCCCCTAGGCTCCGGAAACAATTGGCAAACTTTGAAGCCCCTATTGGGCGACTGCCCGCCTTTTAACAAAGGAATCTCATGGGTCTGCGACTCTCCGGAAAAGAAGGCCTATATGATTGGTGGCCGATTACCCGGTGATAATTCTCTCATGCCAACTACCGATGTCTACTGTCTTGATCTCACCTTGATGAGATGGAAAAACTTGACGGTAAACCTCAAATTGGATCTCTGGTTTGCTTATGGTGAATCATTTTCACAGGACTCTCTTAAATTCCGTGATCTGGAATTTCCCTTTTCTTCTGACAGTTGTCAGCGCAAGTGTAAAAGAATCCCAGAACTCATCTCACCTGGACACACGTTATTTCGGATTCACGAAACGTCTTACCTACTTCTATTCGGTGGATACGACGCAGATTCAGAGAAAACCTCGTCAAAGCTCATCGTAATTGATCTCCGCCATCTTGAATGGTGGTACCAACCAGTCGAGGGTGGTGCTGCCACTGGGAGAATTAATCCGACAATGGTGGCCATCGATCGGACTCGGAAATTGTTTATCTTCGGCGGATACAGGAATTTTGAAGGGAATGGAGAACCCCATGTCTCTTATTCTATTGCCTCATTATCCAACGATGGAAGGGCGTGGAGTTGGGAGTTGGTTGACGTTCACTATCCCGACAATATCCCCCCAGGCACTATATTGGGTCGTGCGACCACCATTTATAAAGGTGAAAAAATTCTATTAACACCCTGGCGAACAACGAATGACAATGTGAGTAATTTATTATTGGCCAATTCACGTCACTCATCGGGACTATCATTTAGTGTTTCAACTTCAAAGAGAATGATCTTATTTGTTTTCATATCGAAAGGCGAAAATTCCAACTCGTTGACGTTGAAGGAGATTTCCCGGAGAAAATTGACTGGTACTCGACTTTCTCTATGCCATCCCTGCCTACAAACGCGGCGTCTAATCTACATCCTGACCCGCCTTCGGTAATTTTTTGTGGATGGATAGATTGGGCCGATGATACGATTTGTGCTGAAGTTTGGCATCTCATCTTGACTCCAACTGAACGTATCCGCTCACTTAATATCTCCCCCATCATCGCGAAGCTCGACTCCCCACTGCTGGATGTGGATTCTGATCTCCAGGCTGGTCTGCAGGACGGAGTCATGATTGGCGATCGATTGTTCTTGCTTGGTTCGCGGCCAGCTCAAAATTCCAACCAACCGAGTAAGGTGCTCAATAGATATCTTGAAGTCCCTTTACGTCGTCTGTGTGCTCGCAAATTACAGTTCGTCGTCTTTGCATCTAACATTTCGTTGTGAACCTAATATTCGCATATTTAGGGATTCCAAATGAAAGGTTCCTTTCTCTCGAAATCAACGCACGTTGCTATAGAAGACTGATAAGCAAATTCCAGATTTGACAATGTAACATCCACCCTCAAACTGCATCCATAGCATCTGTACCATTCCCTGTTCCAAATTTGAAGCTGTACGTAGCTGCGGGCGCCTGCCAAGCGTTTAAGCAGCATTGATTGATTATTATTTTATTTTATTTATTGACGATCATCAATCTCGAGAAGGAACTGCATTATGTTGTATTCGATTACTATCAATCTAATATTCGTTCTTTGTACCAACCTCCCTAAATACGACTACCCATCGTATTTGATTTCTTCTGAGTCAGGCTGCGTGCTTTCCCATTTCGCCTCGGGTCCCTCTCCTCCAATATGCCTGACAAGTCCATCCCCCTGCAATTTCAGAAGGTGCAACTCAACGCTGCGACACGCAGGAAGCCACAGGTTTTCTGGATACTCCTTGTATATAACTTTCACGATCTCCCATGTCGTCCAGTACTCGTTATTCGAGTCCCCAGGAATAGGTGACCGTATCACGCGTAGGATCTCCTTCTCTCGGTCGAGTCGGTGTTGAATATAAAGAGAGATCGTCTCCCGTCCATGCTCGACCACAGGTCCGTGTCCGGGATAGAGGGTATCATAATCGCCATCTTCATCGTTGGATCCCAAATCCAACAGTCTTCTTAAACTGTTGAGATAGGAGCCTAGATCTTCGAATACCGATGTCCCATATCCCAGGACGGTATCGGCAGTGTAAAGGGCCTTGTCCTCAGGTAAATGCAGGGCTATCGAGTCGACGGTATGTCCAGGAGTGTGTAGCACACGGAAAATCGTCGTGCGGTCCGAATCTTGAAACACTTGACCGTCTTGCAGGTCGTGGAATACGCTGCCGTTCGAGGCGTGTATGTAAAGATCTTTTGGAAGCTCTGCCACATCTTTTGGCAGTGTGGCATTGGCGGCCGTGGTGCAGCCACAGCCCAAGCCTCCTGAATCCGAGATGGGATACTTGTGCAGTCGTGGCGGAGAGAATGGCAATCCGGGGTTTCTAGCCGTCCATAATTCCTTGAGTAGCTTGAGAACGTGCGGTATTCCCCCGATGTGGTCTTTGTGCCAGTGCGAAATTAGAATATCGGAAACATCTGGCTGGGTTGGGTTGGACGGTCGAGCAACGGTTTGCAGAGCCGAGGATAAGATGGGTGTATAAGCTGGTAAACCTTCAGCGGTATCGACGAGGATGTACGGGTTCTGTCGACCGATGATATATGTGTTGGTACCTAATGGACTGGCGGATGAGACACGAGAGTCTTCAATAGAACGTTTGGTATTCTACCTTGCAATGTGAACTTTCCAGGGTTCTACAACGAACGCTGAGTGAATCCCTCAGGACACAGGATCAGATACCGACCTGGCCTAAAACCCGAATGACCCGTGCGCTAATCTGGAGATCCGAGTTAATTTTTCAGCGTTGTGAGAAGAAAACAAACAAATACCTTGGTGATGTTATCCAAGGCTTTTGGGTTGCTCATGGTGATGTCCGAGTCAGGTACAAGTTGTGGATGAACGTGTGCCAGGTGACAAATTTAAAGCGGTGATTCGGAAAGATCATGGAAGGTCATATGGATCACGAGAGACAAGAACGCTTCTGAACACAGGTTGCAGAGCGGTCAATTCACTTTGGTCAATCTGAAAATTACTTGCACACAAGATTTTCAATGGAAACAAATTCAATCTGCGAATTGAAGCTTGACACATCGGACTGCTCGGAGGACCCTGCACTCGTAATAAAGGGCGTGGTCAATACTATGATTGACAATATCATGGAAACAGCCTACCCGCAGTCACCGCCAACCTCTTTGTCGGATGCTCGTGGCTCCATGAACTGCCACTCAGAGCCCCACTGCGTCCACAGCTCTGAGTGAACAGCCATGATAATTCCGGGTGGCGTACCTAAAATAGGCAATCTAATTATGTAATCTTGTTGTTGTATATATATACGCGTAGAAACTTGAACGCCTGCCACCAGCCCCAAGCTTCAGACTCACAATGGCTAGATCCCTCTCCTCCTCATCGAACTCTTCGTCAATACGCCAGGAAACGAACACACTCGCCGTAACCTGTCTGCCAAAGTATTTCTTCAACCCTCTGGTCTTGACTATGCTGCGCGATCACTTTGCAACCTTCGGTGACATCAACCAGTGGGTGCCGCTGCAAGGGTTTGGAAGAATCATCGTCGTCTATGAGATTGCCCATCACGCAGAACTCGCAAAATGCCACAGTGACCCAATCGTGCTTAATGGTCATGAAGAGGGGTAAGTTGCATTCCCCCTGATGGTCGCTTGCTGTTCTAAAATTTTTGGAAGGAGAAATGTCGTGCTACGGGTGTATCGAGCCGATCCAAACCCTATTATTCCACGTGGAGAGTCGCGAAATACTCGGATCCCTCAAACTTCATATCTTAAACCGCCAGCGGTTGAGAAAAACTTCCTTATCTCCCCGCCAGGTTCGCCACCTGTTGGGTGGGAACAAATTCGAGAAGACCCTCCCAATTCTGCGCCTCTCGCGGAGGACCTTATTGTCGCCTTGAGGAAACTGAAGACCCACGAAGAAATTTACAGGAGGCCATCATTCGAGCAGCTCCTAGATCCTATGGACGGCCCAGGTGTCGGTGTTTATGTAGAGAATTACGATGGCCCCGAAGACGAATTCAGCATACAGGTCGCAGAAGAGGAATGGATTTACGGTGAAACCGCACCAGCAAGACAAAAATGGCACCCTATTCCGACTTCATTACCTCCCGTGGACACAAATTTTGCTTGATTTTTGTAAGTGTTTCTTCCACTTTTTCAGTCAAATCTCTCTTTTGCTTGATGAGAATACATCAGACCTGTTCCGAGTTCGCTTTGAGGACATAAAGATTGCCTATTATTTTTCTGACTACTTCATTTGATATTTTTCTTTCCAATCAAACCAGCTGGACTAACGGATGTTTTTACTATGTACAGGTCTCTGAAATGCTCGCTTTCATATTGCTGCGGTTGAACAATTTTCTGCATTGATTGTATCGGGTCTATTTCATTCCTTCCCACTGCGATACCTCACTCGCTGTTAGATCTAGAATTCTCATCGTAACATCAAATCAATAATATACCATTGTATTCTTAATAAATCGGATGAATTGAAATTGAGAACGCGATTGGAAGTAAAAATGATATCAATTTGATAACTGTACATGTCATGTAACTGAAACGTTCGCCGCAGCAAATTACAAATGCAGATAAGCAAAACATGGCTGTATTATTACACCGATTCATAATCCCAGAGAATCGAGGTTCATCTATTTTTCGCGCAAACGATCTTCGATCTCGGTCTTCTTGCGATTCAACGCCTCGACCTTTGCTTCCTTTGGCGCATCATATGCGACTGTGGTTTGGTTGAAACTGAAAGAAGAGAAGAAAGCGATTGATGAGACACTCCCAAACGTCGAGAACCGAAAGCCACATACGGATTCTCTGGGGATTTCTGGAATTGCTTATACAACAGCTCCTTGTATTGTTGTAAACGAAGCCCAGGATTTTCTTGCCTTATATTTGGGAGCTCGCGCTCTTGATACGCTTCCAAAGACGCCTAGGAAACAAAATCAAACGGCTGAAGATTTCGGGGTCAAGTGTACCAGCCCTACCTTGAAACGACGCTGTTTTGGGGCACATATATCAGCTTCAAAATAGATATTGCAGTGAAGGGCGATACGTACCTCTGGATGTTGTTCGATCTTCGATGCCTGCGCTCCTACGCTCGCCTTGTCCATCTTGGCTGTAACCACCTCAAGCAAATCCAGTGCATTATCAATACCAGACGCAGCAAAACTCTCCACTTCTTTTGGTTGCTCTTCCTTCGAATTCGAGTCATCCAATGTGTCAAGACCACCACCAGCAGAGATTGCACCTGGTCCAGCTGATTTAGACGCTGGGGCCTTCTTCTTAGGACTACGAGGCTTTATCGAAGATTCCTCCTCTGCGAGAAGTCGGGCATTCTCCGCTTTCCGAGCAAGGTCAGCTTTGCGTTTTGCCTCTGCTGCTTCTTTTTTGGCTTTTCCGCCTTTTCCGCCTTTATCTTCCCATGAAGCAGCCTCTAGACTTTCCTACTGGTTCAAAAATCGTCAGTAGCATCCGGATACATGGGCGATCTTGTACAAACCTTATCAGCTGCTGCTGCCTCTGCCTTTTTTGCTTGATTCTCTGCTTTTTTGGCTTTACCACTCTCCTTCTTTGTGTTGGATCCACTCGGGGGCATCGTCAGCGATCGAGTAATGAATAATGTCGAATCAGATAACGATAGGTTAGTGACTGTGACGCGAAGCATATCTAATCGTTATTTGTGATTCAAATTGAAATCTCGGGCCGCATCCTTCAACTTCAGTTACTTAGGCGAATAGGATAGAAATGGATCCGTTACTCAGGCAAAGGCCTCAGTCTTACCAAGAGTCTTATAGTATTACATCGAACGGACCAGCAACAGGATATCAGGCAACGGAGTCCAGTATCGAGTCTTGCAACGAAACGGAGGCCGTCGGCTCATACAACACTGAAAGGAGACTTACTAGACGCACTCCGCTCCCCGCAGGACAGGTCACTATTCTACTTTATCTTCGTTTCTGTGAATCAGCATCTACTTCAGTGATTTTCCCATTTCTCGACGAGGCAAGTCCAGCATTCATCATCGAATTAGACAAATGATTTTAATACCATCCCATAGCTCCTTGCGTCGGTGACGGGTCAGGAAGAGAAAGTCGGGTATTATGCTGGAGTAATGGTGAGTTGCCTGTATCCTGTGCTTGCATGTTTTCATACCGAGAAACTTATCAATCATCAGGAATTCACGCGACAAGCTCTATCGCTGGTCACCGTAATGTTTTGGAGTCGCCTGTCCGACCACATTGGCAGAAAACCTATTCTTCTTCTTGGCACTGTCGCTCTGGCTGTGTCGATGATTTCCTTCGGGCTTTCTACTGTATTCTGGGCTCTCGTCCTCAGGCACGGTCTGCATTGTCGATATACACCTCCACCATGTAACATCACTTCAACAGCCGATGTATTTTCACCGGGTTCAATAGCAACGCCGGTTTGTTTTTCTCAAGCTCGTCATTTATTATCCTAAGTCGTTCCGGGCAGGTATAATCAAGGGTGTGATCGGCGAGATCACGAACGAAAGTAACAGCGCCGACGCGTTTGCCTTGCTTCATATTCCTTGGGCTAGTGGATATGCGTTTGGGTATGTATCCTTTTGGAAACAAGCTGGCGTTTTTGATGCTATCTTGTGTGTTCAGGGCTCTGATAGGTGGATGGCTGGCAAACCCTCACCGCCATTATCCGTCCATGTTTTATGCGCAAATATGGATCGACCGTCCTTATTTCCTCCCATGTTTGACTGTGGCGTGCTTTACAATAGTTGGCTGTTTGATAATCGTCTTGTATCTCAATGAGGTAGATCCTTCTTGGACTTCACTCTACCGTTCTTCTCAGTCCATCTGAATAGACTGTGCCTATACGCGGTAGAGACAAATCACTCAGGCGTCTTCTCCACGAGGGCGACGTTTCTCAGCCATTACTTTTACCTGCTCCTGAGAGCGACAAACCACCACCTCTGGCATCTTTGCTTACTCCGCCAATCCTCCTTGCTTGCACCAATTATTGCATTTTGGGGGGCCTTCATGCATCATCCAATACACTGCAGCCACTCTTTCTCGCGATGCCAGTTCCCGTCGGCGGTCTTGGCCTTTCTTCACGTTCGATAGGTTACATTCTGGCGGTATATGGTCTCATTAACGCCCTTGTACAGACGTTTCTCTTAGGCCGCCTTGTTCGACGGTACGGAGCAAAAGGGGTATTTGTCAGTGCCATGGTGACAGTTTTGCCTGTGTTTATCTTGCCGCCAGCTATGAATTGGTGTCTTCGGACCTACAGTTGGGACAATGTATGGTGGGGCTGGCTTGTTAAAGGGATGCTGGCTGTACAAGTTGCATGTGGACTTGTCGTGGAGCTGGGTTATGGTATGTAATGAATGACCAGGGACTCGTGACTGGGACTCACTCCTTGCCGCCCGTAAGGTTCGATATATATGTTTATCAATGCATCTGCACCCAACAGACGCTCATTGGGAGCCGTAAATGGACTGGGACAGACCCTAGTTTCTGTCGGGCGAATTGTCATACCGTCGTTGGCCACGGGTCTGTTCAGTTTCTCGATTGAACACAAGTCACTTGGTGGCTTCGGGTATTTAGCTTATGTTACACTTGTATTGATCACATTTGCTGGGATTTCGATAGCGCTGAAGCTACCGAAAATAGGGGAAAGCAGTGTATTGCGATGACATCCCTTTACTTTCTTTTGTTCCCAGAACTTCAATGTAGGATTGTCACCATTTGTGGTAACCATCAACTCCTTCCTTTTCTGTCTCCCGCATCGGAAATCGGCGCGCTGCACTGCAGGTGCCGCAAACCCTTGACTCAGATCTACATGCGATCTCTATACCTTGTAGCCAATTCTTGATCTTCACGTTTCGGACTCCCTGACTCGAACCCTTTTCTGTATTTTTGATAATTCACGATGGCTGGAACGATAAGTCCTTGGGCACCAGGCTCGGCATGTGAGTGGAAACTTGGAACCTTGGGCGGCACTCTCGATAACAGGATTTCATTCCAGATGGACCTGTATTGGATCGAACGGAACTTTACCTCCTGAGCACAGAGTTAATGCTCAATCCAATCCTCTCCGACAAAAGTGACAAACTCCAATTTCATTTAGTAACAGGTAGATTTTTATTATCTAGAAGGTTTTTGTGCTGAGTACGGGGTTGACAGGCTTCACAACCGGAAACAATCGAGGTCCTAATGGAGAGCCAGTTATCCCTGGCAAAGACGAACCCGCAACTCTTCCGCGCGTAAAACAACTCATCATCATCTCCCGATTTTCTCCTTGGTGTACGATCGTCAAAAATGATGAAGGAGTGACAATAGGGAACGTGTGTTCTACCATCTACAAACAGTACGTTTCTGTGTCACTTTCTAATTGCCTTTTTTTATATTGATCGACGTCCGTACAGTTATAGCGACAACCACATTACGGAACCCGAGTTCAACATCCTAAATGCTCGAATGCAAGAGCAAATCAAGCGAACTGCCGCTGCCAATCTTCAGCAATTACAACCACAGCAGGCGGGATGGGGGTATTACCCCGTTGCAGCGCCTGATCGATTGAGGAGGGTGGATTGGCTGAGAGAAAGGGTTTACTTTGAGGGTTTGGTGAAGGATGATTCTTATGCTGGATCTAGGCTGGGGTTTAAGGCTCCGGATGTTTTTATTATGGAATTGGTATCTTGACTACAACATTTGGATGCTATTCGTTGTATTACAATCTATATCCTGGATCGATGCATACTGGGTCTGCCGGAATTGATGACACGATGACACTCATAGTGACTCGTCCAATGCGAGTAATCTCCTTGACCTGCTGGCCAGATGAATTCATTGCCCGCTATACCGAGCCTCAGAGGCATTTCCACACTCTCAATCATATCCAGGCCATGTTACGGTGTTTGGACCAATTTCAATCCTTGGTTCCGACTGAGTACGCGCATTATGCGAATACAGCCAGGCTGGAGACTCAAGGTTCTGAGGTCGTTTCTTGGTTGAAATCGCTTGTATTTGTGTTCTACGAGGCCGAGCGCGAAGGAACTTGGAGCAGGAAATAAATGCTTTGCAATGTAAAGTCTCTCTGATTGGTCTCTGATTGAATATAATGTTCGGGAAATGTCATTGGCCAATCCTGTGCACAAGAAGACAGTGTCGCGCCAGCGCTCCCTCAATTCTGGTGAAACACCAGCCAATCTAACGACAAGTTTGCACAAAAATATGTTGTTCTGTGGAAGAGATGATCCGCGATTGATCTAATAAATGATCCGAAAGTGGGTTGAGGCGTGCTGTAACCCTTTGATCACAAATGTTTACTGCACAAATCTGAACATTTTACTTCCGCTACAGCCCTTGGATCAGAGCTTTTCAGCATTCAGAGTACGTTTTCAATACAACTTTTTCAAACATCTTGACAGCTTGGAACCGATTAGATCTTCGAGTCATATTACGATTTGTGATTTAGCCAGATAGCACCCTGCAGTCCGCATTCGATTCACCAAGTCATTGAAATCTCTCCCGCCTAGTCAGGCTACCGACACTCTCGGTGAGTCAGGCGGTTCGCGTTACTCTTTGGCTAGATTCTCATCATACGGATCCTGGAATATGCTTAGAGATATAAATCATGGCGGGTACACCGTTCATTCCTCCACTCAACACTCCCGAAGGATCTCCGATCTCTTCTCCCCCCGTCATTCCGGGTAGTGGTGGTTCGCCAAATATGCCTCCGGGCCAGGGTTGGGGTATACCTGCGGGCTATCCTATGTTCTCTCCTTACCAAAACCCGTCTCCCTTTATCCCGAGTAGCCCCTTCGTGGCCCCAGGAGTCATCCCAGGACAGAAACAACCACAAACCCACACACGCCAAGGCCTTTCATCAGACTGGACAGGATATCCTCAGGGTACGCCGTTTACCTCTCCAACACATCCGCTACCTGGCGGACAGCCATACCAATCCCCGCATCCGCCACCGCATACTTCACCGTGGTATCCCACATCTGTCCCTGCAGGCTATCCAGCATTTCATGGGACCCCGTGGCCTGCTCCGGCTCAACCATTTGCTCCGAACCAGACACCATGGGGCATGCAACCAAGAAACTTACCACCCCAAGCCCAGGCGTACTCACCTTGGATGCCACCAAATGGAAACTGGATGCCCCACTCTATGTTTCAAGACCCGGGTCCTTGGAATGTCCCAGTCAATCCTCAACAGACGAGAGGTCCTCCTGAGCCTCCCAGTCAGATTTTCGATAGATTGGACCCCTTCATGGATGGCGATTCTTGTGAGTTGCGTACTCGTCAAAAAAATTAAATTAAATCTAGTATGGGTATTGTCGATTAGATGGGCCCGTCTTGGACTCAAAAATACTCCATATTACTGGTGCTCTTGTTAGGATCAATCCCCTACTTGCACCACTCCCAGAGGACGGTCCGGACGAGGTGCATTTGAAGTGGAACATGCTGTTTCCCACTTCGACAATACAGCGCTCCATCGATCCGTCTCATGTTTCATGGTCTAAAGGCAGAGATGCTCCTGCTACATTTCCACGTTTGAAAGAGCTACGTATCGTTTCGGAGACAATTCCCTGGATTATTCACGTAAAGGCATCAAAAGAAGATATAGGCGTCACCTGTGCAGAGGTCATCGAAGCAATAGCACGAGATCTGTATAGGAATACTGGGAAGGCTGATTTCGAGGCGTTACCACCTCAAATAAGAAACGAGGTCAGAGCGGCATACAAACACAATCGATCTCCTCTGCCAAACGTTCCTGGTGGGATGTTGGGAGCGGGCTTGAAACGACTTGACTTCCTGAGGAAAAATTCAGTTTTCGGAGGAATTGAATTCAAAGAGAGGATAATCCGGAAAGTCTTCAGTGATAAAATGCCGGGTGTATTTGTGTTGAAGTGCAGACACAATATGATGACGAGAGCGGAGATAGAAGATCAACACAGGAGGATGGCTAGTGAGAGGGAAAATTCGAGGACGCCGTCTTCGAATGGGAGGAGAAGAGCGAATTCGACGTCTATATCCGTGGAGAGTCCCACCGAAGCATCGACTGATATTGGAGATTAATTTCAAGGCTGTACTTCCGTCCGGTAGGTGCTACTACGTGCTTGTTACCACTGGGGACCCTTTCTTAAATTTCGTACAGGCATTTTGTATTCATGATTTAGTTTAGACAGCTTGGTTTTCCCACTCATACACTTAACTTGAGATTGATGAGCCAAGACAATACAATCCTTAGAAGTTTTGGAGTAAGAGTATGCGTTGACACCGGCAAATGCCGATCGGCGAATGGCGGCAATCATGAAGTGACAACCCGGATTTAGGTAGTTCTGCAAAGTGGGCTCCAACATATCCTCAACGACGACTATCAGGTATACTCGACTTCGTCACCCTTATTTCCCGGCGCTCACACTTATATGTATTCATTCCAGATACCACTCATCTTTGTATTAATACCACAAAAAGCTGGCCGTGGGGTAGACCAGAGGACGTCATCTTGAAAAACCCAAGGATACCAGGAGTACAATTCGGTGAACGAACTTCACGAGTAGCGGAGCTATAGGGAAATGGATAGCCCCTCTGGTCCTACCGATCCTGATTCTGAAGGACCTAAGATCAATGGATCAGTAGCTGGTATGTGGTTGTGGAGCTTACAGATCAACGAAACCGTGGTTAACAAAATTTCCAGCTTTCTATGCATTAATTATCGTCCTTTCCTTAATCGTAGCTGTGGCATTCGCAGCGGTTTTGTATCTTTGGTTGGAAGAAAGGGCCCATCCGAGAGTCGATGGTCATCATGCGCACAAACCAGTTGACGAAGAATCGGTCAAGGATCCGTCATACCTTCCTCCTACAAGATGGTATTCACGGATCTTCGGGATATTTTCTAATGGGCGCAAAGGCGGAATGCGGAATATTGGCTCAATCAGTCGGGGACAAGGCTGGATCCAAGCAGGAACCTCGGACGAGTGGGAGACGGATCCTGAAGAATATTCTAAACCTAGGGCGCTATCGTCTCTCCCTAGGGAGTACGACCCTTCACTAAACACACAGAGGACATCTGCTGCGTATTCAATACCACAACGGTCTCTCGTCCGTGACAGCTTCGTTTCTGACAGGTCCTCCTTTCTGCCCTCCGATATACCCGCCATGCCCTACGAAGACCCTAGTGCCCCGTCCAATCGATATTCCATTCAGAGCATATACTCGCAGCTTCTTCCACCATTACCCGGCCCAGGGTCCGATTCAACACACTGTTCCATCTCGACGGTTTCGGCCACCCCTGTCAGGATTTCAACTTCACCTCCCCTACCCTCATCTCCCATCTCGATAGAATACGCATTTTCTGATTCACACCATAGTTTCGAGTTCCCCCAGAAACCTTCTTTGCGCACCTTCGGGGGAGGAACAAAATTCATTGAAGCTTTATAAACATTGGCTCTGCCTTGCACATGTACTTATTCACATTTTTCGTTTGTCCCTCTGTTGTACATCTATTTCTTGATACTTACACGCCTGTTTGATGATCGTATAAAGTCATTTATGTTATATTACGACTCACTTTTTTTACGTAGTTTTCTGGGTATCACGAAGATGTCGTTCCTATCTCAACATTTTACCCTGGCTCGACTTATTTCAGCCGTCGCAACGTCAGTCCTCGATACGTAGGATGAAAGACCGATATTGATCGACCGTATATCTGGATAGTCGTTACTAAGTTGGAAGAATTTATCAGAAGCCTTTTTTGTATTCTGGACAGTAAATTTCTCTCGTTCATACGCCGATTATTTAGTATGAAGGAGTACTTCTCACGTAGAGTTTAATATATTTGTGCTAATAGGTTGTAGCCGTGTACCGCCTCGAGAACAAAATCCATGAGGCTAGTTTTGCGAACAATTGACGCCAAGCTTTCACTCAGAATCACACTACCATGAATAAAGTGTAATAATCGCAATTTGGCAATCTCCTTGACATATCCCTTATCCAACGGAAGGTAATTTGTTTCGAGCCATAAAGAATTTCCTAACCAAAATGATTTATTATTTTAGTATACGTACCTCCCGCAAACTGCTGTCGAGCCTCCATATCGCAAGGACCACTTGTTTCGCAAACAGAATGCAAGTACATTGCCGGACTATGCGTCAAACTCACAGCAAGCTTCCGACACTTCCAACATTTCCAACCTCCTAAATCGGTATTGGAATTCATGACGAATTCATCATGTTTCATGACGAGGCGCATCATAAATTTGGTAGCGACATCATTGGAAAAACCAAGGGAAAAAAGTTCCAGAGGAGCAGTACAGGTCAACGAGACTGGTACTTCTCGTCCGAAAACGTGAACTGAATAGAGGAAGGGTCGCATGTCCGAGGTGGTATATTCTCCATCTGATGACGATTTGCTGATCAAGGGCTCTATCTTCTGAGACGGGGCTCCGTGTCGTCCACATTTCCATTCACCAATGTCCGATATACGTTCAGTTCTTGAAGGGCCTCTGCACCCTTCCCGAGCTCCAACAAACAATGCGCCTTCCTGAAATATGCCTTATGGAAAATAGGGTTGGCCATCTGTTCGTGGATGAGAACAGGTTCAGGTCTTTGCCATATAATATAATCAAGGTCTACGATGGCAGAATGGTATGCACCTAAAGCGTACTCGTGAGGTGGTTCGAAGAGAAGTCCTTTTTTACTTACCAAGTTCAATGAAGCATGCTCCCCGATTACACTTTATAGTCCTGATGAATTGGGTAGAAACGTTCTTGCCGTATCGCTCAATGATTGACTGGTAGACGTTGTTTGCCTCTGCAAATAACCCATGTCTGTATAGCCTTCTCCTTGAGCTCAGAAGCTGATGCTATATAGAAATGAGTCTTCGTTTTTGACAAAGCTTTTTTGACTCACCTGAGGACATCGCCGTTGGCGGGATGTCCACGGTTCAATTTTGCATTTCCGCTTTTGCCTGCTCAAGGTGTGGCGTTGTTTGGCATAACCAAAATATTTCGACACTATAAGTTGAGCCATTATCAGTCAGAAAGGAGTCATCAAATTACAGTGCATGCTCTATTGCATTTTGCCATGCTGATGTTCTCACAATGATGAGTAAAAGTGGAGAGTAAAAGTGGAATTAAAAAAATAAAACATCTCCAAATCTTAGATCTGGCCATGACCAATGGATTGGAAGAATCTTGGGCAAAACAAAAAAAAAGTTTTGGATTCGTGAACATCATAGTAAACCGCTCGGCTATTGAATAGCAGTTTTCCTCAATAACAGAAGATGCTGTCGCTATGGGCTGGAACTTCAACTTGAAGTCGTCACGGTCAACATGATGTTTCGAATACTTATGCTGAGGTGAGGGTAGTTTTATCCATCCATCAGCAACTAAAACCATGAGTGAGTGGAAATCGCCGAAAGAGAAGCTTCGGGATCTCAGAGCCGTTCTTTTATCCGCAGACACATTTCCCTTGACCACCCAGAAGACTGTTTTCAATAAATGTAATAATATTATAATGTGGTCACAACTATACTAGTACAAAGAATTGAATGCTACGAAATTGGTTTGCTACAAGAAGTAGAAGGGAAGTTGTGCTACAATAGAGTCAAGACCCTTTCATTAAAGGGAAAATGGTGTTAGTGTAGAGGAAGGGACGAATAAGGAGAGGGAAAGTAAAGATTACGATGCACGGGTAGGCTTTCTATTATCTCCAAAGTAGAATATAAGCTCGAACAATTTTGGATGTGACATACGTGTGATGAAATGTGAATGGGTTCGCTGGGAACATAACGATAGGTATGGTGCAGAAGCGAAAGCAATTTCGATAACAAAGGAACGAATGCAGGGAATGTTGCCCGAATGATATAGGTGATGAGGCTAAAGGAAAAGTATGATGCAGACAATGAGCCGAATGGTGAGGGTATGCACAAGAAATCATGGCGATGAGAACCGATGCCGATAAATAAACCAGAAGCAAGCTGGAATGAAAGCCCCAAAAGGACAAACCACACGGAAGAGAGATTGATCAATGAGAAAATCCGGGGTCACCAAAAAAGACGAAACAGATAACCCAAAATGCTGTTAGCAGAAGCTGTTCGAGAACACAAACCACGGGACCAACGACCTTGCCTCATTGATCAAATGGTCATGACGACAATGCTTGTATCATCAATCCACGCCTTGTCCATATCCAGCGTCAGCACTCTGGAAACACCGAACCTATCATCACCACCAAGGACTCTCCTTAACAGCCTCAAAGCCATGTTATCATCCTTCGACCAGGGCATAGCATCGGTAACACTATGGGGCGGATTAAGTAGAGACATGGAGTATGCCCATGTGGAAAGAATCTGTTTCAGCTTTTGATCGGAAACCGAAGGTGAATCCGAATCCGAGCAAAGATCAGAGAAACCGTCCGATGCAAGAATAAGAAATCTTGGGGGAGGGTCCACCGTTGGCGGTTCGGATGAACGTAATGACCAAAACAGATGTTTTGCAAAGTTGGTCACGGATTTGTTGTTCGACTTCCCAGTTTTTCGTTGTGATGGTGTGGGTAGAACTGTCGATGCGGGAGAATCGTCGAGCCGACGATGGATAATTTCTGGTTCAGCAGTAATATACGGAGGGGTTAAATTCTTGACCAGGATTTCCTCCCATGGTGACGTATCGTGAAAACCGGGGTGCAGGTTATACAAGACTCGTCGAGTAAATGCGGCCGATTGCTTGAAGGGGATATCACCAAAGCCTTGAGTATAAGAATAGAAGAAGTTCGGGCCCCGGGGTTACAGAAGGACCATTGACCAATTGGATAGCCGGCGTAGTAGTCGGTGGGCAGATCGACCCGGCAAGATGCGCAAAAGGTGTCATAATATTCGTCGAGCAGAACCGAAGAAGTTGATGCGATCGAGAGCGTGGCATGGTTGGATGGAGATTTGTGATGTACGGGGGGTAGGATGAGTTCGATTACTCATTTCATAGATTTAGATAAGGGACTCACATCGAGTTGGCGCAAGAGCACCGAGGACTCTGCGGTCAACTATACATTCTTGCTCGTCAGGGTGCTCCTTCTGCACGCGTTCGAGTTCAGCATCATTATCACCGTTATGGTTCGTGGTGAGAGTTTCCACAATCCATTCCTTGGCGGTACGGCCTGGAGAAACCAAGACTGAATAAATAGAGGTTAGCAGATAATAATAGAGTCGGAAACAAATGGGAATTTTAGACTTGCCTGCTTGACAGTCCCCAAGGTTTGCTATCCACAAGTCATTGTGGTCTGGGTCCACAAGAGCGACGAGTGCAGTTGTCCCGAACATACATAGGCGAACCTTGCGCCAATTCGCCCCCCCCAAATGCTGATCATTGATCACATCACGTATCTCAGCATTCGTGTATTCCTCCAATTTCTCCATCGAGCCACCGAACATGTCGAGCACATCATGTGCGATGGCGTCGTCAAAGGCGAGCATTGCGTTTGTGAAAAGCTCCGAGATTGCCTGGGGAGAGTAGACAGAAGGGTCGGCATCTCTTAGGAAGTCGCGCACAATAATGGGCAGGTGGTGTGCGACATGCTCAACAGTAACATCGCCCAAATGACCTGTGAGACGGTCAGGCAATCTGTACGAGTAGTGGGAAAGAGCCACCCACCATCAAAGACGCCCGTGAAAGTCCAGAGTCGGCCATGGACTTCAAGTTGGGTGACGACGTACCTGTCCTGCGTTTTCGTGGTCGGAGAAGGTTGGAAGTTGATAGAATCCGCCTTGTATCTGCCTTCAGGGCCCAACTTTAAACTGTGCGGCCTTGCGAGAACTCGGAGTTCCCGCCACAAGGCGTCTTCTTGGAGGACCTGATAGGACCGCGGCCAAGGACCATCTTCTGGCCCACACCTGGACCCAGGGATGTCGTCCGAGTACGCCCAGTTGTGCGAGATGTGCTCGACGACCATGGGGGACGAACGCGTTTGAAAATGGGCAAAAAGTCGTTGGAAAATGTTGGGTAGGTGTGGTGGGGTATCGTAGAGAGAAGGAAGGAAGAGGCAGCCCACGCGACTGGGGACGGACCACAAAGGAAGGGTTCGGGGTGGCAGAGAGGAACAACGAAACAGGCTCGACCACGCGTCGTTTCATGTTCCTCATAATTTCTACCATCAAAACTTAATACATGGGGCAAGACCCAGAAACATTTGACAGCCTGGGGTTCCGAAAGATCTCGGATCTAATACATTTGTATGTTGTCGTAAACACTAGCTCATGCTACGGACAAAGGGATGTACATTTCGATACCACACTGACCACCAGTTCCGAAGATCCGCCTATCGCACTCTCCATAAGGCTTGCAACAAATATGGTCAAGCCCAAGTCGAGTTACCGTCTTTCTAAAAGGGTTGTGTGGCGGTGCATAAGAAACGAGGAGGTTGCAATTGCGACAGGGGCTGTGGTATATCCGAACCGTATCCATCACCTAGAGAAAAGTGGATCAGCACCGAGGTTCGAATAAGTCGGGAGCCGCAGATTGATTGTGAGATGAAACGCCCGTATCTCCTATGATCCTACGATCGGTCGAATCGAACCGATTATCGACAAAGCCACCTTCGCTGTTCAAAGCAAGTCCTCCCGGCCATCGGGTGCCGATCTCCTCAAAGAATGGGAAATTTTGACCAATTCGACCCTCTAACCATCTTGCTTTCCTGGGATCTACCGAGTGAATGCTCAGAGAATGAAATAAAGTCATTTATTTCGTGGTCCATAAACTCGTTCATTCGGGATTTTGGAGCAGCCAGTTTTCAAGATGCCGTCTTCGATATGTCGGATTTTCGGCGAGTAGAGCGGATCATGAGAATATGGAACAGATTTTTCGGACTGCACCCCCACCCCCACCAAATGAGCATCACAAAAAGATCTGCAACGGTCGGCGTCACAGCAGTAACAAAGGGCAAAGGGCAAAATAATCATGTCCCTGACAACCCACAGAGACAGAACCACCACGGACAACTTGAGACTCGAGCTGGAACATGCAAGACAGTTCCTTGAGCCTAAGCCAGAGCCCGAAAAGCTGCCGGAATCACAATCTCGGCATGTGGAAGTGCCAGCGCTAAAATATTTGGGTAGATAGGCATCTTCCGTTCATGTGGACAGGACGGGAAAATGGTCAGAAGTTGCACTGGTCGAAGGATGGTCCGGGACAGGCCAGGGAGGAGAATGTATTTGAAGCAGAATATGACACACATCTGCCGGAAGACACGACTTTACCGCTTGGGCATGTAAGACAGAAAGCGGGGAACCCCAACAAGTACTGTAAGAAGGGAACAACCAAGCAAAAAGGAGTGTAAGTTGAAGATGGAAAATGAGGAGAAAATGATTTCTTGCGGTGGTGTGATTCCCTTCTAATAGGAAGAATCCTATTAAACAACGAGCTAGTCCATCGTGGATGCCGAGCTGAAGTTGGGAATTGCACAGGACATCAAGTTGTTTGCAACAGAACTGGGTCTTTTCGGCGAAAGTTCCATTTAGGCTGGGAGAACAGAATATATTACAAGGAGTGGCATTCGTTCGAGTCGGGTCCCCGATACATTTCGTTTCCGTCTTTTATGAAACTAGGCCCGCGGTATGAGTACATCGAACACAACCAAGTCCGCAAGCTAGTTGAATAATCAGTTTATTTGTTAATATTAAATAAAGTAGGAAATACCTTGACAATCCCCAGGAAGAAGTTTGCCTCACAAGTGTAGACAATCGCGATTGCATCGTCAACAGGCGGCATCGACATTCCTTGATCACAAGCGGGACAATCTTCTGGAAATGGTTCGCAAGTTGGGCCGGTAACCACCGTCACAGAATTCCCATGCAGACCTGCTAATACTGGTCGGCATCGCTATCGAACGTGATGACAAGGGTGGACGAACGACGAAACAACTGAGGATTAGTCGAAGTATATCGACCTGGATCTTTGGTGTACTCCTGGACCTGAAGCGTAGCACCAACTTATTGTCGCTATTAGAAGGAATCTTCGCAAAACAGCTGTGGAATAAGACGTACTGGTCTTATTTGAAAACCTTTGAAAACATTCAACGTTAATAGAAAGCGGCTGGGTGGCGGTTGGGGTGGTATCTCATATCTCGAATTCGTCACTAATAGCCCAGCTCATTATTCATTTGGTAACCAAACGAACTTCGGCGTACCTAACAGTAAAGGAATTCAACATTGCGAAGTGGTGGTCCAGATAAGTTGCTGTGGATTTTGAACCCAGCTGGAAATATCCGAATGATCAAATACGACCATCAAACCCGGATAATGTCGGACATTTAAAAAAGCCATTATAATGTTGTTACACAGTGTTGTAAGCTAAGGGGTTATTAACACCAAATTTTTTTTCCTAAGGCTTAGCACTTAGAAACAGATATTAATTAAGGGTTATATCTAAGGGGTTATTAAGACTTCTGCCGAAAATGTCCAATTTGGTCAGTCCGACTCAGCCATTGAAGTCGTCGCCCAATCCCTCTAACACATAGGTAAGCTACATTGTATGGTTTAAACGGTCTACTGAATGAATACACTGTACCCGTTGATAAGCTTGCTGCGGAAGTAGCTCTAGAAATATAATAGATATATTCCTACACAATAATCTCTGAGATAGACTCAATAGACAATGTATAATCTTTATATATACTAAATCTCTAAGGCTAAGTGCCA
>Ga0307517_10003345_pt1 | contig 24940 bp, 27 predicted proteins | sample 23_EM_MG_FD_194515 | JGI IMG/M metagenome (GOLD analysis project Ga0307517, IMG submission 194515) | Populus trichocarpa ectomycorrhiza microbial communities from riparian zone in the Pacific Northwest, United States - 23_EM | ecosystem: Host-associated > Plants > Roots > Unclassified | place... | reverse complement strand
ATTCGCCTTTTGCTAACCTTGTTTGTAATAGCCGTAGGTTAGTGTATTGGGCCCTAGCATCTTCCGATAAAGCATCCAAAGCTATCAAGTTCTCGTCTTGACTTTGATTGATGGACGAAGAAATGTGCTGGAAGGCTAGTCCGATTTGTTGCTTAAGAAGTTCCATTTGGTTTGTAGTGTTTCTTGCGCGTTGACGGGAGTTGATCTCGACGTATTTTTCTCAACACGGAATTGCGCACTATGGGAGCGACTCATGGGGGAATGTATGACCGATCCTGGATTTGAGGTAGTGGTCATAGCACGGGAGGACGGGTCGAAGGAGGATGCATGAGGAATGGAAGAATCGTCATCTTCCATAGGTTGATCGGGATTACTGATGAGTTCCGGGTGAGGAGAATTGGGGCTCACAAGGGCCATGGTAGAGGTTAGTGATCCTTTAATTAGGAACGGGATTTCTAACTCTCCAGTATCGTCGAGCCTTTTTTCGACCCTTCGCCAAAGTAGGGAAAGGGTGATGCAAGGACCCCTATTTTGTTACCCACCAGTTTTGTTCTTCGGCGTCAATAATGTTCTGAAGAACCTTTTGGTTTTGTTCCACCTGTCCGATGGCTTGTGTTGAAAGGATAATAGTCTCGAAGGTAGAAGGGCGAGACAGGCCAAGCGGTGGTGAAGGGGAGGTACAAGGTAGAGTTATGCCTCCTTCTGACTCAGGTCCCCAGTCGTCTATAGAATCCGAATCTTCGGTGGACGTGGGTTCAGGTGCGACAATTGCAGTCAGTGGTGTATTTTCAAGAATGAAAAAAAGGTAGTAAAGGATAAAACAGACGAAGATGTCTGTCAACATAGGAGCCTTGGTGACTGAAGAATAACAATATAGTGTTACGGGGTAGCGAACACGGTAGGATTCCGAGCTAACTAGGGCGAGGATATTCGCGACAATGAATTATAGGTCAGGAAGGCTCAATAGGAATTGTTTGATAAAGTAATAGAAGAATATCGTGATAACATATAAGATTGTTAAGGTCTCTTCTCCGTTGGATGATGATGTTCTCAACCATCGGGAAGAGCCCTACTATTTATACTAATGTTCACGCTACTTTAACTTCTCTAGTAAAGAAGTATCTTTCCAAGAGTTCAGTTCGTCAGAACAAAGTGCGAACACTGTTTGACCCTGAATCTTGCCCAGCTTGACTCTGAGAATCTCCCGACAGCTATTTCTTCTGAGGGTGTCCCCACTCCACAAGTAGCCAGTCTTCGATCTCTTCGTCGTGATAGACTATAATGGAATATGCAGTCTAAATGCCTACATACCAATAGTATCATGAGTATGGAGTGTTCAAGTCCGATACTCATCTATCAATGCATAATGTGTATGTATTTGTAAGAGTAGAGAACTGGTTCTCTAATCATCGTTCCAATCAGTTAGCCATATCTTGAAAGGTGAACTCTTTGAGGTTCCTGAGTAGTCTCCCAGATGCCTCCGGGAAGTCCCTACTCAGGAAGCTTGGGTTCGGATATATGCTCTCCCCTATGGTGGCATATACCTCACGCATAATTTATGCAAGCTATTCCCGCTAGGGTAATAGCGTTCCTATGGATCTTACTTTACTAGGGAGCACACAACTACACAGCCGCACAGTGCTGTCGCGCCGTACCAAAGCTGGGGCCGCAGAGGGGTGTTAGGAATATCGCCTGAAGGTTACAGGAGGTTCGGACCACTCCTGCTCCGTCAGTAGCCCGTTTCGTGCCCTACGAAGCGGCCCTTTGAACATCCAAGAGCCCCACTATAGTGGGATAACTTCCCCCTAAGTCCGCAGATGACTTTGTTGGTGAAGGTAGGGTAACTGGGGTACCTCAGTAGGGTAACTGGGGTCCCAAGGTAGGGTAATCATGGTTCTAAGGTAGGGTAACTTCACCCTTCCAGGCCTTGATTTCCTTCCGGAGTTCGCCCGACCACATATAATGTTGCCCCGGAGACCCGTGCAACGTTTACTATGGGTCCGTAGCTTTATGCGATCATACCCTCCGAAGGTTACCCTGCCTCGTAGGGTAACTTTGGCCTACCTAGGTTACCCTGTCTAACCCTATGTCAGCAAGTCACTTTATAGACACATGTACCAACTCTTGTCTACCGGTAGTATACTAAGTATACTGGCCTATCCTCAATATGGTTACCACTTGGTATACCATACGGGCTTGAGTCTAGTCCACTGTAGCTACCCATCTGTAGGGTCGTTAGACCACTCCCCTCTTCGCTGGATCTGTCCGCAGATCTTAGCGTCGTCTTTTCTTTCCAAGCATAGGTACATCAATACCCCGATGCTCTCTAGGTTTTGATGGGTACCTGTCATGGAAGTTTACCAAGGCCTGCATAGCAGTGCCTTCCAACATCTCGAATGCTTCCCAGGAATTTTCTTCTGGTCCATAACCATCCCAAGCAACTAAATATTGCACAAAGCCGGGCGTAAACTTTGACTTAGAATTTCCATACGACCGACTGTCTACCACCTCCGCGATAATATAAGTGGGCTCACTATCTACAATGTCTGGTGCCAGCATCGCCAACTGAGGTCTTCCGATATGATCCTCGTGGTATGGCGCCAACAACCCGACATTAAACACTGGATGGATTGTCCATCAGGCTGCCAATTCTAGCTCATAGGCTCTGGATCCAATTTTCCGCTTGACGACAAACGGTCCAAACATTTTATGGTCAAGCTTTTCGATAGGCCTCTTTGTGCGAATGTTTTTTCGGTTCCACATTACGTGGTCTGCTTTCTTTGCCCTGCCCTGGCTGACATCCTCCAGTGTGACATATTCAGGCGAAGGCTGTCTTTTTTGATCATGCCATTTCCTTTGTCTTTCTTGTGCCCATTGTAGGGTCTCCCGGATTTCTTGCCATGTCCCTTCCCAATCCTTTACTACGAGCTCACTGTCAGGGTGTATTCCTTGATTATCTGACACCATCCCCGACCACTGTATCTGGGGAGTGAATCCGTAATTAATTTCAAAAGGACTAGCCTTAGCGGATTCCGATAGCAAAATGTTATAGGCGTGCTCCGCAAAAAGCAGTAGCGACACCCAATCATCCTGCTGATATGAACAGTAACTGCGTAAGTACTGTTCCAGTGTCTCGTTAACCTGTTCAGTTTGCCCATCGGTTTCAGGATGAAACGCGGTGGAAATATTTAACTTGACTTGCAATAGTTGCATTAGGCTCATCCAGAACTTGGATGTAAACCGGGTATCTCAGTCAGAGATAGGTGTTTCTGGGAGCCCATGAAGGCGCCAGATTTCTTTCAGAAAGATTAGAGCCAGTTCCTTGATGTGTTCTTATGTTTTGAGGGGGATAAAATATGCCATTTTTGAGAACCTGTCCACAATGACCCATATTTTCGTATACCCCTCTGATTTGGGTAGCTCCACAATGAAGTCCATGGATATGGAGGTCCACAGTCTCATAGGAACATCGATAGGCTCCAACAGCCCATACTTCTTGTGCCAGATGACCTTGTTATGTTGACATATGTCGGATGAGCGAACATATTCCGTGATCTGTTTATCCATCTTTGGCCAGTAGATGTTCGCCCTAACCCTACCAATTGTCTTGTAGGTTCCGAAGCGTCCAGCCATGCCTGCATGATGTTCATCCTCCATGACTATTCATTTCAAGGCCTCGTCCTTTGGGATGTACCACTTGTTTTTATAACAGAGTAAATCCTTTATGATACTTAGACTTGTATCAACATTCTTCTCGCCCTTGAGTACTGACTTGAATGTATCCAAGATGCTTTGGTCTTGGTCGGCTGCTTTGAGTTGAGCTGTCCTAAATCTGGACTGCAGCCGAAACCCTTGGCAGGACTGCAACACTTGTAGTCGCAAGATGTCCCGCTCCAGACCAACATACTAATGCGGACGGAAAAAAGTGTAAGGATCAGAATTACTCCCCCCTTCAGGGCAGTAGTCTCTACGCCTAGACAATTCATCGGCCTTTTCATTTAGCCTTCCCTCGTGGTAAACAACCTTGAAATTGAACGATTGTAGGAATTCAGCCCAGCGGTGCTGGCTTCTGTTGAGAATCTTGGTAGTATTAAAGTACTCCAAATTCTTATGATCAGGATAAACAGTTATCTGTTCTTCTACGGATCTCAACATGTATTCCCATTCGCGAAATGCAGCAACTATGGCTGTCATTTCCGTATCGTGAAGATCATAGTTTACTTCAGCGGGTGCGAACCTTCGGCTATGAAAGGCTACTGGGTGCCATGGCTCATCTTCACAGAGCTTCGATAAAACGGCTCCTAGGGCAAAGTCACTAGCATCGGTTTCCAACTTTGTTGGACGAGTTGCATCAAAGTGAGTCAATATTGGACAAGTTGTGAAAGCTCTCTTGAGCTCATCAAATGCCGCTTGACAAGCATTGGTCCAATTCCACTTGATGCCCTTCTTTGTTAGGTTGGTTAAAGGTTTTGCTATCTTACTAAATCCCTTAATGAACCGACCGTAAAAATTGGCAAAGCCCATAAAGCTTTGCACATCAAGGACCTTTTGTGGCGGTAACCACGCCGTAATCTCCTCAACCTTCTTGGTTGTCATTGATATTCCATGGTCAGAGATCTTGTATCCAAGGAATTCTACTTCTCGCGCATGGAAGGTTGACTTTTTTATGCTGACACATAGGCCTGCCTTCCGCAGCCTGTCCATTACTTTCCTTACCATAGCAACCTGTTCTTCTATAGACTCAGAATAGATTAGGATATCATCCATATAGGCGATAACCCCTACATGCACCATGTTACGGAACACATCATTGATCATTCCTTGGAAAGTTGATAGCGCGTGACAAAGTCCAAAAGGCATGACAGTATATTCGTATAAGACATACCTACTTTTAAAAGCTGTCTTCCATTCTTCTCCTTCCGCCATGCGGATCAGCTAATAGCCATTCTTCAGGTGCAGTTTGCTGAACACTGTGGCTTTCCCGAGCCTACTACGTAGCTCGTTCATCAAGGGTAATGGATACTTATTCTTAATAGTAATCTTATTTAACACTCGGTAATCAACACATAACTGCAGTGTTCCATCAGGCTTCGGTACAAGCAGGATGGGAGCACCTATCGGAGAGGATGATCTCCGGATCTTGCCGGACTGTTCCATCTCATTGATATACTCCTTTAACACCAGCAGCTCCCAAACGGTGAGCGGGTATATGTTGTTTTTGGGCAAGTCAGAGCCCGGGACCAAGTCAATGCGGTGGTCATACACGGTATGCTTTGGCAAGACATGGATCTATCTTCGCTAAATATATCAGCGTAATCCTGGTATTCTGGCAGCAACTTAAGACTTATGTCTTCACCATCTTCACCAGTCCAAAGGCGCATCCCACATACAAACATGTTGTTGGGATCCTCGGCCAAGAGTTCTTCGCAGGTAATAAACTCTATGCAACTCTTGCTTCAGAGACAATATGTCTTACAATCGTCTGAGCGCCATTTCAGACGTCTCCTTTCCCAGTTGATATCTGGGTTGTGGTCTTGTAACCATGCCATTGGCAGGTAATGATCCAGGTGCCCTGAAGGCATATCAGCCAGCTCAAATCTCATCTTATTGGTATGGTCTCCTGTAGACATATCAACCGTCTTTGTATAGTGGAGACCTGATCCAGGAATATGATTCCCGCTTGCATCAGAAATAGGTGTTGGAGTCTCCCGACGTATACATTGTAGCTGGGCATTGGTAACCCAAGCGCTACTTAATACTGCGCCCGTAGCGCCACTGTCTAACAATAACAGAGCCTCCTTGCTCTGTTTCTTTCCATTGTGGCTCCACTCGAGCCTTACATTCACATGTATAGACCTAGTATGTAGCGGAGGGCCTGCAAGCCTCAACCGCTTAGCGGGTCTTTCGTCGCTAAACATTGTTGGTTAGTATCAGGTATGTGGTGGTGTTTTCTAGGCATTACTGCTCAATCTCTCTTGCCTTCCGACACAAGAGCGGCCACAGCGGGTCGGAAGTAGTTATCCAATGGGTACAATTATGGGGTGTCAAAATATCTTGGGGGTTTACTATCACGTCAGCATGATTTCGGGTCCTTAACCCTCCTCAGGTAAACTTGCAGAATAACTTAAATTTCTAAGCCAAGGCCCGGCTGACGAAATCAAAACGATAACCCTTATAACTTGAAACCTAAGCCCACCACAATTTTCTTCCTTGTGAAAATAAAGCAATCTTTCGCAAAATTAGATAACAAATGAAATCAACATAAGCACGAAAGAAAGAGCCATAACCATCTCCAAAACCTCCGAAAGAAAACCAATCCACACGATCATTTCTGTAGTCCATGTTGGTTTCAGCTTCTAGGTTCTTTGAGGGAGGAACATACGGTCCACATCTTCCATCTCCGTCCTTCATGCCATCTGGGCTTGGACCCGGAGTCAGTGCTTTTCTAAAACTAAAGGATAGAGGCGGGGACTTACCTAGTCCGACGCATCCGTATCCACTTCGAGTATTTACGGAGCCGATCCGCGAATCTCTGCCTCTACTCGTTTAACCGCAAGTGGAGGAGCCTCAATGGGTCTTGCGTTTGGGATTGAAACACGGTCCTGGTGTCCTGCCTCATTAACGGTCCACTTGCGAGTAAGCTTGGCCGAGGCGACAACCGCAGTGGCGGCAGGACATTTGCGCAACATGTGATTCGGATCTCTACAGCGTGAGCATTGGCTCTACCGTTTGCCACGATCGATCAGAGTTTACGCTATATCTTTATGCCCTTTTGCATGCTCTGACTCTGGCGGGTGGAAAGATCACTGCGCTGGGTTGGTAGGTTTGGGATTACGAGGGCCCGAACCTTTTCTCTCCTTCATCTGCTTCTTAGTGCAGGTATGCCTATCGTCGCTGTTGTCAAGATGAGAGGAGTCTTTTGCTCTGACAACAGTACGGTTGAAAGAAGCGACATCTTCTACCTGGTGACCTGTATTGCGCAGAAGGTTTAGGTAGTCAACATAGTCTTCGGGGTGTGTAGTCTTCATAGCCCACGCATTACAGAGAGCAGTTGCCATCCTCACCTGAGCCTTATTCTTCACATAGTCCCCACCATATTTCAACTCATTTGCCAACCGGATTAGTTCATCTACGAACAGATCATTCTTTCCTGGCTGCATGGATAAACCATTCCAGTCACGAAGAGCGCAATCTCGGTCCGTGTGCCCACCAAAACTGGATACCAAACGCTTGCGAAAGCCTTCCCATGTCCTAGGAACATTATTTGGGTCAAACGGCCTCTTATCACGGATGGCTGCATCCTCATTGATATAGACATGCATGCTATGGTACCATTTTTTGGCTCCGGCACGAAGGAGGGGAATGACAAGGCTAATCTTATCAATAGCATCCTCGAGGGATTCTCTGAAATACTTTAGCTTAATCTCGACATCTTGTATGAAAAGTTGGGTGGCCTGAGGGTCACCTTCGAAAGGGTCTACTCCAAGGCGCTAAGGCTTTTTGGGCTTGTAAACGGATCCCTTGTTATTCCGTTGCCTCTTGCGAAGCTTCAGAAGTCGCCTTAACCGTTCATCATACTTCGGCTTCCTTGCTTCATCCCAGTCGTCCTTACGACTACCAAGGATTTTGCACGGATCGAAAGGTGGGGAGTCGGAGTTGTCACTATTGGAAGAGGGGTCGGAATCATGCGGGTCTCCTCCACCAGCAACATTACCACTCGTTGGTGGAATTCGACCTCCATCTTCTCCGTTACCTTCGGTATTTCTACCTCGGGTAGACCTTGGCCTATGATATCCACTAAACCTCGAAACTGCCTCACGATCTTCATCCATTCTATCGGAACGGGGTACTGACATAGTTGAAGATATAGGAGGTCGGTTGGTGGTATTCTGTCGGGGTGGGAACCTCATATTGAAATCCCAACAATCGTCCAATGCTGTATGCGTTGCTGCCTCACAATAGGGGCAACGGATCTTTTTCAACTTTGAAGGTCGTGGCTCAGGACTTGGGGGTAGTACAATAGGTTCACCCACGCTTCGTAGACAAGGTACTCGATGAGTTTAAGTGAGTTCACTTCCTTCTCCCTTGATCCTACAACCAGCAGAACAATAAGCTGTAGCCGACTGAGCTGATGGCCCCGGAAATCCTCTCCATCCAGGATTACCCGAGGGTTTTGCCGGAGCCGCGGGCACTGTTGCCTGAGCAAAGGCCATTGGGTTGTGAGGTGTCGCTGGCTAAGAGGTTGACGCAGCGACGTCAAAGGGACGTTCGTCTTCTACTACAATTAGAGGTGTTCGTGGTTCGACTACCGGGAGGGCAGCCACCTGGGGATTTGTAGTAGGGGTTGGCGGTTGAGGTGAAACGCGACCAGAACCGGCGCCGGACCTCCGTTCTTTGCTAACCTTTCACCTCGCTCGCCCTTTTCCTAGACAACTAACAGCGGCTGTGGTTTGGCCTCTTGAACTCAGGGCTTCAGCGACGGCAGTTTCGAAGAGAGACAGAGGTGATGCGGTATGTGCGAGCTGCTGTTGTTGCTCCCTAAACTGCTGCTGTTGGGCATCTAGCTGTATTTCCTGTCGCATGTTTTGTGATGCAAGCTCGGTTAGAAAGTATTCGTATCTTTCATCAACTATATACACTGCCAATTCCGCAGCGTAGTGAACCGGGGGTGCTTGCACAAAAGGCAGGGGGGAAGCAGCTCTCATTACCACATCACTTTCGAGGTCAATGTCATAGTTGTCGCGGCGGGCTTGTTCGAGGGCTGCTACTCTTCCCTTCAACATCTGCACCGATATGGCTTGCTGACGGAACAGCTTCTGCTGATCCCGCATCGATTCATTCGCACTTTTGACCATTTCCTCATGGAACATTAACTGTTTCTCTTCGACGAAATTCTCATGTTGGCTTTGGGCCTCTTGGAATCGCTTGCCCACTTCCTTCAGAAGATAGAGCTCGAATATATCGAGGACAAAGGACTGAAACGTAACGTTGTTCCTATTCTGTAGTTGCACTCTCTGCCTCACAGTGTTATCTCGCGTCAGGGGAGCCAAGAGACTACACGGGTCCTCGATCACCATACCCACTAACTCCGCTTCAATAGGAGTGGGTTCGTATTCCAACAAACCAGCCACCGGTGTCCATGCCAATCCCATCAAATCTGCACGAGCATTAAACATGGAGAGGTCTTGGAACACCTGCGTAGCGGTTTGATTGGAACCGGAACGGCCCATAGCCACTGAGGTAGACATTGTTCTTTCCACCCGATGCTTCTTGTACCAGACAAGTGACTCGTATTCAAAGAATGTCAACAGTAGGCGTCTGCAATCAACAATTCTTAGAAGAGAGTTAAGCGAGTGCGCTTAATGATATACTGTAATGGGGGCACTCTGGAGGAAGACGGATCCTAAGATTGCGACCGCACCGAAGACTCAAAGTAGAAGTAAGGATCAAAAAAAAGATAAAGATAATTCAAAGTAGAATCAAGCGGTAAAACTTAATATCTTTAAGCCTGAAAGCTTCACTCAGTAAGTTCTCTTGAGGATCGTGGGTTATCAGAATAGAGTGTCTCTCGGTTTAGTTAAGTAGAATAATGTAAAGCCAGAGGACACCCGTCAACCATTCTGACCTTTCGCGAGCGCCCTGCTCACCTCAGGACTGTCCAACTCACCTACCTAGTGGGAGGTAACACGCGGAGGCAGTCGGACCGCTCGGATATTAACTATCACCACAAATAGGAAGTGCTTGCGGTGATGCCTCTCTAACTACATCTGCATGAGCGAAAGCTCTTTCCTATTGGTAGCCTATCAGTGGCCGACCGACATGCCCACCGTAGAGATAATATCCATGGGGACTCAGTGGCCCAGCGGTGGTTTCATCTATACAAGCTACGCAGTCCATCGGCAAATCTACTTGCCTATACTAAGCTTCTAAACCGGACTGCATGCTCCTTCGATAAGAAATCTCCTGCTGCTTGACTGCATGGGCGCTACCAACAGTCAACCATGCGGGACCTTCTTCCATGGTGACAAGACTCACACCTCTAGAGTCCACTAATAACCCATGGTAATGCTACAGTTCACGGGGTAGCCTGGGACTGGCTTTGGGATGGTTGTCCTGGAAGCGTTGCAGCTTCCCCTGTCAGCCCCAAGCCCTCGACTGTTAACCATACAACTACCCGGAGGTCAAAGTATGCCCGTAGGTGGTTCCCAGGTGTTATCCAGGTGGCGCCCCAGGAGGCGGTCACCCTCACACCCCTTATATATCCTGCGAACAGCTTCTGGTCGGTTGGACGGCCACAACTCATACGGTGTTGTGGGAGCGTTCCTATGGATCTCACTTTACTAGGAAGCACACAACTACACAGCCGTACAGTGCTGTCGCGCCGTACCAACGCTGGGGCCGCAGGGGGGTGTTAGGAATATCCCCTGAAAGTTACAGGAGGTTCGGACCACTCCTGCTCCGTCAGTAGTCCGTTTCGTACCATACGAAGCGGCCCTATGAACATCTAAGAGCCCCACTATAGTGGGATAACTTCCCCCTAAGTCCGCAGATGACTTTGTCGGTGAAGGTAGGGTAACTGGAGTACCTCAGTAGGGTAACTGGGGTCCCAAGGTAGGGTAATCATGTTTCCAAGGTAGGGTAACTGCACCCTATCATGCCTTTATTTCCTTCGGAAGTCCGCGCGACCACATATAATGTTGCCACGGAGACCCGTGCAACGTTTACTATGAGTCCTTTGCTTTATGCGAACATACCCTCCGAAGGTTACCCTGCCTAGTAGGGTAACTTTGGCCTACCTAGGTTACCCTGTCTAACCCTATGTCACCAAGTCACTTTGTAGACACTTGTACCAACTCATGTCTACCGGTAGTATACTAAGTATACTGGCCTATCCTCAATATGGTTACCACTTGGTATACCATACGGGCTTGAGTCTAGTCCACTGTAGCTACCTATCTGTAGGGTCGTTACAGTGAGGAGCTATCAAATTTATTGAGTGAATCAGAAAAGCAGACTACTCATGAGAGTAGGAGGCCTCAGCGGCAACTGCCGCTCTCTCACGGTAGATACTACACCGAGTCCGCTGCAAGCACAATCCCACAACAATAAGGGTCAGGGGATTTGGTAGGGGGAACACCCCTGGAACCATGCCGAAAGGTTCTGCTACCAGTAGCCGAGCCTCCCACGATTTCTAGAAGAAAGTGTTACCGAAACGCAATAATGGGCCTTCCTGTGGGATGACCCCACCGAGGTAAAGAATAGACTGACTAAAGAGTTCACAGCATCGCTAAATCCCACCTCCCAACACATTCGAGTGGAGGGAAAGCAGCCTGAATGGTGGCTTTCTTGTGTGGGATGGTGTCCCCTATGACAATAATTCCTCCAACGGGCCACCATATCTCCTTACTAGATACAACCCATGATCTTCCTGATCATTTTTTTTCTGCGGGGTACAAAACTGGGTGATGATGATTAGGGGTTGTTCTGCGTGTTTGCGTAGACTGCACCAATTTTGGGTAAACAAATGCTATTGCACATCTCGAAAAGAGTAGCGTGGTTGCTGTTGTGCGTCGCTGTGGTGATTAGCACCTTCAAGTGTCTAGTGTCGTAGTGGTAAAGGATTGAGCCTCCTTCCGCGCTGTGCATCCCCAAGTCCAAACCTGGCTTGCCCCCTGCCACTGGAAGTGACTGGATCTCCCAGGCGGGCTCGCCTATGGATAAGCACGACTGCTACGAACGCATGCGATAGAGATTTGGCTTCAATAGATTTATCTTGCCTTCAGGTGTGTAGTGATGTGGTGGTGGATCGCTAATGTGGTCCCCTGCCGTGCGCGCGCTATGTTCGGCTATTTCTATAAGTGGTGGAAGATATTATATGATCCCCAAGATGTCTCAAAGAACATTCCATCTTGGTGAGAATGAGCTCCCCAATCTTGGAACACTGCCCGGATATGATACAATATTTCTACCTTCCCCCCTAGGTAAATATAGCTGCCAGGTTAATGTAACGACCCTACAGATAGGTAGCTACAGTGGACTAGACTCAAGCCCGTATGGTATACTATGTGGTAACCATATGGAGGATAGGCCAGTATACTTAGTATACTACCACTAGACATGAGTTAGTACAAGTGTCGACAAAGCGATTTAGTGACATAGGGTTAGACAGGGTAACCTAGGTAGGCCAAAGTTTCCCTACTAGGCAGGGTAACCTTCGGAGGGTATGATCGCATAAAGGTAATGACCCATAGTAAATGTTGCACGGGTCTCCGGGGCAACATTATATGTGGTCGCGCGGACTCCCGAAGGAAATAAAGGCAAAACAGGGTGAAGTTACCCTATCTTAGGAACATGATTACTCTACCTTGGGACCCCAGTTACCCTACTGATGTACCCCAGTTATCCTACCTTGGGACCCCAGTTACCGTATTGAGGTACCCCAGTTACCCTACCTTCACCGACAAAGTCATCTGCGCACTTAGGGAAAAGTTATCCCAGAATAGTCGGGCTCTTAGATGTTTATAGAGCCTCTTGGTATAGTACGAAACGGACTACTGACGGAGCAGGAGTGGTCCGAACCTCCTGTAACCTTCAGGCAATATTCCTAACTCCCCCTGCGGCCCCAGCGTTGGTATGGCGCGACAGCACTGTACCGCTGTGTAGTTGTGTGCTTTCTAGTAAAGTGAGATCCATAAGAACGCTCCCACAACATGGTATGAGTTATGGCCATCCAACTGACCAGAAGCTGTTCGCAGGATATATAAGGGGTGTGGGGGTGCCATCCTCCTGGGGCGCCACCTCGATAAGACCTGGGAACCACCTACGGGCATAGTTGGACCTCCGGGTATTTGTATGGTTAGCAGTAGAGGGCTTGGGGCGGACCGGGGAAGCTGCCAGGCTTCCAGGACAACCACCCCAAAGCCTGTCCCAGGCTACCCCGTGAACTGTAGCATTACCATGGGTTATTACTGGACTCTAGAGGTGTGAGACTTGTTGTGATTTAAGAGGGTCCCGCATGGTTGACTGTGGGTAGCGCCCATGCAGTCAGGCAGTAGGAGACTTCTTATCGTTGGAGCATCGAGTCAGGTTTAGAAGCGTAGTATAGCCAAGTAGATTTGCCCATGGACTGCGTAGCTTGTATAGACGAAACCACCACTGGGCCAGTGAGTCCAAATGGATATTATCTCTACAGTGGGCATGTCGGTCGGCCACTGACATGCTAACGATAGGAAACCGTTTTCGCTGATGCAGATGTAGTTGCAGAGATATTACTGGAAGCCGTTCCTATTAGTGGAGATAGTTAATATCCGCGCGGTCTGACTGCCTCCGAGTGTTAGCTCACTGTAGGCAAGTGAGTTGGACAGCCTTGAGCTGGGCAGGGTGCTCGCCAAAGGTCAGAATGGTTGACTGGTGTCTTCTGGCATTACATTATTCTACTTAACTAAAGCGAGACACACCCTATTCTCATAACCAATGATCCTCGAGAGAACTTATTGAGTAAATCTTTGAGGGTTAACGATATTAAGTTTTACCGCTTGATTCTACTTTGAATTATCTTTATCTTTATTTTGATCCATACTTCTGCTTTGAGTCTTCGGTGCGGTCGCAATCTTAGGATTCGTCTTCCGACAGAGTGCCCCCGTTACGGTTAATCAGGGGCTTTCCACAGAGGCATAAGTATTTATTATGGAGGGCTAGGTGACCGAAGATGCAATTCGTTTGGGGGGGAGGCCTAATTGGCTTTGGGTGACCTAAAGAGAAGATTTGTGCGAGATATGAGGAATATTCGGTTGGTATTGTGGAGAAAATCCTGTTTGTCACTTATGATCGCCAGAGAGATTATAGAATCGAATAAAGTTAAATCGCGATTGCTCGCTTTGTGTATGGGCTGGTAATCCCCCTGGGACACTTAGAGTAGCTTAGAGAGCTTGTGACTTTCACTCGCAACCACGGTGACTATATGTAATGAGAGAACTTCTGATTCGTTGAAAGCCTAAGAAATGCCTTCACTTCAAATTTACTGTATTCCAACTACCGCAGGTGTTTGTGGTTTCCACAAAAAACCGTTTCGCAGTCCTGCCTAGGCAACAGCATGATATAAAGCTAAGCTTAGGCTCTATTCGGCAGGGACTGTGCGGCACTGTACCTTATATTTTTTATGATCATAAAAGGTGCGAATAACATGTATGTATACATCAGCAAAAATAATACCCTGCGTCCTGTGGGTCCTGTGGGTCCTGTGGGTCCTGTGGGTCCTGTGGGTCCGGTGCGTCTGACGCACGTGACCCCGGAACACAAATCACGAATCAGGACGCGACGTCGATCTGATGTTGCATCCTGATTTTTCATTACTCTGCGCCGTCCGTCCTGACGCCATCTTGACACGGACCCCTACTTCCTGGGCATCCTGACTGCGTCTGGTGCACCGTCTTTGTGTTCTGATGTTGCCTGATCTAGGCTTCACCCGTCCTGACGCCTTCAGATCCAGGACACTCTAGCCTGGATGCCTTCAGATCTAGGACTCTCCAGCCATGACGCCTTCAGATCCAGGACCCTCCCACCCTGACCCCTTCAGATCCAGGACACTGCTGCCCTGACACTCGTTCCTTCTCACCGAACGTCAAGGCTTCGTGCATCTTCCCATCTCGTATCCCGATCTTTTCTGCTTCCACCTCTCTGATCCAGACCCACCGATACTGATCTCTCGGCTCCTGACGTCTCGTCACTTCTTCCTGATCTCCACTCCTAAACATGCCGGGTCCTGATCCAATGGTGACTCTATCCGACATCGCCTTGTGTTCTCTGATATATCGCGAACTAAGTCTAATACCTGATCCTACACCTACAGAGTTGATCCTATTCTTAATGCTCTCAGGATGAGTTTTGCCGTATCTAGATAGCCGAGATGCCCCTGTGATACGTGGCCTTCATTAATTCTACTCTGAATTCCATGACTTAGCATAACGTCCGTATATCAATACTACTAAGCTCATCCATGTACCCTTTCCCACATGTGAGAGCGACCGCCTCCCAATATCATTTATTACAGCTAGGCTACCCATTCTCAATCTCCTAACTACACGTGTCACTCCTCATACCTTGCTCCTGCTCTATATCCCAGAGCTCGCTATTAGTAGTGGCCTCCTCTGGCGGCTCAAGATCATCAAGGCTGAGCGCAAGGTGTCGCATGTAATAGGAGTCACAGTATTCTCCCAAGTTAGCCCCACGCCCACCTGCTGTGAGCCATCCGGCATGAGCAGATCGGAATCGCGAAAGGTGAGGAGCCAGGTGGCCGATGCCTGGCTGAAATCGGAAGAGGCGACAGTTTCCTGGGAACCATTTCGGTTATCCAGGGCGCCCGGCAAGGTCCCAATACGGAGGTTGCTGGAAGTTTGACTGTGAATCCATGGAGTCCCACATGGGGGAGCCGACTCGACAGCTGACTCTGAATCCGGGGAGTTCCACACGGCGGGGGCAGACTCGATGGCTGACTTTGAACCTCGGCGGCGACTGCAGCCCAGTTGTCAGTAAACCCTTCACAGCAATCTTCCCCCATCCTATGCTCCTTCTGAATCTTGGCTTTGATAGTCTCACAAATGTTCTTAAGGATTATAGTCTGTACCCAGTCTGTGCAAGAGACCCACGTCTGCCGTTGACATCCAAAAACGTCTTCCGAGCTCAAGGTCATATTAGTATCCTGGCTGGAACAAGAGGATGCCGGGTTCGGGGTCAGGCTCACCTCCTACTACCTCGGGCCTGATGTCGCATGTTTGACCATAGACTTCTGTTTGCCATGCTCGCAGAGTATGGCAGAGTATGGCACAGGTTAAGAAAACCCTGGTGCTACTGATCCGACCAAGAAAATCCAGTTTGGAAATCCCAAACATTTTCTTGCCCTTGAAGTACTTTCCCCATATTGGCTCTGGGATCAGGGGGGCGAGGAATCGATTTGTTACTTGCTGTGTCAAGTTCATATGCATTGGTTGTGGCCGGGCTATCACAAAGTGCACACTTACCTCATACCCTCTCGGGGACCACATGAATCTATCCCTCTCGAGAAGGTAGTCCACTCTACGTGCAATCGCCGTTGGGTCTCCCTGGAGATCGTACAATCTTCTAATGTGGTCTTTTATGTCGAAAGCAAACTAACATCGTACTGCAGAGTGTCTCACGCGTATCTGTCACATTTAGTAAGCACCCCGGGCGGTGTGCGTGATGTTGGAGTATCAGCGTCCACATAATATTTTTATGCTTGCCTCCGATACGTCAATATTTCCTGCGTCGGATATATCATCGAGAGCCTTCAGCCAAGAATGGTGGACCTTGGACATCAAATAGCGAGCACTGGTAGTGGATTAACAAACAGGGTGTACTGGAGAATGAGAGTCTTGGCCCACATTATTAGAGCAGCCTCGGCTCCTGTGGTTATATTTCGCCGTGAGTTAGTACGCGGCCAGATGTGCTCGTGTTGTAGCATTGTCGGATCGCCCGGAGGACTCGAGCTTCGGACTCCAGATGTAGTGACACTGGGGGTGGCTAGCGGCAACGAATACGGTGGTACACTGGTAGATGTGAACGGTGGTGGAGTGTACGCACTACCATGGATTATAGGTCGTGGAGCAGCTGGGGGGCGCCTGACTGGCGCTGCCCCCTGCGATCCAGAGCGGGTCAAAACTCGCACAGTTGAAACCTGGGTGTTTGCTTGTCGTATGTCCGCTGTTCGTGAGTGGCGACGAGTCCCTTGTACAGTGTCGTCATCTGGAATGTCATTGTCTTCTTCGTATGGCTCTGTGTCTGATTCATTTTGATCAGATCTGCGCGAGGTCTGGTACTCATCGCTGCTATCATCGCTCAGATGAACTGTCTCTATATGTGGTTGTCCGTCAGGTTACCCCTCCGGTTCTGTACATGCCGTGGTCTGTAATGTACTGCTTCTTGGGGGCTTCACAGGTCATAATACAAGACGTCTTGTGATTTCTGGGGGGGAAGAACTCCGACCTGACGGCAGTGCACCGTGGGAGCTGTCTGATTCGGCCGGCAATGTTCGTGTACTATGGGAGCTACCTGATTCGTTCCGCCGTGTTCCTGATCTGCATCCCCTATTGGCCGGTACAGCATCGCATCTACCCCGGTACAGATTGCCTACTCGAGGAGCAGGCTGGCTGAGAGACTTGCCTTGAGGTTGTCTAGACATTGTGGAATATGGTACTGGACGATTGGCCAAGGTTGCTTCGGAGAGGATAGGAATTAGGACGTAGAACAGTGTAATGTATCCCGCGTGTTGTGAAGATTAGGAGTTTGTGGTTGGTGTTCAATGGAATGCGTCAGGTCTTATACGCTATGTCTTGTGGGGAGGGGGATCACATACAATCACTCGGTATTGAAAGAATCTTTTCGCCTGCAAAAAGGGGGTTTCTACTTGTTCAACATTATGCTCGTACTCTGGACAAGCTCAGGTATGATCTTCGTCTGGACTCTGCTATGAAAGGTTTCAACCAAATACAAGGCATCGCTAATGTAGGAGGCGACACTAATGTCCCTTGTGCCTAAGCCAAAACTAGTCTCAAGGTGTATCCGTTAGCGACTCTAATTCTGGCAAGACACGCGCCACGCCTAAAGCGGATTAGATATATCGAACCTCATCTCCGGACGTCGAATCAACACCACTAAATCTCTAGATCTCAGTTTTCACCTCATGCACCCCTTAGTTTGGTTGGCTGACGCCAGTCTAGTTATAGACCGAGGATGCGAGGCATGCCCAATCAGGAAAATGGTATCACACGTCAGCATAAGGGGACACAAGGATGAGAGAGGCTAAAGCAAGAGTGTGCAATGGTATCATTACTCGAGTCCTAACTCATACGAGTACTAGCTACGATTTCCAAACACAAAATTCAGGACTCTAAAAAGAAAACTAGATCTAGTATTCAGTAAGGTATTTGGGTATTAGGGGTAAAAATGAAAAAAGAATTAAACTTGAAAATAGGAAATCTTCAATTATTTTCCACCTGAACAATGTCTTCCAGAACGGCGTATTCCAGGTGCGGATAGGGTGTTTTCTGGGGCGCCCTCAGAACTCTGAATTGAAGATTCGCATGCCGGGGGTGTCACGGATTCTGGTGGCTGTATCGGGGCCACATTGGTGGTGGATGGCGGCAGTTGAGTTGTGGGCGAGGGATGTTCTATTGTTTTCTCAGGAGTCGAGAGATCGAGGTTGCTGGCCGGAGCAGCGGGAGGTGAGACTCGGCCTTCATCGCGAAGCCTAGGTCCGGCAGGTGGTCTGTCCTCAGCGCCATCGTTCCCTTGAGGCCTAAAGGTTACGAGCCCAGGATTCCCCAGGAAATTCGTTGCCTAGGGGTTCTCCTACGCAGATTTCCCGTATTTTTACAGCATTTCTGACACGGAAGGCCCAGACGTATCAGAGGGCACCCCTGACCCCTGTGCAAATCGATTAGAGCTCGCTGGCTCCTCCATTTTCAATGGAATATTCCTCCGGCGCCTTGAGAGGCCCTGGACCTCTGGTGACTGGTTCTACATCAACAATTAGCTATCTTATGTTGATCAGAGTCCATGTTCAGTCTAGATACTTACATCTCTGTTGTCCCCAACGATAACGCCAGCACCAGGAGGCACCCAAGTTGCTCCCTCTTGCTCGGCCTGTAGCCATTTATTCTCATCAATTCACTCCTCCTGCTCCAACATCTCCAACGCCGCATCTTGTGCATCTGCCCATTCATCCCAGACGTCGCGGTCAAAAAAGGGGTACCTCCCATTGGGAGGCTCAGGTGTCTGGTCCAGGTTATCGCCATCTTCGGGACGTGGCTCAAGAACCATGAGGTCAATTGGATCGTGGCCATTGTTAGCGAGAAGCTATGCACGAATGTCGTCATCTCGATTCAAGAATATGAGCAGGCGCAGGGAGAGAGGATCTTCAGGGTCCTGACATAGTTTGGTAGCACACTGACCTGTCACAGCGATCAGATACTGGGGGCAGTTGATTTCATCTTCAACGTCTTACCCTCTTACCATCCGGAGCAGATCCCTGATTCTCAAGGTAGCCAGGACCCCCCAGGCGATTCCCCGGTCCGAATCTCTTGCACATAAGGGATGGCCGAGGAAAGGATGCGCGGCAGCCAGCGCTCCCGTTCGACGAACCATATGGATTCTCACAGACCGAGGAGAATACGGGGAATCCGAATCGGAATGCGCCACTGGCAACACCTGTTAGTGCAGGGCTAAGTGAATAAAGATGGATAACACTTACTGGGAGGTTCCGCAACGTCGCCACGACCAGCCTGCTCAGGCCTTGACGCTTGTTGGACGTCTGCAGTTTCTTGGCGGAGCCTTTGACCACGATCTTCAGATGCCAGATGAGTTCCCAAACCTCGTCTGTGTCATGCTGGCGTTTGAGCTCAATGCGCTCCCTGACTGCCAAAAGGCCACGAACAAACGATATAATTGAATCAACTTGCGATTCAGTTAGGCGACCAGGATCCAGAGGGCGAGCTATCATATAGGCTTTTATTTGCTCGCGCCATGTGGTATAGGCGGCAGATGAACCTCGCGGATGTTTGAATCCACACCACGATTTCGGATAAGCAATATCACCATATACAGTCCTGGTTTCAGTTAGATTGTCAGTATAGCAGATCCTGATTGCCGGATAGTTTGGTTTTATATACACTGAATCTCCCGCGGCCGGTTGGAAGTGTGCGCGCACCTTAGGCTCCAGTTCTCTATTCATTAAAAAAATGTCTCTGAGTTCAATATCTTATAATTCCACATTAAGACCATTCCATGATTGCTTACACTGCTTCCGCAAGGGGACGGGCGGCCGCACATGTCTGATTTCTTCTTCGGATACCGCTCTGAACATCAGGTGTAGGAGGCTAAGCCGCGGGATGTCTAATAGGCAGGGAGCTATTAACTTGGGTTACTAATACGAGGAGAGGGAGCTTGCTTGCTTTCCGTTCTGCAACGGACATCTCGCTATGCTCGGAGGCACCATTGGTCCGTCAGCGATCTTTGAATCTAATATCCAGGGGCAAAAAACAGTGGGGGGGGTAGATTGATAGACACTTGAATGCTGTTTGATGTTTGTATATCTCAAGCCATCAGACGTGAGGACGCAGGGTGTAAACAAAGGTGGACGTCTGGTGAGTGGGGAGGTAACAGAGATGGAGGGGTCGGAGGGGTGGGAGGGGTCCTTATCTAGATAGCTCGGATGCGGTACAGTTTTCTGGGTGTAAGCCCTAGGGGCCAAAAAGCAAGGAATCCGACTTAGGGTGTACCGCGACGTCGTGATGTGGATTTATGAGGCTCAGATACAGCATCGTGGGATAGATAATGAATGCACTTCTCTAATGACGGCCGAAAAGGATATAGGACGTAGATTGAATAAAGACACAAGAAAGATCGTGAAAAGTACTGAGTCGTGATTGTCACAGGTGGTGATATTTGCCCCCCGCTGAAATATTGTTTTAAGCCTCACAAGTCTGCATGCGCCTCGTACTCTGACGTCTCTTGGCGTCAGCCTCAGCTTCATGCCAAGAGTTTAGCTCTCATCACTAAACTTGAACGTAACACCACACGCCATGTGTGAGCGAACTCAGACGAAAGAACTCGTCAATTCAAGATCTGCACGCTGTGATAAATCTATTCTAATACTCTATGAACTCTATGAAATCTATTAAACACAAATGGGATATTACTAATAGAATTCGGCAGACTCAGGGTACGATTGAGGCATCGTCAGATCAACCAAACTCCCCGGACATTGTCAGGTGTAGTCTCTTAGCCTCCCTTGAACCAGGGTCCCAGTCACCTTTTTCGTCATCGAATTGTCCCCGACGCTTCAGGTCCTCCTTTGCGTTCAGCCACTCGCGGACACTGGCAGCCAAACACGATTTCTTGCACAAATGCACAATGTCCAAATCTTTCAAATTGGAATGAGCCCCACGCTTCCTTACCTTGTCATCCTAAGTAAGAGCCCCACAATCTATCTGTTCCAACCCCGGGTGAGTATTCATTTGGGATAGCAATTGGATTCCGTGTGGTATACGAAAAGCGGCGAATTCGCCGGGATCTTCAACCGGGGATGGTGATGTTCTGTGGCTTGCGTCACATTCCTCGCCGGCGTCAGGGACAACCGATGATAAACTGCTTGATCCAGGATGAAAAAGCGGCGAGTCGTTTCCCTTTTTACCCAAGGCATTGGTTGGGCCAGGGTCAGCTCCCACATCCCCGCGTAGAGCCTGAAGGCCCTGACGTCCCGCCGCATACTGAGCCCAATTGCCGACGGGATTCTTGTGAAGATAGTCGTTCCCTCTCAAGGGTGGAGTAGGCGGCCTCTTCAGAGTAGCCAGCCTGGGACCATTGTCCAACAGATCCAACCGATCCTCAAGAACCGGATTCGACAGCCGCCAGGCTCTTACGCCTTCATCATTCTCGATCAACATGTAATCTATATAAGACACCTGGAAGGCAGGATGCAGACACAGCCGATGACGGCCTTCACCAGTTGGGCCAAGTATGTAGCGAATTGCGTTGTATGGCACAGTTCTCGCAATAATTGCTGAGAGTCCATATATATTATAGGAATTTAACTCAGCAAAACCTACCCCATGGATATTTTGGGGACGCCAATGGAGAAGCTGATAATTCGGTCCTTGTGCGCCACCACTTGCAGGATTACAGACCCACACAATACGGAGAGCACGTGGACGTCCAAGCATAGCGCTCCAATCTATAAGTTCGAAGTCAGTAAGTGATAACAAACACATCCGGATTATTGCGAAAACTCACTAATTGGGAACTGGTTGGACGCTGCGAGAGGTACTCGCCGAGCTACGTCATGGGTTTGAATATCCCCCGGGGGAGCATCTTGGACCCGCAAAGGCGTACCAGGGATAAACATTGGGAGAGCCTGTTGGATTTGCGCAGGATTATTCGCTGCTAGTTGAGGATTGTTCTGGGGTTGGAGATTCGGGGGCCGGGATTGTTCTGGGCTTGCGGCACCGCCAGACCATGTTGGACCCCCACCGGCATACCAGGAATAAACATTGGGAGAGGCTGTTGGATTTGCAGATTATGCGGCGAAAGTTGAGGATTGTTCTGTGGTTGGAGATTCGCAGGGCCGGTATTGTTCTGGGCTTGGGAAATCGCCGGAGCATGTTGGACCCGCACCGCCATACCAGGAATAAACACTGGAAGAGCCTGTTGAATTTGCGCAGGAATATGCACCGGTGGGTGAGGAATGAGCTGAGCTTGGGGAATCGCCGGGGGTGGAGGATTCTTCTGAGTTTGGGGATTCAGGAGGGGAGCAGGTACGTTTTAGGCTGGCCCTGGAGCATTTTGGACAACTGGGCCACCGTTCGGTACAGCTGTTGCAATTCTCCACTGACACTGAGCTGGAGCATTGAGTGGTAGTCGCATCGGGTTCACAATGACTTGCCTAGGGGGGACCCCCGGGCCGGGAGGGACTTTCTTAGTTGTCTTAATGGTATGAGCCAACTTCTTCCCACAGTTCTTAACTAGTTGAAGAAATGCCTCGTCAATCTCCTGCATACTAGGCATGTTATTGACTGCTGATGCCGTGGCGAGTTCATCGCAGGCAGGTTGCAATCTCGTGATCCCTCCGACGATTTGCTGGAATTCGGCATCTGGGAACTGACTATTATCTGCAATATAGCCCCTGGCTAACATGTGATCTTTCACAGCATCCCACCACATAAGATATTCAGCAGGGGGGTGACCTTTGGCATGAGGGGGGACACCCAATGTTAACTTATGATCGCTAATCCTACGATAATCTATGCATCGAGCTGCATACTCCCCAACAAGAGTATTACCCGGAAGGTGATACGTCAGCCCCGCTGGTGGCGGCTGCTGCGCTGCTCTAGCGGGCATCAGGGCGTACTGTACATTGTTGATATTCTGTGCCATTGCGGTGGATTCTTGGTGTATATAGATGGTCGTATTTGGGGATGCTAGTGAGATAACAATGGTGACAGTTGTGAATGTTCTGAGTGTGAGATGAAGCTTGGTATGAACTCCCTCTAGTATCGTGATCGGTTCACTTTATATACAAAACCTTACCAGATCCTCTAGGTTCTTTGAAAGAATTATAAATTCTTTTCATGATGTAAAGAAACTCAAATCTGACGCACTATGGCAGGACTACCATTTTCTTATTCAACTTGAATAAATGAAAGATGAAACACATTCGGGCAGGAACATAATATTTGCCATCTCAGATATGGAACCAACCCATAGCTGATACCACGTAACGCCTACGCTAAACTCTATTAACGACTAGATCATAATGATCGCATGCAGGCCCCTTGGCCCTACAAGCTATCCATACGCGTTCAAGGGGTCCACACTTGACATAGCCGTACGCTCGAATCTATACAGAGCCCACAGGATCAACCAAGCAAAGTCCAACCATGCCTAACAAATGTTCCTTCTACCGCCGAAAATACACCCAGTATGGTGCATATGAGAAGCACCTGCGAACTACGCACAGGGGTCTAGATATTGTCCTCGCATCCACTGTACAATATATCAATATGGAATGAAGAGTATCGTACAACCCAGACTTGAGCGAGTGCCAGGATTCCGACTATGAATCCGTGTAACAGGGGCACTCTGTAGGAAGACGGATCCTAAGATTGCGACCGCACCGAAGACTCAAAGTAGAAGTAAGGATGAAAATAAAGATAAAGATAATTCAAGTAGAATCAAGCGGTAAAACTTAATATCGTTAAGCCTGAAAGCTTCACTCAATAAGTTCTCTCGAGAATCGTTGGTTATCAGAATAGGGTGTCTCCCGCTTTTGTTAAGTAGAATAATGTAAAGCCAGAGGACACCCATCAACCATTCTGACCTTTCGCGAGCACCCTGCTCAGCTCAGGGCTGTCCAACTCACCTGCCTAGAGTGAGCCGACACTCGGAGGCAGTCAGACCGCTCGGATATTAACAATCTCCACAAATAGGAAATGCTTCCAGTGCTGTCTCTCCAACTATATCTGCATGAGCGAAAACTCTTTTCCTATCGGTAGCATATCAGTGGCCGACCGACATGCCCACTGTAGAGATAATATCCATTGGGACTCACTGGCCCAGCGGTGGTTTCGTCTATACAAGCTACGCAGTCCATCGGCAAATCTACTTGCCTATACTAAGCTTCTAAACCTGACTGCATCCAACATTAAGAAATCTCCTGCTGCTTGACTGCATGGGCGGTTGTAACAGGTTTATTCCGGTCTAACGAAAGTACAATAGGACCGGCGGTAGACCTGCTAGCGCTGGTGCTAAGGGAGGCTTCAAGGGACCGGAGGTAAGAGATAATAGTTGAAGGACAAATAGAACTCAGGGATTGCCGTTCAACCAAGTGTATTCTTAGACTGAAGGTCTGTCGAAGTCTGCTGTCTCCTTCTAGCCAGGAGACTGGTTTAAGTACAAAACCCAAGAGTGATAGCCTTCCTGCAATCACGATCATTACCGGTAGCTGCGCACATACCGGAATCCTGTAATCCTGCAAGACCAAAGAAAGAAACAAACAATGCTCAGCCCTCGCCAGTGTTACATGACCATTCCATACCCGGAATCCTAAATATAAACTTCCAGCAAAGCAAACTAAACATAGCAGTACGATAGCATAGCCTATCTGACTCAGAGACAGTGGCGAAGCTGAAATGAAATCAAATAAACCAAATATAAATCAACTAAACATAGGAGATCCTGCACTGCCCGCTCCTGTGTACCGTTACCGGAACATGTACACATGTTACATTCCCTTATTCAGAAAAGTCAACAATCATTCCAAAGTCTTCGCTGTCCTCAGCGCTCTCGTCGGTGTGCCATAGGAGGCTGTCGTCATCTGTGGGGAAATAGTCCTGCTCAGAGCTGCTAGAATCATATTCCTCATCGTCATAGG
>Ga0307517_10003344_pt1 | contig 24948 bp, 7 predicted proteins | sample 23_EM_MG_FD_194515 | JGI IMG/M metagenome (GOLD analysis project Ga0307517, IMG submission 194515) | Populus trichocarpa ectomycorrhiza microbial communities from riparian zone in the Pacific Northwest, United States - 23_EM | ecosystem: Host-associated > Plants > Roots > Unclassified | place... | reverse complement strand
GGACTGAGATTTTCAAGGATCCCGAAAAAAAAAAACCAATAGTTGCTCCACCGCGCCGAACGGTGCCTTTCTTCAGCTGTACTCCATGGAGGTTCTGGGATGCCTGGCTAATTAATTAAAGAGACACATTATTAATATGTTTGTCTACGTGGTCAGCTATGGTTGGCAGTTAAAAAATATCAGCCACGTAAACAAACGAATCCTAAAGACTGTTTTTCTAATTCAAAACTAGTGATAAGATTTAGGATTAAAACATACCAAATCGCAAGTTAATTTGAATTTATTTAATAAGAGATTATTTGAATATTCTTGAATTAAATATCCAGGAAAAACAAACAGCAAGTTCCCACAGAACATTCTGGTAGAGTAATCCGCTTTAATCCAAGAATATTCAAATAAGTTCTTGTTAATTTATTATTATAGTTCAATATATATATATATATAATTTTTTTTAACTGTGGATATCCGGATCAGTTTATGTGTATCTCGACTAAATAATCTCTAAAAAATTACTCTGAAAATTTATAGAACTCGAACCGATAATCTTTAAAAAATAAATTCAGAAAATGACCAGTTAAATTATTATCCATACCAATGCATTCATGATAATTGGATAAAAAATACCCGTCTAAGATTTAAGGGTTACTCTTTTGGGCCATGGAGATGTGTATACAATCTTAATTATTGGTGATTTTGTTAGGTTGTGGGAGACGAACGAGGACATATAATGTGATGGGATCGGCATGGTGGGAGACTCGTCCAGGTATAAAAATTCAAGAATTGACAAGGGACTGACTCCTACTAGCACTCGTAAAATGATTAAAAACAACTACATGGTGGATTTTAGTGGCAATGCACCCTGTTTTTGTTGCCTAGCCACCATTTTTTTCATGTGTTCCTATCCCTCTCGTTACTATCCAAACTATATTTTATTATGTGGAGTGTGGATCTTACTACCTTCTCTTCAACAACACCATTGTCTTTCGTTCTTATCTTGCTATCTCATTAGAACAACACTCCATCTATGTCATTAAATTACTAGTTTATTCGGTCACGCTACGCTGTCATGCCAGGTTATACTAAGATTTTCTTAAATATAAAAAAAAATATCGAGATCTTATTGAACTTTTTAATATTATTGTTAAATTAAACCCATCAAAATTTTATGCCTCTGGGAGTTTGTTTGCATTAGTTCTAGCTCAGCACCATGTTTATGCCTCTGGGATATAAACATGTTCATAGGTTTATATCCTCGGCTTTATTGATGAGATTGTTAACGAGAGAAAATTGACAGTTTGCCGCATCAGTAAATATGTCAACGTAAATTATTAATATAGAATTTTATGGTATATCTAAATTAAGTTAGCTAGTACTGTTTGAGAGTGTGGTTGCGGTTGTTTTTTAAAATGTTTTTCATGTTGAAATGCATCAAAATGATGTTTTTTTATTTTTAAAAAATTATTTTTAAGATCAGCACATCAAAACGATCCAAAACATAAAAAAATTAATTTTTAACAAAAAAATTTAAATTTTTATGGAACACGGTTTGCACCGCGTTTCCAAACGGTGTCTTAAGTGATATGTCAATTTTATAGCGTGTGCACTTTAGAGATGTTTGAAAATTAGGTAATAATTATTTTTTATTTAAAAAATTATTGTTAATATCAATACATTAAAATAATATAAAAATACTTTCATAGCATTGTCAATGAGCTTATAGTTCACGTGTATTCTTCTTCTTTTTTGAAAACAAAATTGTATCAAAATCTCTAAATTATCACCAAAAAAAAAAAAAAACTTTCTCTCATATTAACTATCAATGCAACAAGTCGTGTTGGTTAAAGTTAGTAATGGTTCGATATCATTTACAATTTTCTTTTTTCTAACTTTTTTTTAAAAATTATTTGAAACAAGAATAAAAAAACTTATTTGTTTTACGTCTCTTTTTCAAAAATTAAAAAAAAAAGCCAACAACCATTTGAAAAAATAAATCTGAATATATAATTTTAAACCAAGATTTTCACAAAAAAAATAATCCTTAAACTGCCAATTTTTTTGAATCAACGTTGCATTGAAATAGTAAAACAAATAAATCTGAAAATAAATTTTCTTGGTAGGGAATTAAATTGAAATGTGCTACTCTATTTTTAATAGTGCAGCAGTAAGAATTTTTAAAATTAACGGTTGAAAGTTGTTTTTAAAATATTTTTTTGTTTAGAAATATATTAAAATAATATATATTTTTAATTTTTAAAATTTATTTTTATATCAGCATATATAAAAACATATAAAAAATAATTTAAATAAAAAAATTTCAAATGCAAAAACAAACACCACATAAACTGTTTATTATTATTATTATTTTTTGGAGTTGGTGATGGTTTACAAATTATTCCTGTTACCTGAGATATTTTTTTTAAAAAACTCGTACGAATACAGTAGCTGGGATTGTTGATCACAGGCTTCTTTCTAAAGAGAGTATAGTCGAAGAGACACAAAACGTGGCAAATACCGTCGTCCTTGAAGATGCAAGCATGTATATGGAGCAGGGTCTTAAACTTGGTGCAAGCTGTTTTGTGTGTGAGCAGGTGAGTGAGCTTCAGCCCCAATTGCTGACTCGTGGAGTTTGAACGAAACCATGCTTAAACAATCCCTCCATAAACAGACGAATTTATCAGTGTTCAGTGCTAACGAATTGCTTATTTCTATTGGGAATAGAAAACAAGGTGGAATTAACAAAAGTCAAGATGATGAATTCTACGTTCAAAGAACAAGAATCGAGGAATTATGAGCAGTAAATCACATGGGGGGCATGCTGGGCACTGGCTGATACCGGTGCACCCCATCCCAGGACTTCTGCAGAGGCCAGGCTCGCACAATTCTCTCTCGGATTCTGGTCACCGGTTGGCTGAGCCCGTTTTCCTATGTACTTAGGACAATGCCCGATCCTGTTTGCTTGATTTTTCAAGGATTTGTACTATGTATGCATGTGTCTAAGGTGCTACTGTCTGTTTCATGCGACAGAATTTCATAGGGTAATAATTTTGAAAAACCTTCATCAATCTATGCCTATAAGTAGCTAGAATAAATGGCCTTGCTCTCTGACATTCACAGCCATAGCATAGAGTATTAAATCCTTCTTACACTACGTGAGCATGATTGAAGAGAGTCATTAACCGAGAATTAATTAATAATTGTTGATTGGACCTTAGTTTCTTGGACTGATTAGCTAGGCTAATTCTGTTCTTCGGTTCAGTGAACTTGCTCATCAAGCAGACCCAAAAAGCAACAGCAAACCATTAATTATGAGACGGGGTCTTGTTTTTTTAATGTACCCAGCGACCCAAATAACTGTAATTTACTGTATTTACGTCAGTAATGTTAAATGTAAAAAACACATGATAAAAAAAATTTGAAAAATATACATAGATTATTAAATCATGATTTTAGAGTAAAATCCACTTAATTATATAGATCTCACTGATTCAATAATCTACATGAATTGTTTTTTTTTCCTTTAGCATTATTTCTCTTGTGGGATATATAAATATTTTTGCTCTTCGATAATAATAAAAAATATATCAGAAGTATTTCATTATAAAAAATTGGCCAGAGTCACTACGAGCAGTATATTGGCCCGAGGGAGTTATGCTTCGATTAAGAGAAAATCCCCATCTTGCCTGTATAAACATTCTCTACTATAGCAAAGGATCATTTATTAACAATAAGAAATCATTTCTGGCCGTGGCTAGATAATCTACGCGGTGAAAACTACACTTCAAGCTAACAATCATCAAATTTTTTATGCGTTCTGACTTGAAATGCAGTAGACAAATAGGCAACAGACGGCCTGCCTCTCACCCAACACGCAGCCAACACATACCAATCTCATTGAACTTTTATGGGAAGTTGCCTTCCCTGATTTGAACCCTCGAACTGCCTATTTTTATTGTTAAAGTGCAAATAAACAGAGAACATTTCGTTGATTGCGCAGTTCCATCCACTAAAGAACTCTTTTTTTTTTTTTTTTGGTGAACACTAAAGAACTTTTTAATTTGTCAAGAACCGACATTGCCCTTAATTTCATGGTCTACATGCATGCATCGGACTCATGGCTGGCTCACAGCTACAATTCTAAGTCGCAATCATAGCCCCTAACTAGTGGTGTTATATTTGCTACACTACACGCACATAATGGAGTTCCTTCCTCACTGAATTCTAAGACGCAACAAGCTTGATTTAAGACAATAATACCACAATGTGACTCCTAGAGTTCCTGTCTCTATGCAAAGAGAACTACTTTATGGTTACCATATTTTAATTAATGAAGACGGTGACTCATGCTTAAAAATGCAGGTTTTGCCGCAGTGTCAAACGCTACTTTAGATACACAGTACATTGCTATCAAATCCAGCAAGTCGATGGAGATTTAACTTGGATCAAACCTGAGTGACCCGGCAAAATAACCCATGAGGTGGTTCGAACCAAACTGGGCTCGAGGCCCGGGTTGGATGTCGGACCGAGCCTTCCCCCTGCGGTTGCAAAATCATTGAAACTCACCAAAAAAATGCACGGGTATCTTTGGATGCTCTAGCAGCCTACGCCTAGTACTCGCTAAAAACTGCATGCCTAGATTTTGCGTATATATTTGTTCACAGGTAGCTGCCATGTCCATATCTAGGAAAAAGGGAACGACGATCTTGAAACTTGGAAACGTTTGTCTAACAGAGTACCATTGATTGGATTGGATTATGGCATATCTAAGCAGCAATTTCTCAAGAACACCCTCCAAACCACCCTATAAGCAAGCAAGAAGACGACAGGGCACGGAGGAGTGGAGGGCTAGTTCTGTCACTGAAGAGGGAGATTATTTGTCCTGGATTTGGCCTTTGGCAAAGGACAACGCACAGTGACTTTTATTTATGACTTGAAGATTTAAGAGGGTGAAAAATATCTTATGAAAGATTAGAAAGTACCCTGCCCACGTTCTGTCCTTGCTCTCTCTACACGAAATTCAATTCTTAGTCCTCACTCTCTCTCTCCCCCCTTTTGTCTTCTTATTTTCCTTTTTCCTTTTACTTTCCTTACCTTTGTAATTGCCACCTAATATCTATATATGTTGATGTCTTTTCATTTTATATCAGCGCAAAGTAAATTAATGGATTATAAAAATACTTATGGAGCTTTATTTAATAAATTAGAATTTTAATTTGACATTTTTTTTATCTTAATAATTAAGTACTCATAAATTCAAATCTTTTTTGTTTTTTATTTAAGATAATCAAATTAAGTATAAGATAATTTGAATTAATACGATTATTTAATTCTATATAGTTGTGTCTCGAAAAGAAAATTCCAGTCTTAATAGTGATTAAAATAAAAGGTATAAGAGAAAATGGAAAAAAAAAAAAAAAGTTGTCATTCGAGCTGAGTTTTGCAAGGGCGGCACGATTGGTTCTTACGCCGTCTGGAAAAACTACAGGTTGATGGTGCTTCTGGGTTGCACATCCAAACATTCTCGTAGAGCATCTCAAGAGAAAAGTTTGTTGGGAATATTTTTTAAATACAAGTTTTAAAACAGTATAAATAAGAATATATATGTATATATATATGTATGTATTTCAAAGGGGAAAAATAAAAAATTAATTGTATTTTAATATATTTAATATTGATATAATTATTTATTAATTATAACTATATAAATAAAACTCTTATTAAAGTCTTTCTTTGTATAAAACTATATTAAATCAATTTTTAGTTTTTTTAACCAGCATACAAAAATAGCTCTTCAACATGAAAATATTATTTTAATTATCTCATGTAATTCTCCTCTTAGCTATAAAAATAAAAATAAAAAAATTTTATTTTTAAATTTTTGCTTTTGTTTTTACTCTTCCCTCCAAGATGTCCTTGGAATAAAAGTCACAAATCCCATGAATTGACATTCTAACCATTTATGATTACCAACAGGAAGATAAACAGTTATATTTATTCATGTTTGTTTTTAAGTTTTAAAAATATTTTAAAAATATTTTAAAATTTTTTTTATTTTTTTCTTTGCTTCAAATTAATATTGTTTTTTTGATATTTTTAAATTATTTTGATGCGTTAATATCAAAAATAATTTTTTAAAAATAAAAAAAATTATTTTGATACAGTGAAAACACTTTGAAAAACAACCACAATTACAATTATATATTTACAAAAACAATAATTATCAAATATGGAGAGAAAATTTATCAAATTTTGGTTAAAATTAAAAATATTAAGAAAATTTTCACAATAATAATTAATAATATAAAAAATATAATAAGGATGATATTAGTTATAAATTATAATAATAATTAGAATGATAATATTAATGATAATGAAAAAAATAATGATAACGATATAACTGATATAATAGGATAATATTATGAATTAATATATGTTATTTTTTTATAAATTTTTATAAATAAAGTGTTTTTAATAAATAAAAATAATTTATAAAATTATTATAAAACATTTTATATTGAATAGTTATTTACATATAGAAAAAATTACAGAAACATTTTATATTAAAATATTTACACAAAATAGATTCCTCGTTGTCAAGATAAAAAAAAATAGTCACTCGTAATCCGGAGGTGGAAAGTGATGGAAAGGAGGAGAGAGCAAGCTCTCTCTTAAGCCGAGCCGAGCCAGAGTAAAAAATGCGATGAAAACGGTTAAAAGTAAAAAACAAAAAAAAAGATGACGGAAGCTAACTAACGGCAACAATTGTCAGTTAGCCTGCAGCAAAAGACGGTTGTTAGCGCCCTTGTGAAGAGGCGGGAATCTTTTCCATGTACAGTTAGGTTTACACTGTTAATTATGAGACCCACCATAAAAAAAACTCTCTTGTACAGTACACATCACACCACCATGCCCTCATAATTACTCTTCTCCTGTACTGTATATATGTACGTACACCCATACGTACAGTACACGTATGCCTTTTTGTTTTTTGTTTAATGATAATTTAATTATCTTTTTACTAGCACTTTAGTTTAAAATTTTAAGGTGTGTTTGATATTGTGTTAGTTTTTATAATTAAAATATGAAAAAAATTATATTATAAAATCATTTTTAATTGAGGTTCGTCTTATAAAATATATATTTGCTTAAAATTGTAGTTGAAATTGAAATTTAACAAAATAACAATTAATTATTATTACATCATATAATGAATAATCTTTTAGGAAAGTTTTTTCTTTTATTATCCGTGTCATAATTAATTTTTAAGTTATTTCCCGAATTCATTTTCTTTCTTTCCAAAATAAAAAATCAAAAAAATAAAATAGTAATAGTAAAAAGACTGATATTTTGGCAAAAGTAACTTGAAAGGATTTTAAATGTAGAAAAAATCAAGCTACAATTTTGAATGAAACCAGGAGCCTAATTGTACCCTAATTTCCCCAAATTAAAAAGAAAATACAGATTCAAGGTCAAGTCACATGATTATTGGACGAATCTGTATAAAAGTTAAGCCTAGGGATATAATTAGATTTTTAATAGGTCAATTTGATTTAATCATGGGTCAAATTAAAATTTAATTATGTTTAAGAATTAATTTGGGTATAATTGAAGAATTTAATTAGATGCAAGGATTTAATTATACTTTAAATGGGTCAAAATAATTTTATTAGGAGTTTATTTGTTTAAAATTAAGTTTGGGACCCCAATTTGGGCTTAATTGAGAAGATTAAAATTTTATGAGACCAAATCTAATTTTTACAAAGTCAATCGGTTCAAATCAGGGGTAAAATCATAAGAAAATCAAAGTTTTGGGGTCAATTAAGGGCTAAATTGAAAAATATTCGTAGCTAAGAATCATTTTGCAAAAGGCACCGAACTATGAAGACTCAATTGATTGAAATCAGGGGTGAAATTGAAAAAAATTAAAAGTTTAATGGTCAATTGAGGGTCAAATTGCATAAATCTTGGATCAAGGACTAATGTGAAAAAGACACTAAAATTAAAGTTTGGTAGGGCAAAATTGCATAAAATTAGAAATTTAGGATCAATCAGTAGTGCAATAGAAATAAAATAAAAGATGGAGGACCAAATTGAACTTTGACTAAAACCTTAAATTAAAACCCTAAAAAGTCCAAAACGACTCCATTTTGAACAGTAAAAAAAAGGGATTTGACGACGCGTCGTCTGTCGACTATTCATCTTCTTCATCATTTAAGCTAAAAAATGTTGATTGAGTGGCTTCCTTTCTAAGATATTTAATGATTTATCTCTCCACTAAATTACGCGTAAACGATGGCTGACATCTAACTACACCCTAATATGGTCTTTTCTGGCCCATTGACACCACAACGGTCACGCCGCCGCCTTAAAATAGCCAACCTAGCCAGCTTTTCTGGAACAACTTTTTCAGGCCATGATGACAACTTTGAGCCAATAGTTGGGTCCTTCCCAGCTAAATCAAGGGCCAATATTTGTCCTCAAAAGAGACAAAGTGTCCCTTTTCCACTCCCTATAAATATGAGTGGATTCCATGCCCTAGGGGAGGAGAAATGTGAGCCCAAAGTTGGTGAAAAATTAGTTTTTCTTCTTCTCCGCCAACCATCTTCTTCCTCTTCTTCCATCGCATCGTCGCTGCCAGCGCTACCACCAACAACAGTTTGACCTTCCCAGCACCGTCAGCTAGCAATTCCTCACGGCTGGTAACCTTCTTCTTACCTTTTATGGTTGCAAACAAGGTAGCCATTTGTATGCAGAACATTGGTTTTGCATGCAAAAATCAACCAATTCACATGGTCACTAGGTCGGGCCAGTGACCATTTGAAGATGGGTTAGACCCATTCCAGCCTAGCATGTAATGGTTAGGCCGAGTCCAGCCCATAAAAAAGAGAGAGAAGCCTGTTGGGTTGCTAGTCAGCTCTATATATTTAATAATAATATATTAATGTAATGATATTAAAATATTAAAAAAATGATAGTAAAAATGCATGCTAAAGTAGTAAAAATACGAGCTAAAATTAAACAAGCCAAAACAAATAGGCAAACAATCAAACCAGCAAAACTTAGTCTAACTAGACAAGGTGTTTCCTAGTGGAGTCATCATCCTATCGTGGGGCAATGTCTAATGGTGCGCTAAGCCTCCTGAGAGGTATTTGGAAAGGAAATGGTTTTGAGTATAATCATGAAGTTATGATTATGAAATTCAGGAGTCGTCACCTAGTATTATGGTTACTAGGAAACCTATGGTCTGTGAGAATATGGGTAATGGACTGGTTGTGTAAGGGGAAGACGCATCACCCCTAGTGCACCCTACCTGAGGTAAGCTGCATTGTTGTTTGATTGTTTTTCTAGATTAAGTTTCTATTCGTTGGTCTTTTTCTAAGGTCCAATATAGATCTCTCTTCGTGAGATAGTTTCTACCTTATTGGGTTAAATTCTAACCACTCTAAATTCTTGTGCAATGAAAAAACGCATCACCCCCAGTGCACCCTACCTGAGGCAAACTGCATTGTTGTTTGATTATTTTTCTAAATCAAGTTTCTATTCGTTGGTCTTTTTCTAAGGTTCAAGACAGATTTCTCTTTGTAAGAGAGTTTCTACCTTATTAGGTTAAATTCTATGCACTCTAAATTTTAAATTTCGGCATCACATTTATTTATTTTTATATATCTTTAATATCTGAGAGTATACTCTATTGTGTAAATTTACACCCTTAAGTATTAAAATCTATAGCTAAACCCTAATACTTTAAATATAAAATGAACAAAATGATTGGTGAAGGGTTTTTGATATTTTAGTCAGACCCTAATGGATAACCAAAAACTGGTTACGATATATATATTTTTTGCATTTTTAGAACATGAGAACTTGTTAATGCATAAGTACATTGGGTATGGATTAATGCCCTCATGCATTTTAATTTCATGAATAAACCCAATTCTAGGTTAGGTCGGGAGTACCGGTCTACCTCAAGACTTTCAGTTAGGGTTCAGATTCGCGAAACATCTAACAATGAGTTGAGTGCTCACTCGGTAATGGCGGTCACATTTTGCCCCAACCATTCCTTGTAAACCCATATACTGCCTTCATGTAAGGTGATCATTGGGCAATTCATAGACCTTTTTAAGATCAGGTAGAAAGCCTACCCATCATGTAATGGCCTAAAACTTGCCTTTAAGGTATGAACTCCTTAATAATTCATTTTACATCAAGACAGACATTATCAATAATCCTAAACACTGTAGGATTTTCTAAGTTAAAACCATAGCTTTCTTAAAAAGAGTATGAGATGATCAGATTATAGGTTTTCGTCATTTATACCCAATGTGCATGTACATACATTTATATCCATACACATACATCCATTAATTTTAAATAACATACATACATGCACCAGGTTGAAATATAGGTCCCCAAAGAGTCTACAACACCCGACTTTGACTAAGAAATATGGAAGATGAAGAGCGTGCTCATTGTGATGCTTATTTCCAAGAAGAGTTAGGGAGTCTCTACAAGATAGCGTGGCTCGCCTCACTAGCGTACTCGAGCAAGCATTTAGAAATGCCTCTGGTGAAGGTTCTTCCAATCGATCTGTAACCTTTGCTCAGACCCCAACAACAACTCAACCCGAAGAAAGAATGGGCGAACATGGTCAGGAGCCCCAACACAATCCAACACTTACGTAGTCAACAGCACCAGCGCCAACCCCTGCAGTTATAAATGCATTTGCCAATGAGTCCCACAAGACAAAGTCATCTAATGATATTGATTAAGATAAGATGACAACACTAAAAGCCAAAGTCAGTGCTATTGAAGGGGTAGACTTATATGACCCAGTACAGGCCGCCGAAATGTGTCTGGTCCCGAATATAGTTGTACTAAAAAAGATTCAAGTTCCTGAATTTATTGAATACGCTGAAACTCAATGCCCCATGACTCATCTCAAGTCCTACTGCAATAAAATGATAGAAGTAGTACACATAAGAAACTATTGATGAACCTTTTCTAGGATAGTTTAAGTGAGGCAACATTGAATGGGTACATAAGATTAAACAACACAAAGATCCAGAGATGGAAAGATCTGGTGGATGCTTTTGTCAAGTAGTACAAATACAACATGAACATTGCTTTCGATAGAACCAACTTGTCCAATCTGGAAAAAAAGGATAAAGAAAGCATAAAGGAATATACCCAGAGATGGAGAGATCTAACTACTTAGGTGCATCCCTCTCTCTTAAATAAAGAAATGGTTACTCTATTTGCCAACACGCTTAAGGCGCCATACTACAAGCATGTGATTGGTAGTTCAGCATAGCAATTCACTAACGTTATGGCAGTAGCTGAGCGCATAGAGTAAGAAGTTAGGAGTGATAGAATTTCCATGCCCATCAAGAGAAGAAGTTTTGAAAGGAAAAGGAAGGTGGTCGACTATATTGAAGGTAGCTACAGGGGCAGGAAAAACCAATTTCAAAACTACAACACTCCATCCCTTCCATCCTAAATTGCCAGCATCAACTCCCTATTTTCTACCAAAAAACCCGAGCCCCAAAACCTCTAAGCTGAAGACCAAACTAAAAATTTCCAGAAGAGGAATTACAAAAAGGGTTTAGGAAAAACTACCTTTATTATCACTGCCCCTAAATGAGATGTACCAGAAGCTACTGAGCATTGGATATCTAGCTCCTAAACCCCTAACACCTCTGCAGCCACCTTACCCCAACTAGTATAAACCCGACCTCACCTACGAGTACCATGCTGGCATTGCAGGACATAGTGTTCATACTGAATGGTCAATTGAGGGTCAAATTGCATAAATCCTAAACCAATGACTAATGTGAAAAAGACGCTGAAATTGAAGTTTGGTAGGGGCAAAATTGTATAAAATTAGAAGTTTAGAGTCAATTAGGGGTGCAATAAAAATAAATTAAAAGATAGAGGACCAAATTGAACTTTAACCAAAACCTTAAATTAAAACCCTAAAAAGTCCATAACAAAGCCATTTTGAATAGTAAAAAGGGGACCTAACGATGCATCATCTGCTGACTGTTCATCTTCTTCTTCATTTAAGCCAGAAAAAGCTGCTCGAGTGGCTTTCTTTCCAAGGCATTTAATGCTTTATCTCTCCATTAAATTTGACAAAACTTGCACGCAAATGATGGCATGACATCTAACTACATCTTAGTATGGTCCTTTTTGACTGATTGACACCACAATGACCGCGACGCCACCCCAAAGTGGCCAACCAAGCCAGCCCTTCTGCAATAATTTTTTCAGGCCATGATGGCAGCTTTGAGCCAATAGTTGGGTCCTTCCCAGCTGAAATAAGGGCCAAGATTTGTCCTTAAAAGAGACAAAGTGTCCCTCTTCCACCTCCTATAAATAGGAGTGGATTCCATGCCTTGAGGGAGGAGAAAAGAGAGCCCAAAGTTAGTGAAAAATTAGTTTTTCTTCCCAGATTTTTTCTTCTTATCCGCTAACCATCTTCTTCCTCCTCTTCTATCATGTTTTCACCGCCAGCGCTGCCACCAATAATAGTTCAACCTTCCTAGAACTGTCAGCTAGCAATCCTTCACGGCTAGTAACCTTTTTCTTCCTTTATTTGGCTGTAAACAGGGCAGCCATTTGCATGCAGAACATTGGTTCCGCATGCAAAAATCAACCAATTCACATGGTCACTAGGTCGGGCCAGTAATTGTGTGAAGATGGGCTGGACCCATTCTAGCCTAGCTCGTGATTGCTGGGTCAGGTCGAGCCTATTAAAAAAAAAAGAGAAGCTTGTTAGGTCGCCAATCGGCCCAACCTGGCCTAGTTCGACCTAGTTGGCTAGGTTAGCCCCATCCCATATATTTAATAATAATATAATAATGTAATGATATTAAAATAGAAAAAAACCTTAAAAAAAGACCAACGAATAGAAACTTGACCTAGAAAAACAATTAAATAACAATGCAGCTTACCTCGGATAGGGCATATTAGGAGTGATGCATCTTTTCCTTACATTACTAATCCCTTACCCGAACTTTCACAGACCATAGGTTTCCTAGTAACCATAATACTAAGTGGCGACTCATGAACTTCATAATCATAACTTGATGATTATACTCAAAACCATTTCCTTTTCAAATACCTCTCAAGATGCTTAACACGTCATTTCGTTATTATATACAGGAAAGACAACAGAAGACAACATCAAATTCTTAAACATAAAATAAAATTGCATTTGTTATCATAACTTTTCAATCTGAACTTGTGTTTTGTTTCGAAGGTTTTTGCATGATATTAACATCCAAATTTAGAAAGCATAATTTCATTAACCAACTTGAAAACCTATGCTAGACAACTTATGATCAATATGCATACAATGCTCATCTCTATTTATGGTTAGATGAAATGGATACTAGAAAGAAACCAAGAACAACACTTTCATTCATTATTTAGATACCTTATATTTGCTACCTAATGTAAAAAATAATTGTTGAACTTTCATGTTTTAGATTATTCAATAAAATCTAGTCATTAAAAAGTGTTACACTAAGCTGTTGAATTAACACATTTAAAAAAGACAGATTAAGAATGGAAAGAAAATGAAGTTCATGATACACCTCATATTAAACACACACATTAATATCACCCACAAACCATTATTCTTAATCTGGGATTAGAAAGGACTTGTTAAAATTGACAACATCAAAGATTCATGTAAGGTTTGGTAGCAAGAATTAAAAGCAATATATGAATTACTATTTATTTTATCCATTAAACACCGAAAATAAGAAAACATTACTCAATGATGCTGACAACTTTAGCTATTGTTGTTACTTATTTTTTGGCCCTCACATATATAAAAAATTAAAAAACAAAAAGAGAAAATACAAAAAAAATTGAAAAAATGGTAGAAGAAAATAAAAATATATATCAGTGAGAAGAATATACCAGAACACCCAGAAAATCACCGAAGACTGGTTGAGAAAGATCAAAATATACAAGATTGAAAAATTTGACAATGTATTTTTAACTGATGAAGGCCCTATTGGTAAAGGAAAATTCAATTTGAGGAAAGAAATTTAAAATTGGGTATTCAAAGACTCAATTGGAATTTTTCAAGGTCTAATTGAATTTATTGAGGGCTTAATTGCAAGAAAAATTATTTTTTTTTAAAGTCAATTTAGGCTTTAATTGGAAGAAATTAAAGTTTGGTGTTGAATTGCAATTTTTAAGAGTTAATTTGGTTAAATCAGGGGCTCAATTGCATAAATATTGAAGTTTAATAGGTAAGGCTTGATTAAAGAAATTCAAAACCAAGGACCAAACTTAAAAAGACACATGAATGTAAAGGCTGAAATTGATAAAATCAGGGGCCAAATTAAAAAAAATTGGATGTTTGTTGGTCAATTGAGGTCAAAATACACAAATTCAGAGCCAAAGACTAGAATGAAAATATCAATGAACTTTGGGGCAAACAATTGAGTTTGACAAGGGTGAAATTACATGAAATTAAAAGTGTGGAGGCAATTATGGGTACAATTAAAAGCAATTGGAAGAATAGGGACTCAATTGAAATTTGCCAAATCCCATATTCAGAACCTTAAACGACTTGTTGTTAAGACTTAATGAAGAGAAGGTAAATGACAGGTTGTTCGCCAGTTTGCATCTCTGGTTTGATAGTTTTGGCTGATCGAGTTGACAATTTTAAACGCATGAATGTGGAGTTACAAACCTTCAAATTGAGCAATGTTGGATTCAAATAAAAGGTGTGCATCCCCTCTACCAATTTCAGATGGTCTCAGGCGATGATGATGTCAGAATTGCTCCGACGAGGCCTTGAAAATGGGTAACTTAGTCAGCCCCGATAGTGCAACCATTATGCAAAACACAATATGGTTTCCGTGTATTCACACACAAAGGCTCCTCAATAGGTTCTTATCAAGGATTTATAACACGTCCCTCAAGATCAAGAAGTCAGAAATGAATTCAAGACCTCCTCAAACTTAAGTAAAACCCTATAAATACCCTTCCCAAGATCAAGAAATTGAAAAAAAAGAAAAGAGAGGAAGAAGAAAACAAATATTGACAAGGAAGCTAAGTGTGAAGGTTTGAGAGGCTAACACAAAGTTTTCTCAAGTTTTTTAAGCTTAACAAGTTTGTGAGAGGCAAAACTTTTCAAAGGAAAGAAAAGAAAGAGAGTAGTTGTTCTAGGTTTATCATCTAATCCAAAAACAGGCCCTTATGGCCTGCTTAAGGTGTTTTTTTTATATATTTGTTTTGGTTTTATATTAATATTTACAAGTATAGAAAAAAGGTTTGAAATGTTTAACAAATGATGCATTCACCTCTTTGTTTGTGATTTTTATTTAATGAAGTTATTTTGAAGTTTTTTTTAATGTTTTTGATACATTAAAGTTGTTGTTTAAGTTTGTTTTTTGATATACAGTGTTGTTTTAGGTTTTGTTTAACTTAAGCTATTTATGTTAAAGCAAGAGTGTTTAACCTAAGTTTGTTAGGCTTGTTCACGCATAAAATGTATTCAAAAAACCAATTTTGAATCCATGTTGCATGAACATATAAGTTATTTTATGTTGATTGTATTTTTTTTATTTGGTGCCTTATGTTTAATTTTGATGCTTTGATGTTTTATGTTAGTTTCTTAGTTTAAATATGTTTGTGTATAATATTGTGATTTGGTGGGAGAAAAAAAGCGTGCTTTAGAAGCCAAAAATTCTATTTTTTGAGATTGACAGTGGTTGCCTTTACTGGAGATTTTTCTGGGTTTTCTAGGCATGTTCTTCGTGTTTTTGGAAAGAATATTGCTTTAGCCCCTAAATTCGGACCATGTTTGGTCCATTTCTTTACACAAAAACCTTAATATGCATGATTAGTAGATAATCTAGTGTTTATTTGCATCACCAACATGTTTTTTTTATATAGGTTTTAATCCTAGGGTTTTAGTTTTGAACCAAAACCCATTTTAATAAAAAAAAAAATCATGACATTTTAGTGATAATCGAAGTGAATAGATGCTAGATTATTGATGCTTGCATAATTTTCAACATGTATGTTCCTTCTTTTTTTATATATAAAATCTGATTTGTTTTAGAACCCATGTTACTAGGTTTATGTTCGGTGTTCTTGATGTTCTTCATCTTTTTTGTGTGTTTGATATGTTTTGTTTAAGATTTTTTGAGTTTTGGTGTTTAATGTGTTTTTTTGGCTTTAGTTTTGTTTTTGGGTTATTTTCAGGTCAAACCAAATTTTTTGGTTCGGTTTATGGTCTAACCAAAATTTTTAGGTCGACTTGGTCGAATAAAAAAAAAATAGGTCAAAGGGTTTAATACCCTGTTTGGTTTTCCATAGTTTTTGTTAAACGGTTTTTAGGTTTAAGAATGTGTTTGATAAACTCTCCTTAAGCTTATTTTTGGTAGTTTTATTACAAAGAAAAATGGATTTTTGTCAAAGAAAGCCTTAAAAAAATTTCTTTTTTCTTGCATATGACTAAAAATCCTAAAGTTATTTAAGCATTTTTTTTTTAAATCTAAAATACTTTCACATGTTTTTATTTAAAAGATATTGCATGGATTTTACAACAAGTTTGTAAAATTCCAAAACAATTTTTATTTTATTTTAATATATGGTATTATGAACTTATACGTAAAACATATTCTTGATATTAAATAAAAAGTCACTTTTTTTTTGTTGGCATTAGAACGATTAAGTTTTTAACCTGATAAGATAAACACCATCTTATTGAGGAGAACTTTTCTAAAACCTTAAAGTGACCAATGGTTAGAAAATACAACATTTTTATAGCTTATATCAGACAAAATAAACAATGCAACTTACCTTAGGTAAGATGTATTAGAAGTGCTAATACCTTTTCTTTACACAATTTGTCCCCTAACTTAGACTCTAAGACCAATTAGGGTTGCTAGTGACCAGAATACTAGGTGGAGACTCTCATTACCTTCTTTTATACTAAGAAAGGTCAAGAATTCCCTGTCTTTTCCACCCACATCATTCTTGACAATCCTGATCTGGATGGATGATCGTCGTGATGCCGCACACGTGCGATAAAATAACGACTCTACTAAGGACCTATGGATTAAGCTATGTTTGTTTATCTGATTATTGTGTTTGATTTTTTTGTACATTTTTATGCTTTAATTTTATATATATCGCATATGCTTTTATAAATTGGATATGGATTAATGCCTCATGCATCACCTGCTTTAATTTTTGAAAAGCACACATACACTTCGAGGTTAGGTAGGGGATTATCGATCTGCCATATGACTATTGGTCAGAGTTTAGATGTGTGAAACACCCAACTTATATCTGAGTGTGTGCTTAGTAATGGTGGACATACGTGCCTTAACCATTCCTCGCAATGCCTCTATACTGTCATTACAAAGATTGTCACTAGGCAGATCTGAAATTCTTTTAGAGAACAAGTAGTAAATTTATCCCATATCTCACATAGAAGAATTAAAACCAACCCTTAGAATGTATGCTCCCTACACATGTTTTGCATCAAGGTAAACCTTTTATGAAGCATCTTAAGTTCAAGATTTACAGGTGACATAATGGTCATTACTTAGGAAATTTATGTTGTAGAGTTTAGGAAAGAATTAAAATGCTTATTTATTATGGAAGAGTTATGACTGTGTGTTAGCCCTTGAACAACGAGAGCATTATATCAAACACATACTCATACATTTAGCATGCATGTTCACAGGTTGAAACATAGGTTCCTCACCGAAGGTCTATTACACTTGACTAAGAGAAAGTATGGAAAACAAAGAAAGGGCTCATATAGAGGCTCATTATCAAAAGGAAATTGAAAGCATCAAAGTTGAAGTGGCTAAACTCATAAATTTGCTCGAGCATCTACAAAACCTCTTGTGAAGGCACCGACAGCTCATGTCCCTCATACACCTCAAAACTTGGGGGTAGATTCAATGATCAATCAATATTTTATCCCTATTGCCCCTGTCCAACCAACTCAAACTCTAGTTATTGTAGTTTGATAGCTAAAGGACCCTTTGATCATAGATTTTTTGGTCATATGGACCATGATAAATGGATTGCTTTGGAAGAGAGATTGAGAGAAGTTGAAGAAAATGATTTTATTGACCTTGTATTAGCAATTGAAGTTTGTTTGGTTCCAAACATTATGGTGCTAAAAGATTTTAAAGTGTTGAACTTCATGAAGTATACTGGAATACAATGCCCAAACACCAATCTCTGGTCATACTGCAACAAGATGGATGAAGTTAACCACAATGATAAAATACTAATATATTTCTTTCAGGATAGTCTTATAGGATCTACCTTGAGTTAATATATAAGATTGGATAATGCCAAGATCAATAAGTGGAAGGATATGACAGCTGCCTTCTTGAAGCAGTATAAAATCAATCTGGAAATTGCTCCTGATAGAAACAACCTTATGGTCATGAAGAAGGGAAACCAATAGTTTGTAAGAGCATACACATAGAGATGGTGAGATAAGGAAACACATGTCCAATCTCCACTAATAGAAACAAAAATGGTGATATTATTCGCCAACATCTTTAAATCCCTATATTATGAGCATCTAATGGGAAGTTCAGCTTAACAATTTTATGATATTGTGAGGATCGCTGAAAGAATTGAACAAGTTATCAAAATGGAAAAAATTGAAGGTCCTACCATGGTTCCAGAACAATGACGAGAGATGAATTGGAAGATGGCTCTTAGGTGGGAAATCTTAGTTATGTGGTCCAACCAAATCTCGTTGTAGCATCATCTGCTCAAGTGTCTTTGTCAAATATTGACATACCTCTGTCACTCGAGCACTCGAGTATGTCTACCAACATATGTTAGACTCCAGATGAGAGATGAGAATATCATGTTAGGGTCCCGAGCTATTCGATTGAAAATTGTAAAAAATTCAAGTATCACATCTAGAAGTTGGTGAGTGAAGGACAAATTGAGTTTGTGAAGAATGGTGATACCTACCATATAGACACTCCGATTTTCAGCAATGATCAGTAGCTTGCAAAATGCTGACAAGACATAAATAATATGCAGTTACCTAGAGAATGATCATTGTATTTTGCTTCTATATGTTTTTCATGTATCATGACTGCATCACGTACTTTCAATTAATTGTACTTTGTTCTTTGTCTTATGATTATTTTGAAAGAGATGCTTCTTTCAAAGGGTATTTTAACAAAATATCTTGATCAAACTCCAAGATGTGAAGTTAAGGCTAATCAATCTTGAAAAAAAAAATATATTAAAAGATTTTTTGATTGTAGAAATGATTTGACGTTTGTTAAAATGACATGGAGTGAATAAACAAATATTGAACTCACATATGAAATTAAACCACACATCATATGAGCTAAGTTTTAACAATATACATATTGACATGTAATGGATTCAATAGTTATGGACTCGTAAATCATGGTTCTTTGTAAGTCTAAAATATTATGCTAGACAAGGTCAAAATTTATCGGTTCTAACTGACATAGCTTGAATTGAGAAAATACCATCTTTGTTTATTCCTTTCACAATTCTTAAAATATATATCCCTTGAAGTCCTAATCTAAGCCTATTGGAATATTTGTTTAAAAAAGAAACCCTAACATCGATCACACCCCACACTAGGAGCAAGTGAGAGATTTTTATTGAAAGGATAAAGATAATGATAGAATCAATGGTGAAGGAAATGCTAAAAACAAAAGACCGAGAAAGGGCTAAAAGTAGAAAAAGCCATAAATAGGAAAGGCGAGAGATATTTTAATTAAAGAAAGGCATAAAAATTCCAAAAGTTGATTACTGAAGGGGTATGAATGAAAAAAAAAAGAAGAAATAAAATTGATGGGAAAACACACCCAAAAGATCGAAAGACAAGAAAATGAAATACCATGTCTTTTAGTATCTATGATAAGCCTCTTGTTAAGAAAAATATGATTGAGATTATTGTGTATTCAAATAATTAGATAAAATATAAGTTATCCATCAAATGAGGAGTTAGAGTTGCTTTATGGCCTTTATTAAGATAACAAAAAGATGAAAAAATATCATGAGATAAATGATGAGCAATTAGCTTTACTCTTCTCTTTAAGTTTGAAATTGACAATGAAAGGAATGACATGGTTATGAAACTTCCTAAACTATTGATTGATCGAGGTGAAAATTCTGGTTGAAATGAATGACAAGATTATATGTCATATTTCTTACAAAGACAACAAAAGAAAGAGTGAAGTGAATAGTTGATGGTGGTCCTATATCATTAAAACCCTCAAACACTTTTTCAGCCTATGAATTTCCCTTCATTTTATAACCATGAGTCATAGCCTGTATTATGATTTGAATCGATAAATGACGCTCTCAAAACATGAAGAGCTTTTTCATGAAGGTCATGGCTTCACGAACTAAGTTACTGGTTATTATGCATGCCGATAAAAAAGTTGTTCAAAAGAGACAATCTTTCTTGATAGAACCTCGAGTTTTGACTCAAACCTTTTGCTGTTGAAATCTATAAAAGGTCACCTTATCGTATACCATTAAATGATATACCCAAAATGAGAGAATAAAATTTAACACAAAGAACCATAAAAGAGTCAAACAAGTTGTTTTAATCTTAAATCGAGTCAATATTTGTTTTCAAAATGCAAAATAATCAAATAATTGCATGTATTGAATGGCTTGTGTTGCATCTTTGATCAAGTTAATTTTTAAAATACTTTCAAAACTAGCATCTCTTTGGTTTCATTTAGAAAATGAGATAGGAATGAACAAAATTTTTGAAAGTCCGTGGTTAGCTCTTGAGAAAAAAATGATTGTTTGAAAGCAAGTGCTTCATTGATGGGTTGCGTAAGATCCTTTATGAAGATAGTATAAAGGAGCTTGGTCAAATGAGTTGATAATGCTCAGATCAGAAAAGAAAAGTACGGTTAAATTAAAAGCAATTTCATGACTGATTGACAATTTAAGATAAGGTCGACACCAGAAAATATTTTGATAATTGTTGGCACGATGCACACAACTAATTAGAGGGTACCTTTTGAAATAATCCAAGAAGTTGAATGATTCGTTGAACTCTTTCATGATAAAACAAGCAATGTCATACCTGGGGGCATGGTCAAGCTTTAAATAATAAGAGCAATAATCATTACAGATAACCTAGGATGGGCACTGTATTTACATTTGAGTGAATGATTGACATACCATAAACTTGAATGAGTTGGTGAATCAGAAAACCAAGAAAACTTTTGATAGCAAGTAAAGGCACCCTATGATGAAGAAGCATCAAAGAGGGGGGGATATATTTCAAATCAGTTAAGGATGTATGCTTATCATCTAACCTTAAAGCATTGCATAAATATTTTTGATTTTTTCAGGAAAAATCCTCAATGACATCTAGTAAGATTTTGATGAATCTGAGTTGACAAATAAAGAATCGTTGAGCTATGATAGCAAGGAATCTCAGTTAAATCCTGCAATCAGGAAGTATTAATTGTTAAACCTTGCAATCATGAAGGAAAGTGAGGAGAACCCTACTATTAGAAAATTCTCAATAAAATAAAAAGATCAATCTTGTCATCAGGAAGAGTCTTTAGGTAAACCTTACAATCAAGAAACACCAAATTTTCAAAGCCTGCAATCAAGAAGTATTAGTTAAACCCTACAATCAGGAAGCACTAGGTTCAAATCCTGTGATCGAGAAGTATTAGTTGTTAAATCCTGCAATCAGGAACAAAAGTGATGAGAACCCTATTTTTAGAAAATTCTTAAGAAAATAAAAAAGATCAACCATGTCAGCAGGAAAAGTCTTTAGGTCAATTCAAACCCCGCAATTAGGAAGTATCAGTTAAACCCTTCAATCAGGAAGCACCAAGTTTTCAAACCCCGCAATTAGGAAGTATCAGTTAAACCCTTCAATCAGAAAGGAAAATGAGAAGAACCATACTATTACAAGAAAAAGAGAAGATCAACCTTGTCATCAAGAAGAGTCTTCAGGTTAACCCTGTAATTAGGAAACACCAAGTTTTCAAACCTCACGATTAGGAAGCATTAAGTTTTCAAACCTTGTGATCGGGAAGTATCAGTTTAACCCCGCCATCAAGAAAGATAGGTAAACCCTGCAATCAGAAAGCATCAAGAAATTCAACCCTATCATCAGGAAGGACAGATTTCAACCCTGCAATTAGGAAACACCAGGAAAGTTCAGAAAGAGCTTGATTAGACCCTATCATCATGAAAGGAGAAAATGAGGAACCCTACCATTAGGAATCCTAACCCTACAATCACGCAGAAAAGTGATAAAAACCTTACTATTAGGAAATTCTTAAGAGAAGAAGAAAGTTCAAACCCTATCATAAGGAAGAACATGAAAAACTACCATTAAGAATCTGAGTTTTGGGAAACCTGCCATCAGAAATCTCAATTTTCAATTCTATAATAAAAATATTTTGAATTTAATCAAAATAGTTAAAGACACCCTTAAAAAGCTCCAATGATCGCTGAGATTCAAGATTTCAAGTCAACTGAGTTGAAAAAAAAGACAGTTGTACAGGAGAATAGCTATGAGCATACGATTCTTCTAGTAGCTGTAAGATTTTGGTTCTGGTTAAAGGAAATCAGTAGACTGGAATTTCAAGTTAACCGAGCTGCAAACAAAGATTTTGGTTCTAGTTAAAGAAAATTACCAGATTAAGATTATGGATTCAAGTTGACCAAGATGAAGGCAACTTTTGGTTCTGGTTAAAGAGAATCATTAGATTGAGATTTTAGGTTAACCGAGTTGAAGATAAAGATTTTGTTTCTAGTTAAAGGGAATCACTAGATTAGATTTTCAAGTTAACTGAGTTGCAAATAGTGGCTGCCTTTACCGGAGATTTTCTAGGTTTTCTAGGCATGGTCTGGAGAAAAATATTGTCTTAGCCTCTAGATTCAGACCATGTTTGGTCCATCTCTTTGCATAGACACATTCGTTATGCATGATTAGTAGATAATCTGGTGTTTATTTGCATCAATAACATGTTTTTGATAGGCTATAATATTATGATTTTGGTTTTGAACTGAAATCTATTTTGACAAAAATTGTGATGTTTTAGTGATAATCGAAGTGAATGGATGCTAGAATATTGATCCTTACATGATTTTGAACATGTATGTTCATTTTTTTTTTTACCAAATCTGGTTTGTTTTGGAACCCATGTTGTTGAGTTATGTTCGGTGTTCTTTATTTTTTTTGTGTTTGATTCGTTTTGTTCAAGAATTTTTGAGTTTTTGTGTTTATTTGGGTGTTTAATATGTTTTTTTATTATTTAGTTTTGTTTATAGGTTGTTTTCGGGTCAAACTAGAATTTTTGGTTTCGTTTATGGTCAAACCAAAAATTTCAGGTCAACCTAGTCGGATTGGGTAAAATAAAAGGTGGGTTCAATGGTTTATACCCTGTTTAGTTTGCCATAATTTTTTTGAAGGGTTTTTAGATTTAAGGGTGTGTTTGAAAAACATTCCTTAAGCCTATTTTTTGTAGTTTTATTACAAAGAAAATTGAGTTTTTGCCGAGCAAAGAATAAAAAAATAAAATTAGAATATTTATTTTTTTCTTGCATATAACTAAAAATTCTAAAGTTATTTAAGTATTTTTTTTAAAAAATCTAAAATATTTTGACATGTTTTTTTTTTTTTAATATTGCATGGATTTTAGAACAAGTTTGTAAAATTTTGAAAGATTTTTGCCTACATTTCAAAAATACCAAAACAATTTTTTTTTGTTTTTTTTTAATATACGGAATTATGGCATAAGGGATAAATTTCCATTATTGCATATAGGTGTGATAGAGATCAGCTAGGAATGGCTGTGGAAGTATGATAATCTCTACCAGAAGGTAATTATCTTTTTTTTTTTTAATAAAATTAACGAAGTCCCTAGTTTAATTACATATTCAATTTTGCTCTTATATTTTTTTTTAAGCAATCTAGTGAGTTTAATGTGATTCTTTTGAAAAACTTTTGGATGAAAATTTAAGAATAACTTCGTTTTCAAATGATGGTTCAAGGAGGTCAAATCTAAAAATATAAATTTGTGCAATTAATTCTCAAATGAGTTAAAATTCTAAAGAGACCTAACCCATTTAAACTTTGGATTTGATTTTGGTATAAAAACTATTACTCTTAGAATAACAAATGCTTACTGATAAGTTAATAATCTGATATTTTTATGAGTCTCAAATTATTTTTCTACAACAATAATGTAATGAACTAGGTACTATATATATTTTAATTTTTTTTATTAATGTAAATGTTCGGACCAACTTGTATATATCTTAATTAATTCCATGTGCAGATAATATATATATCTTGTTAGGCTTAGTGATTTACTACATGACCACAAGAATTAAAGCAACCCATGCAGTTTTTTTAACTTTTGATATAAGTATAACAAATTATAAAAAAATATTAATTTAATATTTTTTTAAGATAAAAAAACAAATTTTAATCGTATGTGTAATCCGAGGCTTCATGTTCTCGACAGTCTATGACTATACGTGTTGCATTATTAATTAGCATTGAAGATAAATGGCTTTGTGGGGGTTATATTTTGTCTTATAATTTTGTCCTAACTCTTAGTTAAAACCTATTTTTCCCATGAGTTTACGTCGTTGACTTTCTTCGGGTCTGCATCAATTCAAAATTTCGTTCCATTATTGAGTTTGACGGCAATGAACAATAAAAACACTTGTAAGCACTTAGACTTCATCGAAAGGAATTATCATAATTTTGAGGAAACGGAAGAATTAAAGAATATTTAATAAATAATTGTTTTTTGATTTTAAACAATTAAAAAATAATATAAATTACATCTAGAGATATTATCTAAGAACTTAAATTTTAGATTAAATTGTACCATAATTTTATTGATCAAGCGATCACGAGTTTGAATTTTATAATATCTATTT
>Ga0307517_10003343_pt1 | contig 24955 bp, 38 predicted proteins | sample 23_EM_MG_FD_194515 | JGI IMG/M metagenome (GOLD analysis project Ga0307517, IMG submission 194515) | Populus trichocarpa ectomycorrhiza microbial communities from riparian zone in the Pacific Northwest, United States - 23_EM | ecosystem: Host-associated > Plants > Roots > Unclassified | place... | reverse complement strand
ATCGGTCCATCGAACATATGTGCCTTCTGGGAGTAAAGCTTTAAAGCTTAACGCGCAATAACAGCTCTTGAAAGAATGGTGATGAACGAAACGAGATATTTGACTGTCATGCTCGGTCCACGAAAGGCGGCACCTTCTTCCGTCGATGAAGTAACATAACTCATCAATGCATCATTGGCATTCCCTCTTCAATAGCTTTAGGTTCTCGATAGCACTTCTACTATATAAAGTATTTGACTTTTCATGCTGAAAGCTTAGGCCCGTGACTCGGTAGTATTTGTAAGCATTTATGGTGGCTGTCCGAAGCAAGTCCGAAGTTTGTCGCATTTTGTTAGAGCACACAGCAAGTGACATTTTCAATTTTGTATAGGTTCAAAGTAGAGAGCCATATAATTCTTAATACCTCCATTTTCTTTTACCTCCTGCTTGCTATTATATTGAGACGATCTATTTCAACTGCGAGGTCAGTATTGGGATGTCTCTTTAACAGGTTTTCGTCGAAATCGCTGCAAAATCACTGAGCAATCGTATAGTTTGTCGTCCCGGCTACGCGATTAAACCACATATGTAGGGTCTCTCAATATTTTTGGATAGATTTCCTTTTTTTGATCTCCTTTTTTTCATAGGCCTACTCGTAATTTAAACCTTTCTCTATACCAAGGCTGCGCCGTGTTAATTAAGGACAGCGGGCGCCGATCGGTTCATATGCACTCACTTCTCTTTCATTACATAAAGATTTTTTAAAATCCAATCAAAATATTCCAATTGATAAATCAAGAAGAAATGAGCATCTTTCAGCAGGTTCCAGCGGCGGCACGTCGCCCATCTGTGAAGTTGTTTACGTAACATGACGTTGTAGGCTACGCAAGTTTGTCTTTACTAACATCACCCAGACGAAACGTTCCATACAGGATAATATTTGATTGGCGAAGGTCCAGAACGATCACCAAGGATGTGGTGGCTAGATCCAGGCAAAGAAGTTCTCCATGTTGTTAGTCCACCCTTTGTCTTCTCAAGTGCAGCTCTGATATTTGACCAGCTTTTCAACCGAATTCTCGCCCCCTACGTTGTTAATCTCGACCTGAACCAGGTGAATTATGGCATTGGACAAGGCAAGCGTACTCTCGTCCATAATGGATAAATTCCTTACCCAGCTAGCAGGTCTACTCACACTCCGGAATCTGAAGTTAAAGAAAGGTGCCTTGGACAAGTTCCAGCTTCCTGTTGATGTTTTAGAAGGTGTGTCAAGTGAGGTATAAGTCCTCCATTATCTGAAAATGGCGTCAGGCCATCTGGGAAAATTCCAATTGTCACTTCACTGGATGAATTTGGGGAATCAACCTGTGGAAATTTTGGTCGAAGATGTGTATCTACTAGTTGTGCCATCACCGCATATCAGCTCTAATCCGGAAGAGGACGAACAGAGGGTGCAAGCCGCAAAACAGGAACGTCTAGAGAATGCGGAGCTCCTTCACGTTCGCGGTCAGGCTGAAACGCAAGGTGAGAAGTTACGTCTGAAGCGCTTGCATAGTTCGTAATCATCGGCTAGATACCCAGTCCCAAGGTCTTTTGCAATCTCTGATTGCCAAAATCATCAACAACGTTCAAGTAACGGTGAAGAATGTCCACATCAGATACGAGGATAACGTGAGCGTTCCCGGTGTAAGTCCTGTGTAGTTATATTGTAGGATCGTTCCTCATGTCTGGATGGTAGCACCCTTTTGCGGCAGGAATTACTCTAGCAGGGTTCACCGCAGTTTCTGTCGACTCCAATTGGGAGCCAGCGTTTATTGAAAGCACAGCGGGTGCAATCCACAAGGTTTGAGTTTTCTCGGGTTTCCTGCCAAATTGTCTTTGAAGTTTCGCCTAGCTCGCAAGTCTACAATCCTTAGCGGTGTATTTCGATACAGACTCGCCAAGTATAGCTGGTTTACCAACAATGGAGTTTATAAACAAGTTTTCGTCAATGGTAGGTGCTATTAGTTGGTGTCTTGAGCACATAACTTTCACTTTTGTTAGATATCCGACAGCAGTGAGGCCGGCCACCACCAATACATTCTTAATCCCGTATCTGGAGAAGGAAGAGTAAGCAAAGCCTCGCCATGGGCAAATCCTACCTGATTATGCCTCAGATAATTGTCAACCACAAGATTGATCAAAAAACACCCCGATTCGATATTCAGCTTCTTTTCGAGGAGATTGGTGTTGCCTTGGACAATGATCAGTACCGTGACGCTATCTCATTGGTCGACATGTATCATGTATATCTAAGAAAGCGGCAGGCAAGTATAGTTCGCCGAATATATTCATGTCCTCAACATTTCACAGTATGGGAAACATCGACCATCTGATTTCGCTGCAAATGCAGCTCGGGCACGGCTATGTTACGCTGCTCAAGCCATTCTTGGAGAAGTCAAGGAGAAACGAAGGCAGTGGACGTGGCAATACTTCGCAGAGCGACGCGATGACCGTAACACTTACACCGATCTCTTTCAGAAAAGACTTTCAGCACCTCTTGTTAACTCTGTATGACGTTCTCATCCTGTTCACTGTTGCGGTCCTGAGTTTAATTGTAGGACCTCCCAAATTTTGACGCGCTGGAAAAGAAGCTGTCATACGAGGATATTCGTTTCTACCGTTCCATTGCCCGATCAAAATTCAAGAAGGATATGGCCTTGCGAAAGAAGTTGGAGGAAGAGAAAAATAAAAATCAAGCTGCCCAGCAGAGTTGGAGTAGTTGGTTCTGGGGTTCATCGTCATCCACGCGGACTGCAGAGGAAGATCCTATATTTGGAGGACCTATGACAGACGATCAGCGCAAACAACTCTACGAGGTGTTGGATTACGACGAGAAGACGGCACTTATTGACGCACTCCAGGCACCTCGAGATTCGATCAAATTACGTGCGAGCGTGAAACTTAACAGAGGTTCCCTAGCGCTTAAGAGCGATCCTCATGGCAAGAACACGGAGGTCACGTCAGTCGTGTTCGATATATTTCATGCAAACTTTCTACAACGTCCCACAAATTTTGAAGCCTCGATATCACTGAAAAACTTCAAAGTATTCGATGGAACGACGGAGAACACACTTCACTCTCAGATTGTTCATGTCAAGTCGGAGCATGACCTTGAGGGAGGTCAATCCTCGAGTTCTGAGGGTGAACCGGAACCATTCTTCTTTGTGAAGTTCGAGAACAATCCTCTGGACGAAAGGGCTGATGACGCATTGACTGTCCGAATGCGGCACATGGAAATAATTTACCATCGAGGCTACATCGAGGCAATCTATAAGTTTTTCAAGCCCCCGGCAAGCCAGTTGGAATCCGTGGAAGCACTCCTGGTCTGTCTTTGTCTTTGTTTGACTCTTCCCTTGTGATTGACTTCTTTGAAGAATGTTGCAAGTAAGACCTTAGAAGGCCTTCGTAGGGAAACCAGGGCTGGTCTCGAATATGCGCTCCAGACTCACAAGACGGTCGACATTCATATGGACTTGAATGCGCCAATAATAATAATCCCAGAAGAGTATGAAAGTTAGCCTCCCCATTTGACCTCGCTCAACAAAAAATTTCAGTGTCACGACCTATTTCTGCAAACATCTCATTGTGGATGCTGGTCATATTGCAATTGAAAGTGATCTTGCTTCAAAGGATGCGATACGAATTATCCATCAAAAGCGTAACCAAAAATATGACGAAGAAGATTATAAACAGCTTGAATCTCTGATGTACGACAAACTCTTTTTACGGCTGCAAGATGCTCAGGTGAGTTCAGTGTTGTTTCCTTTTGACTACTCACAAATTATTCTTTAGTTCATCATTGGAGATAACCTCGATGCTTGTCTCGAAGCTTTGAGTTCAAAGACAAAAGACACACTGCATTTGCTGGAAAGAATTAACATCAATTTGCAAATCCAAAAATCTATTGTTCCGACTGCAGTCACCCTGGCACAGTTCAAGGTTTCAGGAACTCTCCCATCTCTACAGGTCAACATATCCGATACGAAGTACAAATCGCTGATGCGGCTAATTGATGTCGCTATTCCGAAGTTCGAGGACAACTCTCCATCGGGTACCCTCCCCCCAAAAGGTTTCTCAACTGACTTCCAACTTCCTACATTATTTGGACGAGGAGACGACGAATACCATGTAGATTACGACGAGGACGGTCGTTCCAAAGTCGAATCCAAGATAGAAAACGCATTTTTCAATGTCCAAGACAGATCGCTACAGGTAAATTGTCCAGATGTTGTGATATCGCTCTTTCTCACCAGAAAAACTGTTGTTGCAGCAGCACATCTTCGAAGTGGACTTCAGGGTTGATAATCTTCGCGCCGTTATCTCGAAGTCGGGGAAGGATGGCTCAGACAAACTGGTCGGGGATTTGCATCTTGAAGGCTTCTTTCTTACATTTGCCATGACTGACTTCGTCATGAAAGTTGACCTAAACTTAAGGTCTGTTTTTTCTTCTTGATCATTTAACGTATATTGAAACCTTCATGTCAGTTGTGTTTCTATGAATGTCGTGCAGCCCGGTGGCACCGATATCCTTTTCGTATCAACACCACAGCATGAATCGTCGGCAGACAGTGATCTCCTTCGGATTGCGTATACAAGAGTTCAGAAGGACTCCCCTGAGTACCTCACGGTCCATGATGGTATTAACCAAAATGTCGATATCAAGATGTCCACCCTTGTCTTTCGTACTGCTCCTGAGCCGGTCCTAGCTCTGTACGACTTTATAATGACGACTTTTGTATCCAGCAACGAGGACATACGGGCGCCAGCAGGGCCTGCTAATTTTGGCGAGGATCCTCAGAAACGAGTTCAGGTTGCAGGAAACAGTGGAATAATTCGTGTTTTAGTCAAGTTAGACGGCGTACGAGGTGTGTAATGTTATATTCTGTAGTAATCTCGATCTCATTCCGATCCAAGTGATTTTGATCAACGAAATGATTTCGCTTGGCACGTTATCATTCTCAACAGCCGACGTTTCTGTCCACCTGCGGCCTAAAACTATGCGCATTTCGGGTAGACTTGGAAGCTTGGCACTAGTCAACGAAAACTCCCGCCACAGTGTCATGGAATGCTTCAACCAACTGATGTCCATCGAGGGACAAAATTTTGCAGATTTTGCCTATGAGACTTACGACCCTGACGAAGACAATTTTAGCGGAATCAAATCGTCAATCTCCCTCAATGCGGCGTCTATCAAATTCCACTTTATCGAGAAATCACTACACGATCTTTATGTTTTCGTTCATAAGTTAGCCAGATTAAAAGGATTATACGACGCAGCCACTCAAGCAGCGGTACAGTCCGCGTCGGGAACAGAACGGATGCAATTCTCCATTTCCATTAAAAGCCCTATTATAATCCTCCCTTGCGCCCCTGCGTCTTCAACAGATGCGTTCGTTCTTCGACTGGGACAAATTGCGGCCAACAACAAGTGTGAAGCGGTTGCCAACAGGACAACTGCTGGTCTGCACGGAATCCAACTTGTGTCAAACCTTTACCGAAACGGAGACTATTGTAGCCTAAAGGTCATCGACGACATCGACATTTCTACAGACATCATTCAAACTGTCAGCATTAATCGTCAGACCGATGTAGATCTCCCAGATACCCAGGTATTTACTTTTTTTTTAGTCGCAACGGAAGTTCCTGACGATTTTATCAGGTAGCAGTAAGGGTATCTGATATCAAGCTCCATCTGACACAGATTCAATACTGCCTTCTCATGAAATTGTCGAACGAAATTCCTCGAATTTTTGAGGTGACTCCTTCGGTAGAATCCGAACAGGATTCCGATATCTCGAACCTACATTCGACATCCCGCGCCAAAAGGGACGGAGAATCGTCCGACATCGCTCTGCGGCCTGAGCTCAGGGCTACGTCTCAGCGCTCTTGGACAAGTCTCGACTTAGTAGTGTCGGTCATGGTCGTGAAGCTCCATCTTTACGACTCTCTCGCACATTCGGAACAGCAACTGAAGGAGCACGGCATTGCCAGGTTCGCACTGAACAATAGCACCCTCCGTTACAAGACCCTTTCCAACGGCTCGGGTGAAGCCCAGGTCGTATTGAAATCATTCACCATGAGCAATACGAGACCAGGTGCCAACGCATTTCGTGAAATTATTCCCGCCGCTCAGCATGATCGCAATCAATTCATGCTTCTTTACACTATGGCGAATGGTCCTACTTTGACATCTCTTGCTGTTCTAACAGTTGACTCCCCAAAGATAATCCTTGCCGTCGATCCAATTATCTCATTGCTTGAATTCATCTCAAGTCCCTTTGTCACCCCTGAGCAAGGGCGATCTTTAGCGAAGTCGTCTTCAAGCCAAAGTTCCCCAAGATCGCCGGAGCCTGCCGAGCAAGGAGAAAAGTCGCTCGATATCAGGTTTGACCTGCATGATGTGTCTATCAGCATCCTAGAAAACGATTCCGATGCTGAGTCGCGAGCTATTTGTTTGTATGTTAATCGGATATCACTATCGCAACAAGTACGCATATTGGTGACTATCTTTTACAATTCCTGAATGGCGCATTTTAGGGAATTTTAGCTCTGACAATAAGCCATCTTGGGATGTCTCTCATGACAATGGGTGACGCATCTGAAAGCGTTGGGTTTCTTGATGATACGGATTTGACGTTGACCTTTGACAGCCGGGCAACCTCATTCCAGCAGATGACGAACATAGAGATCATGGTGAAACCGATCGTGTTGCGCGCCTCGTATCGGGATATCAATCTCATCATGTCAATTGCCAATAAGGCAGTTGAACGATATGCGGATTCCCAACGGACTCGAACAGTACAAGAAAACGAAATAAACCCTAATTCCGACAGGGCTATAGTCAGAAAAATTGACGTTGCCACTCCAAAAGGAACTTCGTCTGGCATAATAGAGACCCAATACATAGGAAACGCGAGAGTTCTCATGACTAAAGAACAAGTGAATTTTTCTCATGCTCTTTGAACTTTGCACTCATAATTTCAAAGTTAAAAGGGTCATTTGATGGCCTTCGATTGATCCTCATTGGTGACCTTCACGAACAGCCAGTAATGCACCTTAAGATCAAGCCTTTTATTGTAGGGGCGAAAGATTGGTCTGGAGAGGTGAGGTGTCTCTGCTCTTTCCTCAAGCTCAGCTTACAGTTCTGAAAAGCTTCATGCGACGACAACCATGTCTACCTCTATTACTTATTGGAACTTGAGTAATTCGCATTGGGAACCCTGTGCGTTCCTGGCTTTTATGGTTGAGCAATTAGTCTCAATGCCTTTGCAGTGATCGACCCGTGGACGCTCACTATCGGTGTACGTCACCTACCTGTTTGGAACGATAATACTGACTTAGCACAAGATATCGAGGGCGAGTTCAACTGGTGGACTCCATCTATCGCTCTCCGCAAGAGAACGCCTCGATCTCAATATCAGCAGCACCTTTGTAGAGCTTGCTCTGACTACGCTCAATACTTGGTTCCAGGAAGGTAGCGATGCCGCTCTTCACGCAGCACGAGGGGCATATGCCCCCTACCGCATACGAAATCAAACAGGGTCCCCCATCCTCGTCTGGTCGGAGTCGGATAATGCCGCAGGTCACAGTGTTGACCCTGTAAAAATCCTGAATGACCAGATTATCGACTGGCGTTTTGATGACTGGAAGACAATGCGCGAAGTTGGTTTTTCCCTGCCACATTGCTGATATTCTGAAATTGCGTCTACCATCTAGCACATCTCCTCAACTCATCATAACATTGGCATACAATTTATCGAAAAGCCATGGGAACAACTGCGTGCCATTCCAGTTGACCGTGAAGGGGAATTTATTTATACACTGCGGCCTCAAACAGACAAATATTCGAATCGTCTGCTATGCGAAGTGACTGTAATCGATAACGCGAAAGTTATTACAGTCCGTTCGACATATAAAATCGAAAACTTAACGCTATATCCCTTGGAGGTGATGCTGCTGGATGATCAAGGTCATCCCATTCAATCTATGCAAAGGATTGTACCCGGGGATTATTTCGCTATCCCCATTGAAAGTGTTACTACCAGCAGAGTGAGAGTCCAGCCAGACCGTGAGTTGGTCGAAATTGAATCCACATCCAGTTTTAATGTTGATGGCGATTTTCTCCAGAGGGATTTGGTTATAGATGGAGCCCTCCTCTTCGATGGGAAGACCTGATATCTAGAAAAAGTTTCACCGTGAAGTGTTTACACGCTGACCCGAAGGAAGTCGCTTTCAGACTCCAAGCTTGGGTTCAAACGGATAGGGGTGAAACTTCATTAAGGTTCGTTCCAGCATTACATTCTATTCACTTTGTTCACTAAGTGACAGAAAATATCCTATAACAAGTCTCAAACTTCGAGCACCTTTGGAGCTTGAGAACCTTTTGCCATACAATGTCGAGTATAGGATCTACGACAAAAACACCGACCAAAACTGGCGAAGTTATCTGAGGAAAGGAGGTGTAATGCCTGTCCACTCCGTTGAGCTTAGTCATTTCATCCTCCTCAACGTAACGGTCCAAGATACTGGTTGGTTGAACTCTCCCCACACTTGCACAAACTTATCGTATTCCTTGAAGTTTTCAAAAGCAGTGACTTTGCTATTATCAACACGGACGGTCATTCCGACTTCGACATAGAGAACAGCCTCGTCCTTCGTGATCGGTTAGACAGGAAGCTCGACCTCAAGCTCAATTACATGTACGAATCACATTCCTCTTATGTTCCTATTATAAATCTATATTTTGTAGACGCCATCCAGAGTCTGGTGGGGCCTTTAAAGTGCAGATATACTCTCCATATGTTCTAGTCAACAAGACAGGACTACCTTTCTCGATCAAGTCTGTTAGATCAACTCGAACCAGTTCGCAAGATGTTGCTGGAGAGACTAATGGAGGTGAGTGTGATTCTGGCCTGCCATATTGAGATTTAACCACTATCGTAGACATTCTCTCTTCCCCGACGCCATTTTGTAAGTCCACAATTTTTCCTTTTGCCTTTTTTTTTGACAACCCTCTAGTACTATCGCATTCACAGAAACAGGGCCATGAATTTACTTTTAAGATCAATGATTCTGTGTGGTCAAAGGTAGCGAGCTCTTTGGAGTCGGGATTGTGTCCTGACGTGATTTCTCCAGCCGGTCTCTTTGGAAGCGCCCGCAGCCGAGACTGAACTTGCTGTTTCATCATACAGACAAAAAGCCGATATCTTTCATGCTGGATTGTCGTGGACGGAAGGGTTAGGTAAATACAAGCTGTCCAAAGTAATTACCCTCGCCCCAAGGTTTTTGGTCATCAACCAACTGCCGGAAACAATTACGTTCCGAGAGCATGGCATTAGCCCTCCAGAGCCGTCATTGATCAAACCCAGGGAACAAGCAGCGGCATTGATCCTTCGTTCAAAGGAAGAAAAGTTACTCACGATAGCGTATCCTGGTTTAAATTCCCAATGGTAGGAAGCAGTGTCCCTCTCAATTTGTGTTCTTCTGTCACTGTTTTCAGGTCTCCACCCATCAACATTGAGGATATAGGTTCAGTACATTTTCTGCTACGCCATTCAGACGCCAAGAAGGACCCAGAGTTAGTGAAGGCGGATATTCGGCTCGATGGGTCGACCATCTTCATAAAATACGGCTTCGCCACGGACGGGTGGCCGTTTGTAGTTGAAAACTCCAGTGATTACCCTGTTTCTTTCTGTCAACAGGTATATGCACAGCACTTCCTTTTTCCCGAAGTTTTTTTAATATGCATAATAGGATGATAAACGAGATCATGCTTCTCAGGACAGGCCTCGTGTGTATATGCTCGAACCACACAGTTCAATGCCATACGCTTGGGACTTTCCTGCAGCAAGAGACAAGAAGATTCTGCTCGTCATTGGTTCATCTCGACGTGTAGTTGACATCATGGAGATCGGAGATCTAATGCCTTTCAAGTTTGCGGTACATCCTTTCCTTTCCCTTTGTCCGACATTGTATTGATCGTGCAGCAGACTCAACAGAGATCCAAAGCAGTCTCGTTGGATGTCAGGGCTGATGGACAAACGCAGATCTTACGCATAACAAATTACAATTCCCAGCGAAGTTTATATAAACCCCGAAATCGCACGAACTCGATGACAATCTCGAGACAAGACACCATCTCTAGCACAGTCGAGGCGTTTGAAGCAGTCCCTGAGGAAGTCAGTCCGAACTATGTCGCTGTCGTCGACTTGGCTGGTGTCGGCGTTTCGTTGGTCAACAAGAGGATGGTCGAAGTGATATACCTTCTCATGGATTCAATCAAATTCGAATATACAAACAGTTTGATCGCCCAATCAGTCAACCTTTCCTGCGGTAACCTCCAGATAGACAACCAACTCCATGAAGCCCTTTACCCAGTCATTCTACAGCCCACTCCTATCGCCAAAGAAGCCTCAGCTGTGGGCGCCCTCCCTACGGTACAGGGGTCCATCATCTGGCTCAAAGATCAAGGTTAGATCATCTCCCATCGTTCTTATTCTTGATCTGATTTCACATAGAGCATGGGGTTCTTTTTATCAAATATTGTTCTATTCTGCTACAAGCACTGACGATCGAAGCCGATGAAGACCTCTTGTTCGCTATATATGATCTAACAAAGATAAAGGGTATCTCTTGGGAAGATGGGACTGCAGAGTAAGTACTATGCCATATTTTAGGCCTTTTTCTCACCCTCAGCAGTGTCCTTATTCAACACCCCGATGATATCCCAGAGCCGAGTCCCAGGGATGCTGGCCAACACTTATATTTTGAACTCATTGAACTTCAACCCATAAAATTATTGTTGTCTTTCATGCGTACAGAACGAATCAATTCAGAAGAAAAGTTCGTGTCTCTCTGCTTTAAAAGTGATACACCTTACCGGTACCCTCTAAAGATTGAGCATCCGCAACCCCTTGGCAGTGGTTGTCAATGCATTGACAATGGCTGTCGGCAATATAAATGATGCACCTCTTGAGCTAAATGCACTCGCAATAAAAGACATGCGACTAACATTGCCGGAATTGCAATCCCGCATAGCGTACCGTTATAGGCAAGACATTTTGCGACAGCTTTATCGGATTCTGGGATCCGCGGATTTCATTGGCAACCCTGTTGGATTATTCACAAATGTCAGCTCTGGTGTAGCAGACATCTTTTATGAACCTTTTCAAGGAGTTGTCATGCACGGAAACAAGGAGCTGGGTGTGGGCATTGCGAAGGTATGAAAATAACTGCGTGAACATGAATCTTCTTATCTTTTGTAGGGAGCAGCAAGTTTTGTAAAAAAAACTGTCTTCGGCTTGAGTGACAGCGTTACCAAGTTTACCAGTAGTGTTGGGAAAGGTGGTTGTGTTCTTTCACGGGGAAGCGAGGAAACTGATGGGCATGTTACACAGGTTTATCGGCTGCAACCTTCGATTCTGAGTTCCAGGCTCGGAGACGTATGACGCTACGGCGCAACAAGCCACGTCATGCAATGTTGGTGTCTCCTAAATTTTTTACACACTAGTAACCAGATTCTTCATAGATATGGGGTTGCTGCTGGTGGTGAGGCCTTGGCAAGTAGTGTCTCCAGCGCCATGGAAGGGGTCTTTGTGAGGGGAGCATCTCTTATCATCTTTATCATACTCATCTTTGCAAAGTTAAAGCCAATTGAAGGAGCTGAATCTGAGGGGGCATTCGGGTTTTTTAAGGGGGTAGGCAAGGGCCTTGTTGGGTTTGTCATCGATCTACTCATAGAGTGATACCATCTGAGATACAATTTGTAGGGTGGTGACCAAACCTGTTGTAGGCGTATTTGACTTGGCATCCAATGTATCGGAAGGTTTGTCTCTTCATAGCCCTCTGGATTTCCTATCTCTGACGGAACGATGTAGGGATTCGCAACACAACGACTGTTTTCGATAATCCGGAACGAGACCGTACACGACTGGTAAGTCTTGGTGCCTCATTGATTGTAATTCTGAGTCATTGATCTATCAGCCTCGACTTATTCCTTATGATGGAGTCCTTCGGGTTCGTAACATATTTCTTGGAACAAAATTTCCAATAACTTTCTTTTTAGTCCTATTCTTCTCGAGAAGCTCTTGGACAGTCCTGGATGAAAGATCTGAATAACGGCACCTATCGGAACGAGTGTTATGTTGCACATATTAGTGAGAGCTTTCAGGCTGAGTTTTTTTCATAGTTAATGAATGACGTTCTAGATTGTCCTGGAGCTGATAATGTCGTGTTGTTGACTGCGTCACGGGTGCTATCATTCTGGTCGAAAAAACTTACGCTCGAGTGGGAACTTCCATTCACCCAGATCCAAGGCGTTACGGTCGAAGACACTGGAATCAGATTCGCTCACAAAGCGGGGAAAGAACAAGACAGATTCGCTTTTATTCCGGACAAGGCATCTCAATCATGGTTCTTCAATCAGGTTGCTTCAGTCGTAAAATGCTTTAATGCAAGGCGTAGAATGGACAATTAAAAGTGAAAGGGTTTGTAGCATTATGGGCAAACGAGCGTGATAATGTTATGTAGAATAGCGCTGACTAATTACTCAACGAACCAAAACAAAAAAAAAAGACACGAGAAATCACGTCGGCTTGCTTGGAATTCGGTTACGCGATTGGATTGTATTTGTCGCGCGAGGTTCCGACTTTTCCCTCTTCAAAATGGCGGTCGCGGTGCTAGAAACACGTTCCCTGCGTGTCTTCGGGACAGCTGAAAAGCGGTCTTCATGGTTTTCTGGAACAGATTGAAGAAGCAGGGAATCGTCATCGCTTTGAGGAGTTGATTTTTCGAAACTGGCGTAGCTTTCCCGAGGGCTTGCGGAGTAGGCGCTTTGGAAATCAGTATCAGAATCTGAGGTCCCGAGGGCTGGGATCCCCGTTCTCCCCGAAGTCTTGCCTGAAGTTTCCTTAGCTTTCGGAGGAGGGGAAGAAGGCTCGGGTGTGCTGTGATCGTCGTTAGTCACATCCAAGAAGGAACTTCTGGTTGGGGTCTTCGTATCTGCTTCGGCTGGTGTCGCGACAGTGGACCGTAAACGGTCGGGAACAGATTTCTTCCTCTCCGGTTTCTTGACCTCTTCAGGTCGAGTTGGGATGCTTGTTTGTGTGGAAGAAGCCGTGCTGCTCCTAGTCCTGGACTTTGGTACAGGTTTAACAAGAGTCCGCCGGCTTCGAGGCCGAGAACGAGTTGAACCAACTTCAGATAGCTCTTCTTCCGTTGATTCCGGAGCGGACTGGGTTTTCAACTTGGTGATGCGACGTTCGGTTGGACCACGGCGTTCAGCAGTCAGTGCATACTCGAGCTGCATGATTGAAAATGTTAACACGAAGGAAATTTGTTGTACATCATTCCACCAACCTTCTGTTGGATTTCCAAGACCTTCTGAGCAATCCTGTCACTCTTCTGACTGATGCCTTCGTCGACTGCGGTCATACCATCTTGAGCGATCTCCATGTCAGATGCCGAAAACCGTTTCTTCTTATTTGCCGAGCCCTCTGAGTCTGGCTCTTCAACCTCGGCGATTGTGCCGTTTTCGCGAGGAGTGGGTTGTGTTACAGTATCATCTGCTTCAGGAACTTCCTCAATGGGTCCCTCGAAGGATTCAGTCAAGGTGGAATCTGTTGCAAAGGAACGTAAATGCCTAGATTTTGAAGAATCGCTTGCCCGCCTGGATAGGGAGCTAGTGTTAGAAATGTTGGACATTCGGCTATGCGGTCTGGAGCTGCCGTAGTCGGAATCATCCATGCCAACAGCCATCGAAGCGAGGGCACGCTCGATTTGGGCTTCTACTTCAGCCACCATCTCAGCACGCTCTTCTTCCATCTTCTCCATCGTGTCGCGCATCCTGTCTAGCTCGTGGACAGCTTCCTTGTGGACTTGCTCGGTATCGCGCAACTCTACATTAAATAAATTCAGCAATGTGGACCACTGTCATCAAAATTGAACTGACGGTTTTGAAGTTTGGTCTTTTCTGCGGCAGTCAATGTAACCAGGCCAGATAAGCGTTTTGATTCCCGTTGCTCCTTGTTGATCTTCGCTCGAAGTTGTTGCGCCTCTACACTAAGCTTCTCGGCGTATTGTTCGAAAGTGACAAACTTTTCTCTCCACAAGTCGGACTCGGTCATGAGGAAATTCAAACGACGAGACAGACGGCCAATCTTGGTTTCGAGGTCATCCCGAGCATCAACAAAGGCTGTAGCACGCTTGCGAATTGAATGTTGAACAAGTTGCTCTGCAGCAGTCAACTGGGGGGGCCGCTTTAAGGTCCTGAAAATGCTGAGCCTCTTGAGCAATGATGGTTTCTTGTACTGCGAGGAAAGGAAGTAAGAGAAAAAATGGAAAAAAAAACGACAGCTTACTCTGTCTGCAAGAACAGCATCAAATGCCTGGATAATTCGGGTAGAATGCCACCATTCTGGAGGCTTGATCTGATCGGCGACAGCTGCGGACGAGGCTCCACGTTTCGCCTGGATCTTGCAAACGGGGCGGAACCTGCCTGCTGGAAAGGCTTCTTTAAATTCACTGCGAAAAGACATGAATAAAATAGCAGAATCGGGATAGATTGTATACCTAGGTACAGAGTAATCAGGGTGATAGTGACCCTCAAAAGCACTCAGAAGCTTTTGACGATATTTCTCGCGTTGTTTAGTCGATATGACATCCAAAGGTGGTGACAGACAGTTTCTACTCCCCAAAAAGGTCAGACAAACTCATCAGAAGCATTTCAACCGACATACACATAGTTGATGTCCCTAAAGAGAGCAGTAAGAATTAAATAATATTCGAGAATTTTTGGTACTTACAAATCGCAGATGCAAACGTCGGGTGCCGGTCTAATGCTGTACCGTGCTTCTGTCGCAAGTCCCATGATCCATGGGCCAGGATCATCGATATATATTTTCGCATCCCTTGAATGGACTGCAGGTAGAGCAATCCCGTTCCAACCACGTAGTTCAACAAGGTACTTGACGGTGGAGACCGCGATCTGTAAGACGAACTATGAGAAGCCGTGTATAAGAATGAGAGGCACACTCACCCCAAGCATAGCGGGGTATCGTGAAAAGAAGAGAATTTTTCCGGTTGGGGCAAGGGCGACCTGTGGAGGAGTCAAAAAGCTGAACGAATAAGGACGAAATAAGTTTCTACTACCTCGCAGATAGTGAGGATGTTGTCTATATTCAAGCACTTAAAAAGTGGCCACATGGTGAAGTTGATGTCAACTAGGCCACGTCCAAAATCCAGGCCTCCTGGGAATCGAGCTATGACTTCCAGGTTTGAGTCGGATCCATCGGTCTTGGGGCTTGCGTCGAGTCTAATGACCTCACCCGGACGAGGCGCTGGATGAGCGAGAATCTTGGATATCTGGAGGGTATGGGACTGTACGTCTTTGGAGAAACGTGCCCATGAGAGAGTCAAGTAGTCTCTCATCAAGTCATACACGGGATGACGAGATACAAGGGCTGATAAAGACAGCGATTAAAACCAAACACGTAAAAAGCTTATAGAGCATACTTAGCGCATATGGAAGCCAGAAAACGGTATCACCAGGCAGGAAAAGGGTACTTTCTCCAGGGGTATGTCCAACAGTACTAGCGACCTCAAAGTCGCTCTCACTAACACCACCATCAGCGTCAGTTTCGCCATCGGTTTCGACATCGCCCCACGGACCACGAGAACTCCTCTTAGCATGCCTCCTGGCCTGAACGGTGGGGTCCTGGGAGTCACTTGCAGAACCTGAAACGTCTGCACGTAGATTTTTCAAGCGGGCGGTCATTGCCGATTGCGCAGATTCTTTTCTCGACCTTCCCGCTTCCAGAGTGCGCCTAATTGCGGTACTCCGCTCTGCATCTGCGTGGGACCATACAGTCAAGCATACACCATGGTATGAGATGGTGTTACTTGTAGATTGGTTCATTTCGCCTGAATTGGAGGCAGAAACACCTGTCGGGGCAGAATGACTGCTATGTGCCAAGGTGCCAAGGTAAGCAGTGGAACGTCGCGCAAAGGGGTCATCGCTATAGGGATAGGCAAAGGTAGCTGCCGACGTGCGGTTTTCACCTGAAGTAAGAACGGAGGCGCGGAGGAGGTCACCTGAAGGCGTAGGTGCGAGGGGTGTGTTAGGTGCGGGTAATGTGAACGTGAATGTGTGAATGGTTGAAGCTGGCTGCAACGTAGACGCAATGATCTCGACCTCTCGAGTGAAAGATAGCTGCAAACGTGGTTAAATCGTCGAATGAATGTGTAAAAACTGATTACTTTAAGAGCCTTAGACAACATTTTGCCCACTTCTTGCTTGCTCAATGCACCAGCGCCTTTCATGACTTCTTCACCCTTTCTGCCCTTCTTCTTCTTGCCACCGCCAGCACCAGGGCTAACGGTGCTTCCAAGGACTTCTGGCCTCCACCAGCGGTTGACAGCGCTCTCACTATGGTGCAAACCAAGGACGGAGTCGGGGTCGGCAAGGGTCCATGTATGTGGTGACTTGGGTAACCCTGAAACGACATAAAGTGAAGTTAGAGGTAAGGTGGGTATGTGCGACACAACGGCTGTCTCGCGTAGCGAACGTGTTGAAACCATGGAGTTGCGAGCGGAAGCAGGAATTGGCTCCATACTCCTGCGGTGCTTGATACCCAGAATTCTGGATGCCTTGTCTGTGCGAACCGAGGTCACGGCGTTGTTGGCATCAGTGGTGTTGACCGTGATATAGTCGAGTTCGTCGGCTAACGCGTCGTCATTCTCCTGGGGATACGACGAGGGTGGGGCGCTTGCAGAGGATATATTTCTACCAGATATGTTGATGACGGGGCTGTTTGAATCGTGGAAACCAGACGTGGTTATTGAACTGTCCTTGATGGGGTGCAAACGATGGGACTTGTAAACGGCGGTGCGCGACTTTTTGTTCTCCAGTGACTGGTCAGAGTTTTGGGACTTGAGCATCCTGTCAGAAGGCATACAGTGGCGAAAATTGGGGTGTGAAAAAGGTTAGGAGAATGGGCGTTGGTATTGTATTTCACGGAAGGAATGGATGGATTTTAGCACTTGGGGATGAGGACAAGACGTTCAGAATATCGTAAGGAGAGAGGAAAGACAGCTATGCGCAAATTCGGCGGAATTCTGGAAAAAAAACATATCAGGTTGCTCCTTCGGGCGACGTGTATTGATCGGACACACTCTGTCTGACTGGCTCAAATTATATTCATATAGCTATTACAGCAGTCCCTCAATGCAAAGCAGAGTGTACTCCTGCTATCATACATGTATTTTCTATTCCGAAAAGCCAGAGAAAGCAATCTCTGGAGCAGACAAACGCGATCACGTGGTGTGCTCGTCCAAATCAAGATTCAGGATGTCTGATGGATCACAGACTTCCCCTGACAACTCTCACAAGCCCCACCTGTCAAATGTCATAATAGAAATACGGTTCTCTTCCCCTTGATTATATACAACCACAGGATTATTTAAACACTCAGATGTAGTTTTACTCCGTTGGACGCATGGCAAGCAAGAAGGATAACCAGAGGATGGAGGAAAATATCTTTGACCTGGCTGGTCCGTTTCCTTGACGACAAGCCCCACGCTCAATTAAAACTTTATTAAAACAACGCCGATTGTACCCACGCTCGAGGTTCTGAAAGTCTCTATATCCAAGCGTAACAGCGAAAGCTTGAATTGAAGCGTCGGTAACAAAACTGCGAGGATGCATGACGAAGATCCGCGCTTTCTCCTTACGATTGACGTCCTGAATGATGTTTCCAAGAAAGGAAGGAAGTTCCAAATATGGTTAGTATGTCTTTATTATGTTGCTTGCTTCTATTCGCCTCCGTCTATGTGTGCACTAAACTTTTAACCGACAGACCTGAAATCTTCTGTCCTACAAAGATCACAACTATTGCATTCATTAATGACTGATCATAAAAAATTTATACTGAATCCTCCACCATATATAATTATGAACATGTACATGCATTTCAGTCCTTACGTGACCATCTTGGAAGAAAGTTCGTCAACCATCTCCAACGATGTCCTGTTGGTTGTGCTGTGAGGCGCGCATCTTGACCCTCCTGACTTGCGTCAGGGCCCGTTTCTATCTCCGGGCCCTCAACCCAATCATCTCGCGAGACTGCAATTTCACCGGCCCGAGAGTCTGCCTGTACCAATAAATCAGGACCCGTCCTTGGTACCTCACCATCACTGACTGTCCTCCTCCTCTGCATCTTCTGAATCAAATACTTCCTTCTTCCGGGACCGCTTACGCCATCACCACCACCGGCATAGGCATTGGTTTTCTTTCTTTCCAATGGCAAAATGGCAAATCCTGGACTAACAGGCGACAGCCCAATCTGAAAGGCCGGTCCAAGACCTGTTCCATGTGTAAGCGGGTGGTGTGGGTGAGGTGCGTGGAAGGAAGATTGGCGCAAGGGTACACGAGTATAGGAAACCATACGATTGAGGATTGTAGACTCTGAGGGAGACGACGAGATGCGAGTGTGTTGCAGATCAGAAGTCATTGATTGTCCAGCTGTGTGAACAGAGGGTATACGAGGTGAATCATAAAGGGTGTCTGCGCGATGTGGGCGCTGGCGTCGATCTGGTGATAGAGAAATCCGCATTTTCATCTTTCCAAATCCGTGCTCGTCGATTCCTGAAACATTTGGCATGCTGGACTCGGATCTGGATTCACGAACCATCGGCATAGATCCATGAGGGATATTGGATGGCTGCTGTAACAAGGGCATCGTCACGGTGGTCGAAGTTGTTTCGTCCGTCTCGTTGAACTCAATAATGGATTCCAAATCTTCAGAACTTAGATCTACAATTTCTTCATCCCAAGTTCCAAGATCAATGCCACCACCCCCTGATTGAATGCTGACGAACCAGACCCCTCCTAGAAGGACGACAATGCCTAATGAGACCAGCACAAGATGCAGGGGTGGTATCGATGAGAACTGGTCGAAGTAGACGAGTCCGTTGACAATGGATGACAGGTTATAAAGGCAAAATGCAGCTTATTTTATGCGTCAATCCAATAATGATGAGTGATGAATAGAAAATATGCGCACAAGGGCAGACGATGGTCGGGTCAGCAAGAATGAGACCTTTGTGGAGATACCAGAGTTGAAGAAGGGCAAAGGCCACCAGGCCGAGTACAAGGCACCAAGCTTCCCAACGCCAAAATTGATTCTTGCCACGCAGTGTGAGCAGAAGTAATTCGACCCCACTCTTCGCAAAGAGCAAGCACATGCCTGAAATGATGCCTGAGAATGAGGCATATGAAATGGCTAATATCAAGCGAGTGCGATGGATAGACGCAAGGTTGAGGTCGTGAATTTTGTTTATGGTGGGGGGTGCTGTGCTGAACTTCCGGTCGAGAAGCGGTGTTCGCTCAGTTGCAAGCACTGTATCGTTTATTTCATCGGCAAGGCCAGTGGTGTGTGTGGGAAGTTGTGCAGTGGTGGTGGAGAGGTCAATTGAAGATGAGTTGGAGGGGCAGGTATTTGAAATTCTACGAGCAAGAGAGAATTCTGCTGCATGTGTCTGCCAAAATCTAGTAGTGAACCCAGCTCGTTCTCGTCGACAGGCAACTTACTATCACTAAAGATATGCTCAAAACGAAACCTAATATGGAGAAATAGGCAATGAAGGTGGGTCGCCTAAAGAGTTGGAGCAAATCTTCCAAGGAGTGGGTTTGATCTGGTACAATACCAAAGACACCGATCAGAATGGCACCCCCAGCGACGAGGATGGTGCCAAGTATCATCCATGGGGAAAAGACATCGCCTAGGAGGAAGCGGGCAAAGAAGGCGTTCCAAAGCAGGGATACAGCTCCCAGTGGGGCGAGTATGACGACCGGGAGTGATGCGATTTGAACAAATGAACCCAGTATGTTGGATGATAAAAAGACCGTAAAACCTAACAACCATAAGCTTGGAACGGTGTTGGGATTAGAATGTTCATGAAATGGGTGGAGATTATTTAACATACGGTCTCTGATGCTCCACACGTTGGAGATGCTCAGGGAGAGACTGATTGACGACATGGCTTTTCCGCTGAATTGTCAGGCCAAACGATTGCACGCAAGAAGCCAGGAGGCCAATGACAATACCCAGAGGTATGGAGATGGGGTTGTCCGAAGACATGGCTAGCAGTTCATGGGACGACATCAGATGTGCGGAACGCCAACCCTACTCCGAAATAAATCACGTGTTCCAACATGAGCCTCGCCGGACGGCCTAATCGTCTTGTAATCGTCGTCGAAAGTTATCCTTGTCAATAGACGGGTGACTGAACGCAAGTAAATCTGTCCTTGATGCCAGTGTGTTCCATCGTGACTCGGATGTCATCATCGCCGTGACCTGAAACTACTTACTCCAAGCACCAACAAGCGCCAGTGCAAACATATTACTAGTTTCATTGCCCAAAAAATCATTCTGTCATGGCAAACAACCCAGATTTTACCGACAAAGCAGCACAGACTTTGAGTGACGCTATCCAGCTTGCCAAAGATTATGCCAATGCTCAAGGTATGGTGGCCTTCAGACTTGCCAATCATTTCTGACCAGTTTATACGCGTAGTCCAACCTATTCATGTTGCCTTCACACTACTCAACGAAAACGCAGGGACAACAGGGGCTCGTCCTGCAAATGAGGGCACAACCCTCTTTGCTTCTGTCATCTCTCGCGGAGGAGGTGATCCAGTAAGTAAATTCCACCCCTCCTACTGCCTCGTAACACTGATCCGCTTCTCCAGTTGCCCCTGAAAAGGAGCCTTCAGAAACTTATTGTCCGCCTTCCGGCACAAAGTCCTCCCCCAGATGAAACCACTTTATCAGGAACCACCCTGAAAGTCTTGCGCGAAGCTCAATCTCTCCAGAAAACGATGCACGACACCTATATTGCCCAAGATCACATCATCCTCGCTCTTCTTAAGGATCCCACCATACAACCCATTCTGAAGGAGAATGGACTCACCGAAGCCACACTCAAGACAGCAATTGAAGCCATTCGAGGCAACCGCCGCGTGGAGTCAAAAACCGCCGAGCAGGGATTCGATGCACTTCAAAAGTACGCTGTCGATCTCACGACTCTCGCGGAGGAAGGCAAGATAGACCCAGTCGTGGGTCGCGACAACGAGATACGACGCATAATTCGTATTCTATGTCGAAGGTTCTTTTCGCCTTTCAATTATACCTGCCAAGTTTTCATAACAATCCTTTCCTAGAACAAAAAATAACCCTGTACTCATTGGTGAACCAGGTGTCGGTAAGACCGCCATCGTCGAAGGTCTCGCCCAGCGGATCGTCAATCGCGATGTTCCAGCCAGCCTCTTCGCCCGTCTCTGGTCGCTTGACATGGGTGCGCTCATGGCGGGCGCGAAATACAAGGGTGAATACGAAGAACGCATCAAGGCTGTTTTGAATGAAGTTGACAAGGCAGCTGACGACGGCGGTCCTGAAGTCATTCTCTTCATCGATGAGCTGCACCTGATCATGGCCGGACGCGGAGCCGAAGGAGGAGGAATGGACGCTGGCAACTTGTTTAAACCCCTTCTTGCTCGCGGCAAATTAAGGTGCATTGGTGCGACGACCCTCGCCGAATATCGCAAGTATATTGAGACGGATCCTGCGTTGGAGCGGAGGTTTGCTCAAGTTCTCGTCAACGAGCCAACCGTTGCGGAAACAATGAACATCTTAAGAGGTATCCGAGAGAAATACGAGGTACACCACGGTGTTCGCATTCTCGACGGGGCTCTCGTGGCAGCTACCAGTTTGGCACATCGTTATCTTACAGCCAGACGTCTCCCTGATTCCGCCATCGATCTTGTAGACGAAGCTTGCGCTAGGTAGGCTATTCAAAGTTTTCTCATTATTCATCTTGTTTCTGACTTTTATCAGTGTACGTGTTAATCGGGAAACTGAGCCTGAGGAGATCGACAAATTGAAACGTAAGAAGCTTGAACTTGAGATAGAAACCCACGCTCTGGAACGCGAGAAGGACGCCGCTAGCAAAGAAAGGTTGCATGGAGCTCGAAAGGCTATTGCAGATATTGAAGAAAAGCTGCAACCGCTGAGAGCGGCGTATGAGAATGAGAAGCGAAGGGGAGAAGAACTTAATGAGGCGCGAAAAAAGCTCGACGAATTGAAGGCTAAGGCTGAGGATGCCAAGAGAAGGCTCGTATGGATCTCACTTATCTTGTTTATGCTGATTTGACTTCTCTACAGATACGATCTCGCCACGGCTTCCGATGTCGAGTTTTTTGCCATTCCCGAGGTCGAAGCCCGGATTCGAAGGCTGGAGGAGAGAAAGGCAGCCGAGGAAGCTGCTGCGGGAGGTGGTACGGACATCGTGACGCCAGAGCAGATCGCTGAGATCGTCGCGAAGTGGACGAACATTCCTGTTACTCGCCTCATCACCTCCGAGAAGGAGAAATTGCTGAGGATGGAGAAGGTTCTAGCAGGAAATGTAGTAGGACAACCTGAAGCAGTCAAGGCTCTCGCGAATGCTATCAGGCTTTCGAGGAGCGGTTTGTCGAACCCTAACCGACCTGTGGCGAGTTTCCTCATGGCAGGTCCTTCCGGGACTGGTAAGACACTCATGGCGAAGACGGTAGGCATCAAGTTTTATTTTTATTTTGTTCATGAAACCGACGACCGAGCCACAGCTTGCTACCATCCTTTTTGACTCACCTGATGCCATGATACGCGTTGATGCTTCAGAGTACTCTGAGAAGCATTCGATTTCACGACTGATCGGTTCACCTCCAGGCTATGTTGGATACGACGCGGGTGGCCAACTTACCGAGTACGTTCGCCGGAAGCCTTACTGTATCGTCCTTATCGACGAAATCGAAAAGGCTTGTCGAGAGTTTGTCACATTGTTCCTGCAGGTGTTAGACGATGGACGATTGACCGACGGGCAAGGGCGCGTCGTGGATATGAGAAACACGGTCATCATGATGACGTCCAACCTTGGTGCAGTTTACCTGAATGCTGTTCCCGAGGGGAGAGTTTCGGCTCAGACCAAGGCCAATGTTATGAACGCCATCCAATCCCATTTCCCTCCGGAATTTGTCAACCGTATCGACGACGTTGTTATTTTCGTAAGTCGTTACATGTTTCTCATTTTCAAGATTGGACTAATAATGATTATTAGCGTTCCTTATCACGAAAGGATATGCTCAAAATTGTCGATATCCGTCTTAAGGAAGTGGACGACCGCCTCTCTGATCGAAAAATCAAACTTGATATTGATTCGGATTCCAAAAACTACCTCGTCTCCGTCGGTTACTCCCCTTCATACGGAGCTAGGCCGCTCAATCGCGCCATCCAAAGCGAGTTATTGTACCCACTCTCTGTGCTCATCCTTTCCGGGAGTGTGTTGGAAAATGAGATGGTACGAGTAAGGTTTGATGGTCCGCACAACCGGTTGGTCGTTTTCCCTAATCATGAGGGGACGAATGCGACAATGGAGGTGGACGAATTGGAATCGGATTATGATGACATGGATGCACAAATTGAGGAGATGGATTGAAACTTAAACCAGATTAATAGTAAATGAGTTGTTGTGTACCATACGTGTAGCGTTTGAAATTTCATAAATGTACAATTGGAGGTCGCTCGAAAGCTAGCCCTTCATCCTAACGATTCTGGTCGAGATCTTGCATGCCATGAATGGAAAGAGAATCTCACGGTGGGAGCAAGAGCTCTCTGTGATCACTGTAGCGTTCACAACATGCTTAGCCGTTGCTCCCTCCCTTGTCTCAATATCGCCGTCAGGAGCCTGCCAAGGTTTTCGTCAAGCATTGCGCCTTCAACAACAGATGCCAAAGACAGCAAGTCGGAGGTAGCGGTTGACGTCCACCAAGCACCAAACTACCCTACTACTTGGTCAACCAGCCAACGTCCTCGTCCAGGACTACAGTCTGGGCCGAGATTCGAGCAGACGGACATGTCTTTTCAACCTAACCCTTTGAGCGCAATGGAGTTAATTGCACAAGAGCCGATACGGCTCACTCAAGGAAGGAAGGCCGCTTGTGACGGAGGTCAGTTCAAAGTTTTTCTTTAAATTATGGCCTGTCTGAGACTGCTATCCAGGAGGTGGGCCACTTGGTCACCCAAAAATTTATATCAACTTGGTATGACCTCTCTTCAAGCGAAACCTGCAATATCACGAAACACTAACTTCCTCTTCTCTGGCAGGACCAACCCGGCCCTCGCGCTTGTGGGTAAGTTTCTTTTTTTCTAAACCTTCCAAAGTTTCCTTTACTGATCGCGTTCAATTCCCATCTCAGCTATTGGTGAGATTTGGCTTCATTCATTCCAAGATCAACGTCTTGAGAATTTTCTCATGAATAGTGGAATTCGATTTGAGCAAGACCCACACCATCACCACTGAAAGAATAATGGTGCTTACCGCTTAGATACATGATAGAGTTGTGCCTCCTATGCAAATCGATATCCCTGCCCTTAGTCTTTGACTTGGATGAATTCGATTTCTTGTCGGATTATTTTCATCGAAGGGATGTAAAAATACATATTGTCTGTCTACTATACGTAGGTTCCGGCATGCGACTAGGTGAATTCAGTAGGGTACTATGGGGAGTATAAGAAACGAAAAGTCTCGGAAACAGTGGATGACAAGTGGAACATCGCAAAACCAAAACCCATGGTCCATGTATGCAATAGAATACTACAACCTCCTGTGTAGATGGCAATGGTAAAAACCAGATGATTGTCGAGATTGCAGCATCGAAAGGAAAGCCAGTGAATGTGGAGCATGCAGTTACTACCAAAATGACATAAAAAAAGACTAAAAGTTAAGAGAAGACTCGGGAAACCAGGAAAGAGCGTCAAACCGAAAAGGTTATGGGCCTTCTGAATTTGTATATCTTATTGGTGAGTGGAGGGGCGGCGGATATTCACCTGCGCCTGCCACTGCTTCC
>Ga0307517_10003342_pt1 | contig 24964 bp, 21 predicted proteins | sample 23_EM_MG_FD_194515 | JGI IMG/M metagenome (GOLD analysis project Ga0307517, IMG submission 194515) | Populus trichocarpa ectomycorrhiza microbial communities from riparian zone in the Pacific Northwest, United States - 23_EM | ecosystem: Host-associated > Plants > Roots > Unclassified | place... | reverse complement strand
TAATACAATGACTCTCTCCCGTGGATGTAGGCGGTTTTGCCGAACCACGTTAAATATTGTGTGTCAGTGTGCTTTACCCTCCGTTTGAGCAATTATCAGTACATCCCCGGTCGGAAATCCCCAACACCTCCAACCATTATAAGAGCACAAAAAGCAGCAGCAGCTTCTGTACCTTCCTCGTTTACTTCAATATATAAAAGATTTGTGAAATATACGTGAAGCGTGCGTAAACCAGATGATTAAGAGGAGAGTCCACCATCTCAGTAAAATCCCCAACAAGCTTGAAAGGCAATTTCAATCCCAATTTTTCCATGCTCTTTGAAGCTTCAAATCCATAAGAGAACTTAAATTTCGGAACCGACATCTTAGAAAGCTTTGAGATTCTTTTTAAGAACATTGATTGATCGGAATTGAAATTTTGCACCAGTTCTTGCAGTCCATCATGTTTTTCAGGAAGAAAGATATGCATAGGAAATTGCTTGTTGTCTTGACAAATTTCATATGGAAGTTTGAGAATCTTGAAACCTTCAAATGATGCATAAAAATAGCTTTCCCTGATGCTTTTCATGAAAGGAACCTTGACAGTTGTTCCATCGAGGAGGTGAAAGTCTTCATGCCGAGTCCTTGAAGTGTCAAAAGGACGACACCATTGTCCTTTGACGTAGAGTTCATTTGCAAGAATAGTATCGTATCTTTATTGATGAAATTACCAGGTGGGATAAGATCTTTGACGAGTCCTTTTGTTTCATTTTCTGCCCACGATAGTTCACTTCCTTCCTCACTTGCTCACCCTTCACAGAAAAAAGAAAGAAAGAAAAAAAATGCACAACAGTTTATTATACGTCAAACAGTTCGATGAAAGTGGAGACATAACGAAGTTTTTGTTAGGGTTTTCTTTGATTTCATTGATAATGACTTCACTAGCAAGACGCATACAAAAATCCATGTTTTAGTCTTAAGGACTAGGGTTTGTATTCAACAAACAATGTATCGCTGCTGGTTTTAGACTCAATTTTTTTTTCTTTTAACAATGGCTTTTATAGTATACAAACCCTAGTCCTTAAATATCACTTAGGACCCACAATAGAACCGCTTGTTTTCTTGTTTTTTTTTTTTTTGGGGGAAATAAAGCGAATAAATCAGGTCATTGACTGGATCACACCCAATTAACTCTCATCCAATTTAGTTTAAAACCATTAATTTTTGTATGATTCGGGTAGGTATGTTTGCAAAGCATGGGCTGACATGTTACAATTTCCCAAGTTTCATAAACGCACACCTACGTCTTTCAGATTGTGGCCTTGTCATCCAAAATCTTTTCACACCAGCAAGGCTCTCGTTTATGCTTGTTTTAGTGAGTGGAATTTCACACCAGCAACGCACTCCTGGACGTGTAATGGATAGTAATGATGGTATTTTATTGTTCTATCGACATGATGATGACTGTCTTATAAGCTGCAAATCTTGTTACAGAGCAAGGGCGAACTCCCTGATATTACCACAAGAGTTTCGCATGTTCATAGTAAAAATGTACACATGCTTGACTCAAGGGTGTTTAAAGTTGTCATCCCTGCCACTCAGACTGATAAATCATACGATCTTTTGGCTTTGACCGTGGGAGTCGACATGTCAGGGAGAAATTTTGGTGTAACGTATACCTGAATGTGACCTCATGCATTTCTTTCCGAACATCGATCGATACCTGTTAATGGGGTTATTTACTCTTCGATGTCAGATACGTTCGTTTGAAATGGAGCTCTAATTTCTGTCTCAAGCCAGTAATTTATTTAGAATCTCAAGTTTTGGTTCTCAAATATTTGGATAGTTCGAAAGGTCGACTTTATACTTACAATCTGAAGACGGAACTGGTTCCTTTTATTGGCTCCTACCAACAGGGACAAACCTCTTAATTATTCCAAATGGCTGCATTCCTTTATTAGAGACGGCTGATGAAATTGCACAGGAAAGATCTGCCGAGTTCAGATGAGGATGAGCCATAACAGTGGTTCTTGTGTTATTAACGATCGTATGTTTCTCACTAGAAAATTGAATCGGGGGCATAGTTGTTCTTATTCGGTGTTGCTACCGGTGTCCCTTCAGGGCTTGGCCTTCAATTGCTTTCGTAAAATGAAAAGTGATCAGAGTTTCTCAATAACATGTCATTGCTTTATTAAAATTCATAAAATCTCAAGAAAGTGCAATAAGTTTCAAGTGGATGGAAATATACAGTGAAAGAAATAAAATCAACCCACCCTAACCACTTTGAACGACAACTTCACTGTCTTCATTTCTTCAGAGGACCACTTTGAACGACAACTTCACTGTCTTCATTTCTTCAGAGGGGATTGCTCAAGGATTCCAGCATAGAGAATCATAGCTGGATAATGGCATTTTAACAAAAATCACAAGCCAGCAATTACATCAAATAACTTCCCTTCAAATTTAACTCCTTTCTGAATCATATGTAAGAGGACAATGCTGCAAAGAGTAAATTTGATTTAATCTTTACGCATAATATGTGAGGTTAACCTCAACCAACCCTTGATTTAATATATATAGCAAGAAGAGAAATTGTCCCACATATATAGCATCTATAGTCAGATATCATATGACAAGAAAAAAGGGAAACTTTATGCTTTACCTAAGACTAGTTAACATACCTCAACTGCAGGGGTAAAAGGATGTCCACTATGAGATATTCAGCTTACCAAAATATAATAGAAACAATCACATGATTCTTAGGCAATTTAGTTAGTTCTCCTCTCAAAACAGCATAAGTCAGCGCTGTCCTCATCCTTGACCTCCATAAATGGTGTTTCTCCATTTAAGGTTAGATCATCAACTTCCATCTGACAAAAGGCTCTGGCAATGAGGTTTCATCTGTCAACAGTGTCCTTTAAATATCATTCTTACCTGGCGAGACAGGATGATGTTCACTGACAAACTTCAAAAGTTCTTCAGCTGCCTCTTCGTCTCCCTTACTTTCCAAATACCAAAGACATGTTTTCAAAGTATAAGGATTTGGCTTCCATCCTGGTTTGCTTATTGAAATCGCTTTCTTTAATGTTTCTACTGCCTTTGCCATCTGACCACCAAAGTGATACCCTGTTGCCAAATGATCCCATGAGCTTGCTTCGAGCTGCATCCCACTCTCAACAATCTTGTTTACATATTCCTCAGCCTTTTTCCAAAGGCCCTTCCTGGAATAAGCTCGAATCATTGTATTTGGTATTCGAATGTCATAAAGTGTCTTACGTGATACCCACTCCTCCGAAATCCACTCAGCCCCATCAATATCACCCAACCTCATCAATGAGTTTATCATACATATATATGTTGAGTTGAAAATCCTCCCTGTATTCTTATATGAATTCCATACACGATATACTCCATCTTTATTCCCAGCAGAACCATATAAAGTAAGGAGCATTTCATAAGCATGTGCTTTTGTGGTGCCCACCATTGGAACAGTTAATTCCTCTGCTCTCTTCAACATTACTATAGATTTTTCTAATAGGCCAGCTTTTAAGTAACCATTCGCCACAGCAAAAAAAGTATGGAAGTCGATATTGATGAGAGAGTCTGTTTCCATCTTCATTAGAAGTTTCTCCATTTCCTCAATGTTGGAGGTGGCTACATATGCATGCAATCTGATGTTGAATGTGTAAATGTCACTATTAACCCCCTTTTCTTCCATCTCTTTCACTAGGGCCTCTAGTTTCTCATATCTTCCCATATGAGAATAGAGGCTTAGCATTACATTGTAAGAAAGAGTTTGTACAAGCCCCAACTCCCTCATCTTTTGCATCGTGGCCTCTGCTTTTTCCAAGCGCCTTTTGTGGGCATAGCAGTTTAAAAGGGCACCATAAACTTGGGTGCCTCTCAAATGGTCAGGGATACTGTTATAATATTCCTCTGCTTGTTCTAAGCCATGAACTTTTGAAATCAAATCCAGCCGAACCGCAAAGTCTCCGGGTGATTGTTCAGAGCCCCTTTCATCACTCATCCATTGTGAAATCTAACACAAAATAGAATGAAGATTAAAAAATAAAGATTATACAAGCTTATCTCACTTATCAAAGACAAACCAAAGACCAATTAAATCGATAATCAGTCTTGCTAAACTTTATTTTGGCTCCATTTGGCATATGAAATTTTTCAGAACTCAATATACTGTACATGCATGAAAAGCATGCAATCGAAGGTAAACAAATCGATATCATTAACCTCATTTACAACAAAATCGCATCTCTTTATTCTACTTTTTCCACAACTGATAATTGTGTTTATATTCGACCATATTAACTCATTATTTTATGCACCCCTAATGAGTGACTTTTCGATTCCAAATTATTAGTGAAATTTGGAAGTTATAATCTTCATATATACCTAAAACAAGTAATTCATGAAGCTATACCAAACCTTCCACAAGCTCTCATATTAGCCTATCAGTGAGCCCTTATACAGGTATATCCACGAGCTTCAAAGGAACCAACTCATGTCCCTAAGTGAGTTGAGCTTTATCTAACTCAAGCTAAGCACAGTTATCAAGCTTGGCTCCTACTACCTCAAATTACAGTCAAGATAAGCATAGTTGTTTAATTACAACAAATATCAAGAACCATCAATATTATTAGCCAACAAATCATAACATCCAACAATTCAATTTAAAACAGCAAAGAAAAAGAAAGCCTTTTACAAAATCTCCTAGACAAGTACTAAATCAAAACAGAAAAAGAAAATAAAAAAAGAAGAAATTTACCATTTTCATTAAGACCCAGAATTTCAATCTTTATGGTCTACACAATAGAAAAATGCAAATGTATTGTTAAATATTGAAAGACCTGAAGGGCATGGCTAAAGCGGCGATGTCTGCGAAATAGCTTGATAAAGTTTTGAAGATCAGATTGTTTAATGGAATTGCCTTCCTTAAGCCATTGCTCTATAACTGGAATTATGGAGACCTTTGGATTTCCAGCCCTTGAAATCCTAAGTTTCAAAGAGTCTTTCCGTTGTGTACTTGTAGAAAAAGAGAGCGCCCTTAAAACTTTATAGAGGAAATAATAACCTTGGTGATGCTGCTGCTGCAGCCATGGCCTGGGGTTTGATCTCGAGAGAAGATTCATAATCATAAGAGAGAAATGGGAGAGAAGATGATTGATGACTTTCAGGGTTCTTTTAGGGTTTAAGAGGCCATTTTAGTTTTAGTTTTAGGGTTAATGGATTGGACTTTAGGATATCGTTAAAAGGCTTTGGTACATGGTAAAGTTTGGGTAAAAGCCCATTTACTATCTCTCTCTCTCTCTCTCTCTCTCTCTCTCTCTCTTATTTTTTATTTTTATTATGAAGAGGTCCATGGCTATACAAATTACAATGGACTGATGGAGAGTAATCTCTCTTGATTTTTTTTTTTTTTTTTGAATTGTAAACGTGTTTACTCTTCTATCCTACAAAAAGACTCACATTATTTAAGGAGCTTCCTCTTCTTCCTTTTTTTTTTTAATAATTTTTTATTCAATCCTCCTCTCTTTTATTTTTCCTTTTCTACTTTTCCATATTTTTTTTTATTCTTTTCTTTTAATTTCATTCTTAAACTTTTTAATTATTATCCAAGTGACCTTTGAATCTATCAAATCAATTAAATTACATAAAAACAACTTACAAATAGTTTAATTTTAAACTCGTGTTTCACAAGAAATCCGATCAAGAAGTTTTTCACTTATCAATTTTATTTTATTTTTCAATTTCATTCTCAAACAAGTTATTTTTAAACTAATCAAGTTAACTAAATTACATTAGAACAACTCATATGTGATTTAATTTTAAACTTAGGTTAGTTAAGGAATTGAATTAATAACAATGTCAAATAATTTTATATGAATCAAATATTTTTTAAAAAACAAGCACGCATCTATAATGATATTTTTACAAAAAAATAAATTGAAGTATTTTTTCTCTTGTTTTAGAATTTAAACCCTGCATGGTAATGTAGAAAACTTGTTAAAAAAAAAAACCCAATCTGGTCATCCATGAAGAAAATGGGACTTAAGTAGACTAAGCTTGTCAAGGCAAGGCAAATTCCCAGAAATCAATATTCAATACAAATCCTCGAACTCTTATACAATGAAATTTCTTGCAAGAGTTATATATACCAGTGTGATTGTGAGTGGAGCTGATAATATTTGATAAAAGAGGCAAAAATTAATATAACAAGATATATTATTAAAAAATCTATTTATTTAAAATAAAAATATTATACTATTTTATATTTAAATTCTAAATAATATAAAAGTTTAAAATGTTTTGCAGGGGCTCGCCCCTGATTGCCTCTCCTGGTTCCGCCCCTGCTGGACAGATTCAATCAACTGATCTTAGAAAATTCAAATTCACTTATCAAATATTGGGATTAAAGAAAACATCAAGAACTAGAACATGGATGAGATAAACTTGTTTGTTGGCGGATGTAACCCATGTTTTGCTTAGGCCTTGCAACAAGATAATGATCATTCTTCATTTAGCAGCAGAGATGAACAAAAACTGGATTCAGAACTTGAAAGACACCCAGCACATGACCGTATCTCAAGTTTTCACCCAAAGCTCCATTCACATAGGAAGATGAATCCAGCCAGCAACCTAAAGGTGGCTGCCTATCCAAAATGCATTATAAGGTTTTAAATTTTCCATTATATTTCTCGACAAACTAAAACTGATGTCACAACTTCAAGTCCGACACAAATCTTGCTGCATTATGTATAAAAAAGAATGCCCCACTAGAGAAGTTATAAAAAACTCCCAATCCTGAATTTCATAGGCAGTTGAATACCAGATAATTGCTGCAATAGAAAATATTTTTCACCTTTTACCAGAAATCATGCATCATAATTCAGCGCTGTCATTATCTTTAACCTCGGAGAAAGCAGGTGTTCCATTAAGAGTCTGACCATCACCTTCCAGATCAAGTGCTCTGGCATGGAAGTTTCCTTTTTTAGTACAAGGCTTTAATTTATCATACATAGCTGGAGAGAAGAGAAAATGTTCCCTGACTAACTTCGAAAGCTCTTCTTCTCTTTCGACAACTCCCTGACCTTTTTAACCCTGAGGCATGTAGTCAATGCATAAAAATTTGGCTTCCATCCTGGTTTACTTATTGAAATTGCTTTCTTTAATGTTTCTGCTGCCTTCACCATCTCACCACCAAAAAGATATCCAGTTACCAAATGATCCCAAGGGCTTGGAGGAAGCACCATCCCACTACAATCTTTTTTACCAATGGCTTAGCCTTTCGTCAAGGACCCCTATTGGAAAAACCAGTAATCATCAAATTTGGAATTTGAATGTCAAAGGACGTCTTCCTCGATGCTCACTCTTTCCAAATTTCCTCAGCACAATCAAAGCCATCCAACTTCATCAATGAGTTTATCATTCGTTGATAGCCCGAGTTGAAAAACCCTCCTGTATCCTTCTACTACTACCATAAACGATATACTCCTACTCTATTCCCAGCAGCACCATATCCTTGTAAGGAGAGCCTCATAAGCAAGCTTTTTTGAGTTACCCCTTGTTTGGGTGATTAATTGCTCAGCTCTCTTCAACAATGCAACAGTTTTCTCAATTAGTCCAGCTTTCAGGTAACCATTTGCCACAACAAAACAAGTATTCCAGTCAATGCTGATGAGAGGATCTGTTTCCATCTTGTTCAGAAGTTTATCCATTTCCTCAATGTTGGAAGAGGCTACATAAGCATTCAGCCGAATGTTTATACATGTCACCATTGATTCTCTTTTCTTTCATCTCTTTCACTAGAGCATCTAATTTCTCATGCTTCCCCATCTGAGAATAGAGGCTTAGCAATAAAATTACAAGGTCGTGCCTGTACAAATCCCAACTCCCTCATCTTCTGCATCAGGGCCTCTGCATTTTCCAAGCACTTTTTGTGTGCGTGTCCAAAAGGGTACCATAAACCTGGACACCCCTAAAACGATCTGGAATCGTTTTCCAAGCACTTGTTCCATACCATGAACTTTTGAAATTAAGTCCAGCCGGACTGCAAAGACTCCAGTTGATTGGTCATAGCCCCTTTCATCACTCATCCATTGTGATATCTAGCATAAAATGAAATGCAAGATTCTTGAAAAAATAACTACGATTTTAAAATCATATTTCACTGATGAAGAATATCATATCTAAAAATACATATGGTGATTAAGTGCAACCACAACAAATATCAAAGAACCCTCAATGCTATAAGCCCAAAGGTTTGTAAAATCCAACAATTCAAACTAAAAGAGCAAGAAAAAAGATACCCTTTAAGAAAAAATGCGTGACTAGTACACAAAGAATCAAACTTTATACAATTTGCAAGCAAACCCAAAAATCCAACTTTATGAAATACCCGAAGGGCATGAGAAAGGCATTTTTTTTTTTACCAAAAAAACTCGTTTTAAACCTATTTTTACCTAAAGACACTTAATAAACATCCTTACAATGTCAATAAACTAAATTATAAATCAAAACACCCCTAAACTTATAAGAAAAACACAAAATCAAACTGGAAAAAAAATCTTCACAAAATCAAACCGGGAAAAGAATCTTCTCCCACTCCCGATCTATGTTTTATGGCAAGGAGAAGGGCAAAAAACGACTTAATGAAATTCCTCTCGTCGAATGAAATCTTTTGATACCAAGACTAATTTTTTTGTGGTTGAAATGTGGCCAACTGATGATTTTCTTTGTCTTTGTCATTATCCGATGACTTTTTCTCTTCTCTATCAAACAGAGGAATCGTAAAATGACAAATAAAGTTTTGAACCAAAACAACAAAGTGGAAAACTACATGGACCAAAAACAGTTTTTGCCAAATCTCTAGGGAAAGAAATGTCAAAAAGACGCTGGACAAATAAAAGATTTAAAAAAAAAATTCAATTTTTTCCTCTTTTTTTGCTTCGTTCTCCAATCTGATCCCAAATGCCAAGAAAGTCTTCTGATACCGTAATAATTAAAAATAAATCAAAATAAATGACGAAACAACAATTTTTCCAAGAATAAAATTGAAAAAATAATAATTGAGGGACTGAATTAAAAAACATAAAATTCCAAAGAAAAAAAATTATTGTCATTCGTAGTGTTTTGTGGAAAAGTGTAATGTGGAAATGACATGCCCTTTAGTTTTTATTTATTTATTTATTTAAATTAATTTTAATATGCTCATGAAATATTCATTGTCCTTATTCCAAAAGGTGAAGGTTCCTCTTGCGTATTTCATGCCCAAATGCATCTAAGAAAATCCCGCTATAACCATGTTGGGTCTAAAATTTGAGTTATCTCTGTATATGCATATGCGAGACAAATCAAATATAGAATTTTGAGCTCTCTAAAAAGTTAACGGAACTTCATAAAATTTATCGTGAAGTTTTCATTCCGTACAAGCCAAATCATGAATTAGTAATTACATGTAATCTCCAAAAAAATCCCAATTGTTATTTCAAGCCTTCTCTTTCTTTTTTTAGAATGGAATATTTACAGAATCCCTATATATAGATCAAATTTTATTCCATGGTATTTACCTCTTTCTTATTCTTAAACAAGTCTCCCAAGAGAGTTTGATTTATCCTTGATTTATATTTCAAACTTATGACCTCAAACTAAAAGAATCTTCTTTCATACCTTCTAAACCAATTCTTTGGGACACATACGTAACAACATGTTTTCAGAAATTACTCTGAAATGGGAATCCATTTCATGTTGGGGGTAAATAAGATGATCCAATTCTCATCACTTCAATCTATAATTCCAAATAAAGCTAATCTTCTACAGCTGAAATTAGTATTTTGCATGTTTTAAAGGAAGTGTGTTAAAAATTTACAATCCCGAGAATAGGTGGAGAGAACACAATGCGTGCAGCATAAAGAAGCATGAATGGATTGGTCAGTGTTGTTTTAACTAAATTCAGAAGCCAGCAATTCCAGCAGATGGCATAGCTTCGAATTGAGGATCTTGGTTTATGTACAGGTCTACAAAAGCAAGTCAAATGACAGATGTTGAATAAATTTATATTCAAATGGTCATTCCATGGAAGGGCTGGCCTCAATATGCTCTACTTTCATTAACATGTGCGAGGAAGATGGGTAATATTATCCCTACTTCTATGCTTGCACGCCATAATGACCACAACAAAAAATGAAAAAACCAAGATGAAACTTCACTTTCACAAATGACATACCATTCTTTCGCAGTCAGTTTACTTCTCAAAACATCATATTTCAGCACTATCTTTGTCTTCGAACTCTGTGGCAGCAGGTGTTTCTCCATTAAGAGCCTGGTCTTCACCTTCCATATGATCAAGGGCTCTGGCACACAGGTTTTCTTTGTCAATGATACTGCTGTTTAACCTATCATAAGAAACTGATGATAGATGACAATGTTCCTTAAGTATCTTCAGAGGGTCTTCTATCTTTTTCACATCTTCCCGACCTTTCAAATACTCAAGACATGCAGCCAAAGTATACACATTTGGCTTCCAACCTGGTTGACTTATTGAAATTGCTTTCTTTATTGTTTCCGATGCCTTCAGCATCTGACCTCTTACATGATATCCAGTTGCTAGACGATCCAATGTGCTTGCTTCAATCTTGATCCCACTCGCTACAATCTTGCCTACAAATGCCTCAGCCTTTTCCCATAGGCCCTTTTTGGAATAAGCACTGACCATCACATTTGGAATTCGAATATCAAAAAATTTCACAATGGAAACCCACTCTTCCCAAATCCTCTCAGCACCATCAACATCATCCAACTTCAGTAATGAGTTTATCATGCAAAGATAGCTCGAGTTCAAGGACCTCCCTTTAGTCTTGTACAAATTCCACACACGATACACTTGTTCTTTATTCCCAACAGCAGTATATAAAGAGAGAAGAGTTTCACAAGCAAACCTTGCTGACTTACCACTGATTAGTTGTTCTGATCTCCACAACATTGTCAAAGTTTTATCAATGAGGCCAGCTTTCAAGTAACCATTCGCTGCAACAACATAAGCATACCAGTCAATGCTGACAAGAGGATCTGCTTCCATCTTCATTAAAATTTTCTTGATTTCCTCAATGTTGGAAGTGGCTACATAAGCATTCAACAAAATCTTGTATGTGATATTGCTAAAACAAATGCCCCACTTTTCCATCTCTTGCATTAATACCTGTATTTTCTCATATTTCCCCATCTGATAATAGAGGTTTAGCATTACATTATAAGACAGCACATTTCTTACAAACCCCATCTCCCTCATTTTTCGCATTGTGGCCTCCGCTTCCTCCAAATGCTTATAGTGCGCATAGCAGTTTAAAAGAGCACCATAAACCTCCAAGCCTCTCAAACTCTCAGGAACGCTATTAAAATATGTCACAGCTTGTTCCAAGCCATGAACTTTCGAGATTAAATCCAGTCGAACTGCAACATCTCCGGGTGATAAATTATGCCCCCTTTGGTCACTCATCCATTGTGATATCTAACACAAAACAAAATACTTAAACAAATTCCAAGGGAACCAAAAAATTTAGGATGTTATACTAAATATCAAACATTTAGCTACTTGATTAAGTGGAAAAATCAGTTTCAAAATACTACTATAGCCTGCACAAAACTTTCAACTAAAGCTATAAGGCTACTCAACGATCTTTTCAACAAAAACTAAAACAATTACCAATTTGCAATGAAACCCAGAAATTCAATAGCCATAAAAGACAGATTGAATCTATACAAAGCATCAAATGCAGATTTAACAATCAATAACTAAATGGGCACAAGCAAAAACACTAAAATAAGTAGATAAAAGAGAGAGGGACCTGAAGAGCGTGGCTAAAACGATGGATTTTACGGAGTTTTCTGATGAAGTGTTTGAGGTCACTATTTGTAACCACTTGGCCTTCTTGAACCCATTTTTCTATAACTGGAATAACAGGGACCATCGGATCTTCCACCATAGAGATCCTACGGTTAAGAGAGTGGGATATAGCGGTTGTGTCTGTGGAAAAGCAAAGAGCCCTTAAAACTCCATCAATGTGAAGGCATAAACTTGGGTTTGATCGAACAAAGAGGTTCATTTCATGGAGCAAAAACAGAGAAATCTTGGAGCTCTTGAGTTGTGGAAGGCTTTTGTTTTGTGGGTTTTAGAAAGGGTTTTATTTGAGTAAATTATATTGTAGTCCCTATTCTAGAACACATTATGAATTAGTCCTCCATTTTGAAAACTCTATAATTTAATTTATTGACTCTTGCTTACTGTTGTCGTATTTACAATATTTTGGTTTTCTTCTAAATTCTTACCATGTTGGTTTTTATATATCAATTAAAATAATAAAAAGGTACATTTAGGATTTAGAAAAAAATATAATTTTTTTTTTTACAAGAGACTAAGATATAGCCTTATAGGTTTAAAAAAGGAGTGAATTGTAATTGAATTGACAATCCAGGGCCCAAGGAATCAAAACTATAAAAATACTTAAAAACAAGTCAATTAAGTCCAATCATTAAAATCTAAAAAATAATAAAATTATATCAAAATTAATCAAATTATTAAATCATAGCCTTTATATATATGTATATGTATGTATGGAATCATTAGTTATTGCCTTAAATATTATCTTTGACTCTCTTAGATGAATAAATATTCAAAAAACATTGTTATTCAGTTGAACAGTATGAAATAAGGGACTAATATTTATTTTTGTTAATTTTTTAGAGTTTTATCAAGAATTTTCAATTATATTACTAAATATCAGTAATCAAAACAAAAAGAATTAAGAAACAGTTTTAGATTATGATTTATCAAGAAATATTTTTTCTAACCATTAAATATTTAAAGAATCCATGAAAATTCGATAAAAAATATTAAATATATAGTACGATAACAAGAAAACTAATAATCAAATATATGTAAAGAAAAACATATAAGTCTATAAATGTAATAAAACATTTTAGTATCTTGTTCATTAAAAAATAATTCATTAATAATTTCCAATAATGAGAAAAAGGAGATATATAACAACATGTTCAACTTTTTTTTCATTATTTTTAGTAATTTTTCCTCGATAGTAATATTATTTATTCAAATATTATTCCTACATAGCATTTGATTGGGTTCTAAACTCTTGGAATTTTTCTTTAATTTTTACTTTCGTTTTAATATTTTTATAAATTGATATACACTTGCAATTTAGGTGTAAAAAACACTAGTGGAGTAAAGATTTAACTTCCAAAGTTGCAGTGTGTCTCATTCTTGATACAGCACAATCTGAGAAGCTTCTGAGCCTCTTGTTGTAGTGGAGCTTCTGTTTCAGGAGTCTTGCTCCATAGCAATGGTCATGCTGAACTGGTGAGCATCTCACATGGCAATAATGACCTGTGTCATTGTGTCGCAGAGTTGACAGACATCATGTCTCTCGCAGCGGTGGCGAGTCTAAAGCCAAGCTGAAGGCCGCAGCACCTTTACGAATTGCTCTAACCCATGTTTTGCGTAGGCATCCACCACAAGGTTACAGTTCAAAGCATAACTTAGCAAACAAGTAGATAAAGGATTTTGCTGATGAAAGCTTGTACAAATCTTTCCATTTTCCAGTTTAACCCAATCCACTCGTTTGGAGAGCTATTTATTCTACAGCAGATGTTCCCAGAATACCTCTAGCGGAGAGGGTTTACTATCAGCCTATTTTGGATATTAATCTATGTGATTCAGAAGGGAAGAACTCAGTATTTCAATTCCTGATCAAGTTTGTGTCAAGAACTCGTTTCCTGATCAAGTTCAACCAAGAGGGTAGACCAAAAAATATATGTGCATTATAATCTTAAACTTGGTTCAGATATTTATCATAGTGATCTTGACGAACTTCGACATTTATCACATTCTCTTGCTGGGATATGTACAAGAGCATGTCAAGCCACAGAAGTTAAAAAGGAGACCTCAGCTACAAAGCTAATAAGCGAGTTGTTTGACAACAGATTATTTTCTCTGTTTTGTTTTTGATAAATCAAAATTCAGAAATGAATGTACTCAAAATCCAAATTCAATACATGTCTTTAATTCATCATAAATAGCTGGTTCGAAATGACAATGCTCCATGACTAACTTGGAAAGCTCTTCTGCTGCTTCCCACAACTCCCTGGCATTTCAGACATGCAGCTAAAGCCTTAGTATTCGGCTTCCATTCTGGTGTACTTATTGATCCGAGAATCTCTTTCCATTTTCATCAGAAGTTTCTCCATTTTCTCAATATTGGAAGAAACTGCCCTTGTCTTCCATCTCCTGCATCAGAATATCTACATCCTCATATTTTCCAATCTTGGAATAGAGGCTTAGCATCCAATTGTAAGACAATGCTTTTGCTAACCCTAGTTCCTTCATTGTCTGCATCATGGCCTCTGCTTTTTCCAAATGCTTATGGTCCACATAGTAGTTTAAAAGAGTATCGCAAAGGTGCATTCTCCGATGGTAAGGAAGGCTGTAAAAATATTTTTCTGCTTCTTCTAAGCCATGGATTTTAGTATTAAGTCCAGCTGAACCAACATTTCCCCCACTGTTTGTTCATAGCCTCTTTGCCTCATCCTTTCTGATATCTAACACAAAAATGGGATTTAAGTGTTCCAGTTACATAGTCACATTTCTCTGATCAGGGTTCATATATTCAAGTTGATCGATTCCCTCCTACACTTAGATTCACATCTATAATTCTAACACATCAGTATTTAAAACTAGTGGTATTTTCTTCCTTTCACATCCATGTCTGTCCATTTTCATATGGGGAATGCTAGCGATGCCGAAGCATCAGGCCATGTAGATTGGTAAATAGTTTCTACTGTTTCTGCCTTATCATTTTCATATTCTATTTTAAGATAAATATCAAACCTTTAAGTATATATCCACTAAAAACAAAATCCTCTTCACTTCACAATGGAGCTAAGCACACAAGAAAACCAAAGAGGACCAAGTTTAAGAAAACCACAAGAAAACCAAAGAGGACCAAGTTTAAGAAAACCACAAGAACAACACTGGGCAGTCATGAATCATGATCAAGACCAACAAAGTACATCATATTCAACCAATCCATAAGAAAGGTTGCAGAAAAAAAATCCAAAACCAGAATGAGCCGAGATATTTCAGGATTATGAAAAAAATAGCTGACAAAAAACTCAGTTTTCTTGGAACCCAGCAACCAAAAATCATTGCCACCTTCAACCACCAAACGCCAATTGAATTTTCCCTGTATTTCCCTTTTGAACCAATCAAGTGTTGTCATACATGCATAATGCAAAATAATGAGTTTATATGCGAACAGGTGCATGTCTCTCTCTGTTTTTTTTTTCTTTTTTCTTTCATTTTTTAAATATAATTGAAGTGTTCAAGTATTATTATATCCACGTTCGAGGTCAAATGTTTCAAGGCTGATTTATGGTCTTTTGGTGTTACTGCATTGGAATTAGCCCATGGTCGACCTCCTTTGTCTCATTTTCCTCCTTCGAAGTCTTTGGTCATGAAGATAAAGCAGAGGTTTGGGTTCTCTGATTATGATGATGAGAAGCAAAAGAAAGATTTCAAGAACAAGAACTTCTCCATAGGTTTAACATGGTTGCTTCTTGTCTTGATCAAGACCCTTCAAAAAGACCTACTGGTCAACTTTTAGAGTATTCTTTCTTCAGGACCTGTGAAGGATTAGGCTTTTTGTTCAAGAACGTTTTCGATGGGTTGCCTAATGCTGAAGAAAGATTCAAAGAAACCAAACATTATGGGACATCAAGCCAGATTACTGCTGGTGCTGATATTGAAGAAGAAGAAGAGGGTACTACCTCAGCGGCTCCGGTTGAACAAAGGATCAGTGGCTGGAAATTTAATGAGGATGGATTCGTGCTTGACCCAGTATTCCATAATGAGTCAGAAGATGATCAAGTTGTGAAAGTGGTTCGTTTTAGAGGTGAAACCATTATTCCTAAGCTGGACATAGAATTCAGTAAGTCGTCAGGTGACTTGGAGGGTTTAGTGGGAGATCAGACTGGTGCAAACATGAGTGGAATACAGGGAATTACTGAGGGTTTAGTGGCTCTCAAGAAGAGTTTGGATGAGCAGAGGAAGCGACTAGTAAGTTTTTTAAAAATGAATAGGTTTAACTCTCAAGTGCATCACTCAAGCTGTTAGTTATAGACTTTGCAAAACTGAAATTCTAGAGAATTTTGTTCAGAATCCTAGATATCATTTGATCTTTGCAGCAATTGGTGTCTGATGGGCTCTTAGCTTTGCAATAGGCCTTGGCCTTACCAGGTCCTGTGCAAGATATGAAAGGTAGAGATGGCAGAAACTGTAAAGAAGTAATGAAGCTGTTCAAATAGGAAGTACAAACTACAAAGAAATGAAACTACAATAATTTCTAATCAAGAAAAAGAAAATTAGAAAGCTCTTTTGAAAAGGAATAGAAGTCCTTTGTTAGCCATCATCACTTTAATCAATGTTGGCCATCATCACAAGAAACTTGGAATGTTGTTTCGAAAAAGAAATTCCTGCCCAATACCATAAAACGAAGGTTCTTCAAGCTTAAAATCACGTTATTTTCTTTTGTCTCAACCCTAGCTCAACTTATTGTATATTTTCATGGGAAAACAAGGCATACACCAAGACAGAGAAGATCAAGGACAAGAAGACACTATCTGCTTCTTTAGATCATCGACATGCATGCTTCTCTTGGAAAATTTGTCAAAACTATTAATTATGCCTCACAAGGGAAAAATAATGGTGAAAAAAGGTTTCATAATTAAGAATGATGAGTTCCCTCACTCTAGAAAATACCGAAAGCCAGTGGCTACATATGAGACAGTTGATGGCATGTTGGGTCAAAGTTCCTTGTTTTCTCAAGAAGAGGCTTGCAGCTTCAGGGCTAGATTCATTTAACATATGCAGGTTTATCAATTCATCTTCTTTCCTTTGGAATGCAAAAGTTTGACACAAGCTAAGATAAATATTTAGTAACTAGTTCATGGGATAAACCTTGCGTTAATATTTGTTTAGCATTCTGGTTAACGGGTGAGTAAGAATACTCAGATGAATATTCTAATATCCAGATGCCTTTCCTTTATCTTCAGAGTCTCTAGATGATCAGTGCCAAGAAGCTCATTGAATTGTGAGGGAAACGGCTGAAGCATTGCTGCTACTTAGTGAAGAAGGATCAAATTATTGCCACAGAATTAGTTGTATAGAGTCAGAAAATCGCAGCACATGGCATCAGAAAATGCTGAGAAGAGTCAATTCGTTGTGTATAACATTATATTCCTGATAAAGAAAAAAAAAACGCCTGGTAATTCTGTTAGGTAGTGTTTTGTATGCTGAATAAAGATGAATTGAATGTGAAATTTTTTTTGTGAAGTTTTTTGATAGTATATCTTAAGGTTGTTCTAGTAAAGATAAACTTCTCCACTTCTCAAATCATGAGTTATTATTTACAAAATAACTATATTGGTCTTTAAATAAAATCAATTTTTTTTTAAAAAAAAAGATCAAAACAAGAAAAAAAATCCAAAAAAATCAACGGATTTTGGATGGATTTAACCTAAAATGCATGTCAACTCAAGTTTTTCTAGGTCAATTCAGATTAATTATTTCTTTATTTATTTTTAACTTAAACCTCTGTTATTGACCTATATGAGTGGTGACTCGACTCGGGAGTCGACTAGGGACAATGCTCGGGTCATGGGTTAGGAGAGTCAACATAGATTTTTCTGGATTAACATAACGATAAAAGTGATTATTATCATTGTTTTAAAACCTGAATTGAAGATTGTCCTGGGACATGACCTAAGTCACGAGTCATGTTGACTGATAAACTGGGTCAATGTAAGGATAAAAGTGGTTGTTATCATAGTTTTAAAACCCGATTCGAGGGTTGATTCTGGGCAAGGCTTGAGTCAAGAATCGGGAGGGTCAACTAGAGTTAAGCCGAGTTAATATGGATCGATGTAAGGATAAAAATGATTATTATAATAGTTTTAAAACCCGACTAGGGGGTTGACTTGGGACAAGGCCTAGTTCATGGGTAGAGAGGGTCAACCCGGATTGACTTGGGTTAAGTTAAGAATAAAATTTTTTTTTATTATAGTTTTAAAACCTAACGCGGGAGTCGACCTAGGTCACAGGTTGGGAGGGTCAACCCCGAGTTGACCCAATGTTTTCTTCAAAAAAAAAAATCAAAGCAACCTCAATTTACAAGTGAAAAAAAAATCAAAAAGAGATTAATGGATTTTGACCCATGTTTTATCCCAAGTCAACCGAGTCGCAGGTCGACCTGAGTTTTTTACTGGGTCAAGTCGGATCAATCTTTCCTCTAATTTTTGTTAAACCTAGACCAATCGGGGTCATGGGTTTGTCGAGTCCATGGTCGACCCGCTAAGTCAGTCCGCTTACTAGGTCAGTTCGGGTTTTATAACTAGAGTTATTATAATATTATTAATTTTAACACTTAATATAAACTAAAGTGAAAATAATAATATCTAATTATATTTTAAAATATATAAGTTTGACAATAATAATAAAAAAATATATATTTTTATTTTACCTTAACCTTATATTTAAATACTTTTTTAGGTTTTGATTTAGAAAACAATATATATTATAATTTACACTTTAAACATTAAACAAAATAGGAGTATTATTGTCATTTGTCTCTCAATAATAAAATAAAATAAATTATTCAGTCTAATCCAATATACACCAAAAACAATCTTGTTCAATGCCTACTAACCACAGCACAAGATAAATTATTCAATTCAATGCACTCCAAGCACAAGGCATGTCTGGTATTTATCCAATCTGATCTGTTCTAATTAATATTATCCAGCATATCAAATCCTACCTTAAATTATCTTAACAGAGAAATTGTTAGAGCTATACAGTATACTGCCTTTATGGAATATACTGCCACCATGATCCGGCAGAATGTGGCTAAAGATGCAGAGAAAACATTGCCGAAGATTGTTGCTAGCAGTAGATGCTCATCATCTTTGTATTTTCATTAAAAAGTTAGAAATCAACTTCTGTCAATTTGTGGCTTTCTCAGATACATTACTTTGCTAACACAATAACAACACACCCATATTTTCAGGCATTTCTCCATGATTTAGCACGTCCCTCCTCTGCCACTGTCAATCTCTGTTGCAAGATATAAAAACAATGTACACCCTTCTTCGGCTATCAGACTATACAATTTAGCACTTTCCTTCTCTTCGACATCCATATTCTCAGGCATTTCTCCATTAAGAGTCTGACCATCACCTTCCATCTGATCAAGCGCTCTGGTGTCCATGAATATGTCATTAAGAGTCTGAAGTTTTTTGAAGATGCATTTTACTCCGGTTCAACAATGGATGGAAATAGCATCTATTTACTTAGAAGGGAAGGCTGATATCTGTTTTGAAGAATTCATATTGGGAAGTAATTACTTGGCCAAAAGAATTCTAAATAACTAGATTCATATTATACTTGGATTACTAGAAAGATATCATTGATCATGATTTTTTGAAGTATTACTGGAGTCATTTTGAACTATAATAGATGGGATCGAGTTTCTCCAATCTCGGAAAAATTAGTGATAACATCAGACCCAAAATATTGTTTATGTATTTATATGATCATAGATAATAAAAGTAGCCCAAACTATTGAGAGATTTAGTTTTAATTTATGTTTTTTTTTATTTATTTGAATTTTTATTTAAAGTTTCTTAATTAGACTTTGGATCCGTTTATTTTTGCCTTTCAAAGAAGCTTTTGAAAAAAGTTAATTTTTTTTTTTTTGCTTCAAATTATTTTTTTAATGTTTTTAGATTGTTTAATTTAATGTATTGATATTAAAAATAAATTTTAAAAAATAAAAAAAATATTTTAACACTTCCAAATAAAAAAACACTTTGAAAAACAACCGCTACCATAATAACAAACAAACATTTTATTTATTGGGCTTGATTTAATTATTGTTAGGTATTATATTTATTAAACTATAAATCTAATTATTTGTTCTAGATAGAGTTTTAATATTTATATTCTATTTTTCTAAATGTTAGATAATTTTTAATGATTTAATTAAAATAACATACCATTCCTCCTCTAAATTCTCTCTTCTTCCTAGCTTTTCCTTCCACTGTTTTAATTCTTGACTTCTTTCTTTCTTTGCTTTTAGTTTTTTTTTTCTGCATCACTTCTAGTCTCTTTTTTATTTTGGGCAGAAGTTTTAAGCAATATGAAATAGAGGGTATAAACAAATAAAACGATCATCATGTACAGGACCTCAATTCCAATCCCATACAAAAAGATGAACTTAGCAATCCAAAACAAGTTGCTTGTCCAGAAGGTAATCGTTCAAGGTGTGATCCTAATGCATTATACTGTCAGATCGTCTATCTAAAGCCCCAGGGTCTTTGATTACACCTTTAAAATTAACCTGTCCAGTGAGTTGTAGGATGCTATAAACTTGGCAACTGATTTTCGTGATCAAAGCCCCAAGTATCTTTTTGTGTTTCTTCGTCAACAGCAAAACCATCCATTTTCATCTGATAAAGAACATCGTTAACTGATTTTCCGGCTGCCATAGAGTTCCTAGTTTTTCACCAACCGGGTGAATTCTTTCATCTCTTCAGCATCTCCCTGACCTTCCAAGTACTCCAAACAGGTATTCACAAGGATGGGATCTGGTTTCCAGTCTCTTCCAACATTGACGGCTCTCTTCAACATCTCAACAGTCTTGGGGATTTGATCATGTTCCATATACCCCTTTGCCATTACATGCCATGTGCTCGCATAAGGTGTTCTTCCTTGCACTGCCTTTTCTATGGCTGCTTCAGCCTTCTCAAAAAGTCCCCTATTGCAATAAGCAACAAGAAGCCCATTCAATACACGGAAGTCATACGTGGTGGTGCACTGGGACTCCCACTCTTCAAAGATCTTTTCTGCTCCCTCAATATCATCCAGCTTCGTAAGAGAGTCAATCATGCAACAATATGATGTATCCATGGATTCACTCGAGGGCTTGTACAAATTCCAAATTCGATAAAGCTCATCCTTATTCCCTGTTTTTGCATAGAGACTCAAAAGAAAATTAAATACTGCTTTCTTCTTTCTGAAGGCCATCCATTTCTCCAGCTTCTCCAACATTGTCAAAGCTGTTTCAATGGACCCAATCTTCAGATACGCATCAGCAGCCATTGCATACAATTTCCAATCTAGACCAAGCTCCGGATTCTCCTCCATCAATTTCAAGATTCTTTCCACTCCGGAAATGTCAGATGCAGCAACTGAAGCAGCAATTAGATTTCTCAGTGTATATTTATCTTCAGCAATTCCATTCCTTTCCATTTCCTTCATCAATGGGGGGATTTTGTCAAAGTCTCCGGTTTGAGAGTAAAGGATGATCAAGATGTTGTACGGAAAAGATGATGTTGTCATGCCCCCTTCTCTCATTTCCTGCATAACTGCTTCTGCTTTCTGCACAGATTTCTCTCGCACACAGCCATTAAGAATAGCACCATATGTGTACTTAGTTTTTAACTTAACCGAAAGTTTATTAAAGTAGTTCTCGGCCTCCTCTAATCCACGAACTCTATGAATTAATCCCAATCTGACTGCTGCATCTTCCGTTGTAAATGTAAAGAACCGCCGGGCTGTCATCCATTCTGATACCTGAATTAATCATGCTCTCTATCAAGTTCCAATTTTACAGGAAGCATGTACATTAAACTCATCAAATTACAACTACACTGCCCAACACAAAGGTGCATCTAACCATATCTTGAATCATGATATGGTCCAAGCTTCATCATGACAAAAATAATTGGCCTCGTGCTGACTTGCTAATTATATATCAGATCTTAATTATGCCTCGTGCTGACTTGCTAATTATATATCAGATCTTAATTATCTTATCTCTTAAGACTAGATATATGAAAAATTCTCAAACTTTTGAATCATATTGAGACTGACACAAATCCAATAAATGACATGTCGTCCAAAAGCTGAAACTTTACCCCAAATTCAGTTCCACCATAAATAATTCAACAAGTTCCCACAACAATCTCTATATTTTACTCAAAGGGTACACATAAAACAATCTAATGAGCAAAAAGAAGTCAAAAAATGATGGGGATTGAGAAATAAAGACCTCTAAAGCATGTTTGAACCGTTTATAATCTTTCATGAGACGAACCAAGGACACAAGATGGTGTTTGTCAACAGTGTTGCCTTCTTTGACCCATTGATCAAGCACTGGTACGATGGAGACCCTGGGGTCTCTTATGGCTTCAATTCTTCTGCATAATGTAGTAGACTGTGAAGAAGATAATGGTTTGGTTGGGGTTTTAGTAGAGAAGAGTAAAGAAGCTAAAACCCTTGTGGAGGAGATGGAGAATTGATAGTTTTGAGGAAGTAAAGAAAATAATTTTCTAGAGAAATGAAGATTCATTATTATTTCTCTGAGTGAATGTGTTTGAAAGAATTGATGTTTGTGTAAGGGCAAGGGAATAAATGGAAATAGAGACAGGGATTTAACTTAGGGTTTAAGGCTAGGAAGAAGACCAATTTGGTTTCGTTTATGCCTTCAAAACTCTGGATTAATCGTATATCTGAGGGCTGTGTTCTTGGCATTTTATTAATGTGGTCCCTGTATTATTTTAGTTTTATTTAGTTGGTCCCTTTACTTAAAAACATTTCTACTGTGTATTGTACTCTCTAACTAATTCCTGCGTATTTTACGGCTAATTCTTATCAACGAGCCCGACATTATCGATCTAGTTACATGTCTGGTTTTTTTTTTTTTTAACATGTTATTAACAGTGAATTAAATGGAAATTTGAAGAAAAAAAATCACACCAAGAAACTTTCTTTAAAAGAAGGGACAATTAATTAATAATAATAATAAAGTTTTTCTAGGTGAAAGAGTCATGAGGCGGAGGTTAAGACTAAGAAGATATTTAATATTGTGTTTTTATCTATAATTGAGTGCATTTTAAAATGTATTTGGTATAGAAAACATCAAATTAATGATATTTTAGTATATTTTTTATTATTTTAATGTATTTATGTCAAAAATAAAAAAAATTTAAAAATTATTATTATATATTTTCAAGCAAAAATTATTTTTAAAAAATATCATAAATCACAATACCAAATATATTAATATTAAATTGAGGTATTCCCGTCTCCTATTTTGACATATATTTGTATATGGAGTTATTGAATCTCACTTAGTGCGGCATATAATTTAAATCGGGTACAGTTTTATTTTAAATCATTTTGAATATTGATCTAGTTATATTTTAAATGATCTAATAGGTTAATCTGATCAAACTCAAGTGAGATCTGACTAGATTAACTTTAAAAAATTAAAAAAATAAAAACTAGAAACAAAATCTTTTGAGATAAAATATTAACTTGGTAATTCATGAGTTAAATTAGTTTAATTTAATAACATTATAATACAAAGTTATTAAATCTGATTGGACTAAGTCTCCGGTTAACGGATCACTGAATTGACCCATCAAGGGTTTAATATATCATGGATTCATCTATGTCATTGGTGGATATCTGGGTATCAAAAATATTGATATTTATTACCATAATATATATTACAGGTTCCCATTTCTATCACACTAGTACAGCTCTTGAGCAAACATATGCATAGAAAATAAACGAGGAAAATGTTTCAAAGAGATAACCATATTATTCATTGTCAATGCTATTCTACTCCGCCTTGAACCGTACTCTTCATTTGCCAATGTAATGGACTCAAGCACCTGCAGAATGCAGCAGTACAGAATTAGAAATATTCATTAATAATCTTAATTTCTTCGGGAGTTACACTATAATAATAGAAATTTACCTTCGCGTAATGAAACGTTTTCAAGCTGTCCACGGATCCTGGTTCCAGAAAGGATGTCCCTAATTCGATGCAATTCGGCCACAACAATGCTCATATCCATCCTCTCTCGTGGCAACTCTACAGAACAAGCAACTCCTATCTTGATAATTGAAATCAGACATTCGAGGATTTTTCCAGTTTCAATATGGTTCATCCTATGAGAGGAATGGATACTCCTTTCCACATCTTCTCGGAGAAGTATTGGTTCCACGACCTCCGAAACTCGGCCATGCAATGCCATTTCAGCATAATTGTGAAGGTTCAGCCCATCTTTAAACATGCCTTCTGTAGGTCTTTTTCCTGTAAACATCTCCAACAACAAGATGCCAAAGCTGTACACATCCCCGTAAGTTGACACATCGCTGCCCACACCATACTCTGCAAAATTCATATGAACGATGCAAATAGTTGTTTACGGCCTTAGCTTAGATCATAAACTGAGAAAATAGAACTAGACACTAATGAAAATACTTTTAATCGCACCTGGTGCTGCATAGCCGATGGTGCCTTTCAAGCCAACGGAGCTGGTCTGTCCCGAAGATAATTGATGGGAAACTTCTGGACGAAGCCTTGCTAGTCCAAAGTCCCCAACACAAGCTGTCATTTCAGCATTTAAAAGAACATTGCTGGGCTTCAAATCACAATGGACAATAGGTGTTCCGCAGTGTTGGTGCAAATAGTTGAGCACATTAGCCACATCAATCGAAATATTTAACCTCTGAATGAGATTCAAACTTCTCAGCTCTTGTGCGTTGTTTGGCTGATGAATTGGATGCAACCATTCTTCTAGACTTCCATTGACCATGAGCTCGTAAACTATAGCCTTAAAATCATTTCCTTGAAAATCAATGCTAGAGCATGCACTTACTACTCTAACAAGATTTCGATGCCTGATGTTTACCAAGGCTGCGCATTCTGCCATGAAACTCCTGGAAGCTCCTTTGCGTAAAAGGTTAAGTACCTTCACTGCAACAGCCATTCCATCCGGAGGAAGGATTCCTCTGTAGACTGAACCAAAACTGCCAACACCGATTGAA
>Ga0307517_10003341_pt1 | contig 24964 bp, 25 predicted proteins | sample 23_EM_MG_FD_194515 | JGI IMG/M metagenome (GOLD analysis project Ga0307517, IMG submission 194515) | Populus trichocarpa ectomycorrhiza microbial communities from riparian zone in the Pacific Northwest, United States - 23_EM | ecosystem: Host-associated > Plants > Roots > Unclassified | place... | reverse complement strand
CCCCCCCGAATGTATTATTGAAGAATAGAATTACATATGGAGAAGATGGGAAAAGCCCAATAAACGTTCGGGCGGATTATCATTATCATTATTTTTTATTTTTATTTTTATTTCTGGAGAAGAAAAAAACAGGGCGCGCCAACCCAACCCGCCAGACCAGACGTGAAGGGGCGGGAAAAAGCGTAAATTTCCTCCTGAGTGCAACGCTAAGCCTGTTGATTGTCTTGATGGGGTTTAGCGTCCGCTCGTGGGGCGGTGGAAGGTAAAGATGCTTCTCGTTGAACCCTCCTTCCACAGCTTCTTCCTTCCTTCCTTCCTTCTCCTTCTCCCTTCCCCTTCTCCCTTCCCCCTTCCAAGCCGATCCAACTCTGGGGAGGAAAACATGTGGTGATACTCTTATCCTCTTCTCCATCTCTTCTGATCTTCCCTCATCTTGCGTGCAGCTCATGGACTAAAACACCCATTTATTGCCCGGTACTTGCTCTAGAGGTCTAGCTGAGAGTATCAAGGGCTTAATCCGCCATTTCGGGTGACGCGCCTGGGAACCAGGGACTATGACGACATCCGTCACGCCCTCGCCAACTGTCATCACCCGTTCCAAACTTCAACGACAAAGATACCACTTGTATCTGTCACCTCCGCCCGGATCTATGGCAGGTCAAAACGGTAATGATATCGGAGGACCGACTACCTAATTTCATATGTCAAGCGACATACTTCATAAGGGCTCCTATTTCTTCCACGTGTTGGTTATGCTTTCTGAAGTCTTGCTCTGGACTCAAAATCGGTCAGGGTATTACGGTGCGATGGGTGCTTGTAAGGGGGGGGGGGGAAAACGCTGGATGTCCAGTCTTTTTTCCATCAAACACAAACAAGATGTAAAAATACCATTCCGAGTGAGAGTTCAAGCATTCGCGGTAGCGGATTCATTCGTCTTGGCATAGGACACGGTTATCGCTGTCAAAAGCTCATCACGTGATATTTCATATTTGGAGGTGGATCTTTGTAGAATGATGATCGGTGGAAAATGTACCGGTATCCGCTTTGTCTGCGAATCCAAGGTGAAGATGTTTTTCAGTACTGGAGAAGTGCAAGCCAACTTGGTCATCGGTTGCCTCTAAATGAATACCTTAAACGCCGTTTGCTAGGAGGAAAACGTGAGCCCCAACTCCCGTGCTGTAGATATCATACCTGCTGCGGACCAACGTTACACACGAGTTTGAGCAAGCAGGGATCCGACTGTGCAACCCTTCGACCGTGAGGACAGAAATGTCCATAAAACCCACCACCGTCCTTTCTCCCGCCCGAGCCACAAACTCACCAGGCCTTTTACCAACCCCCTTCTTCACTTTTCCGTTTCCTTCCTGCCACCGTATTGCCCTTCCGCCATGCGTTTATTCTCCCGAGTTTTCTCGGGTGTGCTCCTTTTATTACCTGCCGTTAGTGCTGTTTACAAAGATGAGGCTTACCACAACGACTGGCATTATGCGCTCATCGGAGCGTCAATTCCTTCTTCTACCTTCTTTCATAGGCCATCTTTGGACGCCAAAGCTTCCCTGATATACACACTCACCTCGAGATCCATTCTTGCGGCCATTAACCCGAGGGATGGATCGATTGTCTGGAGGCATCTGTTAGGGGATAGAGCCTCGTCCGGTGTTGCTAGAAAAGCTGAGGGAGTAGTGGTTGCTGCTGTTGATCGAGATGTCAAGGCGTTTGGTGCCGTAGATGGGAAACTTATTTGGGAGATGACGTTCGTGGAAAAGGTCAAGGATTTGCAGGTTATCGGTGGAGGTGTTGGGATTGTTCTGTTGGAGAATGGTAGTGTTGCAAAAGTTTCTGGAGGAAAGATTGTCTGGGAAAGTCCGGCGGCTGATGGGTATGCTCTCCTCTTGTGGATTGCCTGGCCGTTTTATAGTATGTTCCGCATATCAGACTGACGCAGCTCTGTTCGTTACAGCAAGGACATTCCACAATCCCTATCGGTTCAGGGGAATAACGTCTTCGCTTTGTATCAGCAACCCTCGAAAGGGCTTCGTATTGCAACAGTTCTTGCGGAAACCGGTAAACTCTCATCGTCCAGCATTTCGGCTTCTATACAACCTTTAGATAAGATTTATAGCTCGGCCTCAGTCGTGGTTTGGACAGAGAACTCTTTGGGTCAGGTCAAGTTTCTCGTTCTTGGTGCTAAATCCACCGCAATTTCCGTTGCTGCTCCTCAGGATGTCATGGACATCAAGTTTCTGGCTTCTGGCAAGACTATCCTCCTACATTATGAGACCAAGGACAAGTCATGGGCTGAGGTCTATGGTGTGGATCACGTGAAAGGCTCTGTCAATATCTTGTACTCGCTGGATGCGAATGCTGCTCGCAGTGCTTTCTCAGTCACTGAGTCTGGAGGCGAGACCTATATTACATGGACTTTGCCCAACGGAGAAAGCTTTCTTTATGGGAGCAAATCTGCTAATCTTCTGGATTCGTACACCTCCGACTCTCTGAACGGCGGAGAGATTTCTATCCTTAGTGCCATCTCGGAAATTATCCCCAAGGTGGACAAGAAGTACGCCGTTCGCACATTCATCGCCACGTCCTCACCTGGATTTCACGGCAATAGTTACCTCATCCGCAATGGCAAGACTGTATGGTCAAGGCCGGAATCTCTTGTTTCCGTTACTGCATCTACTTGGGTGGAACTTCTGGATCCTGCCGCTGAGGAGGTCGCAGAGGAACTTGATGTTGAGGGTCACAAGAGTGTTGTCGGGGCTTATGTTCATCGCCTTTGTAGACATGCTCATGAGCTTGTTGCTTATGGTCCTGATTGGTTTGCGAGCATTCCAGGACGAGTAATGGATGCTTTTTTGAGTAATGAAATTAGGGAGGAGAGGGATGGGAAATGGAGAGATTTCTTTGGATTCAGGAAGTATGCCGTCGTCGCTACAAAGGAGGGGGGCCTTGTTGCTCTGGACGTCGGAAGGAAAGGCGCTATCGTATGGGAACTATCACTCGTATCTAGCGACCTCAGAGGCCAATGGGAGGGTGTCCAGCAGATGTATGAAGTTGCCAAGGGGACTGTGGGAGTTGTCACATACGGAGGTGAATATTGGGAAGTTGACGCATTTGCAGGGAGGGTTTTGATCAGGGAAGCCGTCGGTGGCCGTGTCAAGAGCTCAACAGTCTTGGAGAGAGGAGGAAAGAGCAAGGTCGTGATGGTTGTGCTGGAAGGAGACAGGATCGCTCTTCTGCCACCTGGATCCGTTCTTGGAGAGCCTGCATATCTCGTTGTCCGGGGTGACACCGGAGCTCTCAATGGTCTTCGGGTAGACAATATCACCTTGGCCACTGTAAAAACATGGGACTTTGTTCCTCAACCTACTGAAAAGATACATTCCATTGTCAACCGCCCCCCCTACGACCCCATAGCCTCCATCGGAAAAGTTCTCGGGGACCGCTCAGTCATGTATAAGTACATTAACAAAAATCTCATCGCAATTATCACCACTGACCCCTCGCACTCTTCCGCCACAATCTATATCCTCGAATCTGTCTCCGGCATAATATTATACTCAGCAATCCACACTGGGGCTGACACCACCAAACCCATCACCGCGACAATGTCCGAAAATTGGCTAGTATATGGTTACTTTGGAATGGAGGAAGTCGACGGCGAACCCGCGGCAAAGGGGTATCATCTAGTTGTCAGCGAGCTCTTCGAGTCCCAGTGGCCAAATTCCCGCGGCCCTCTAAGTACTGCGCAGACGTACTCTGCCCTCGCTGGGGAGATCGGTAGACCGTATGTCCTTAGCCACTCTTACATCTTCCCGGCAGAGATTTCCTCCCTGGGTGTGACGACGACGAAGCAGGGTATCACCACCCGGGAAGTGTTGGCTATGATGCCATGGTCTTCCTCAATCATTGCCCTGCCAAAGCGCCTGCTCGACCCCCGCCGCCCCGTCGACCGCGATCCCAACGAGGCAGAGAGAGAGGAGGGCTTGATCAAGTACGCCCCCGTATTGGAAATCGACCCCAGATCCGTAATAAGCCACAAACGCGAACTCCTCGGCATCACAGGCATCGTCACAACCCCCGCACAGCTGGAAAGCACCAGCATAATCTTTGCTTACGGCGGGGACTTGTTCGGCACTAGGGTAACGCCGAGTATGCCGTTTGATGTGCTGGGCAAAGAGTTCAGCAAGGTTCAACTAGTTGGGACGATTTTGGCTTTGGGGGTTGCTGTTGGATTTGTTGCTCCAATGGTATGTTTTTCTCCATTTCCTTGTACCTCTTGTCCTGGTTGAGTGATGCGAGTAAGGTGCTGATGGTCAGTTTTCCAGGTAAGGAGGAAACAGATTAATCAGAGATGGCTGGGCGCAAGTTGAGGGTAATGTGTTTATGTTTTTTTTCTTGTAGAATTAATTGGTTAGAAATGTTTTTACAGTTTATCGCTTTCTTTTTCCTCCTCTCAGGAATATTTTGCGGGGTTATATTAAAATAGGGGTGGGGTGGTTGGTTGGCGGGCGGGCGGGAGCATGGGACCAGCGGTTACTTGTCCCAGGCCAAAGTATCCGAAAATGGAGGGGGATCATTTGTATGGGGGCACAGACACGCGCGGATGTTTTCCCTGTTTTCGGGTACTTATGGCCTAGGACAAGTACAGCACTGGGTTCCTCAGCGATGAAAATAGTAATGTTTATGGGAAATGTTCAGGTATTTTCCTTGAGCTAGGATGTCATGTCGAGTGATATTTAGTGAGTATTAGTACCGGTTACAGTACTTGTACTCAAGCTTGATGGCCTAATAATGAATGATAGATAGTCTCTGATAGTGTCATACTCGTACAAGCAATCGCATTGTGGGTTTTGTGAATGGATAATTGGCACAAGCGACTTGCCGATCCCGTAGATATAATGGACGGATGTAGAACGAGTAGGATGTGGCGCAGTCAGAGCCCGACGCCTACCGGTACTAAAAAAAGAGAAAGAAGACATCGGGTCCAAGGATCTCCAAACCCCTCCTTCCTCCTTAAATCACCGTATCCCACAAGCTCCCTGCTCTACCCGCTTCTGCAAATGTCCAGTCCCTGCTACTCCCGTTTCCCCTCCATTTCCCCTCCTATTTTCTCCCTCCTAAACGCCTCCAACCGCTTGAGAACCCCCTCCTCAACTCTAGCTTTCAACTCTGGCCTATACCCACACCAAAACAGCACCTCAAACCAGACAAAAAATGGCGCTAGGAAGACCGCCTGGACGAGATTATCGAAGAGCGCGGGTGCGCGCTTCTCATATACGCCATGTCCCACAAACTGTGCTATCCAAGCAAGCCCAAAGACGTATCCGGCCACCGTGTTGGCGGCCGCGCTGGTAGTGGAGGAGGAGGTTAGGTGCGTGACGAATGCTGTCATGAGTAGGATGAGGGGTGTTATGAGGAGCCCGGCAAGAGGTTCCATTAGAATGTAGAGGATTGAGTAGAGGAGTGCAGAGAGGGTAGCGAGGGTTGGGGGGAAGTATGGAATTGAGAAGGGGGGAGGGAAGAGGGGGGGCGTGTTGCTTGCCTAGGGGTGACTGTCAGTGGCGATGGGGAGAGAAGGGGGAGAGGGGGTTGAGGTACGAAGAGGAATGTGGTTGCCATTATTGCGGGAACGCCGATGAGGTGGATGAGGATGTTGCCTTTTGTATGGTGGTAGGAGCCATACTGTTCACGGTGCTTGGTTAGCTAATGTATCCGGAGGAACATGAGGGCAAGAGGAGGGGGCGCACGAAAACGAGCTGCTGTTCGAGGTTTAGGATACCCATCTTGGGATGTTTGGCCTTGCGGGCACGGGTGTGGATGTGTGTGAAGAGTCGGGGAAGCAGAGGTGGCGGGTGGCGAATGTGGGATGGAAAGAGCAATGATGGGAGAAGGACGAGATGAGAGGGAGAGTCTACAAGAACATGTGCTGTACTAATACGAGATACTATCCGGGCCGAGGTTCCAGCCACATCCTAAGGAGATTGAAAAAAAAGAAAGAGTGGAACTCTAGGGGAGAGCCGGAGAGCTAGATGAGGCCTTTATTATACCGTAACCACTGTCGTACTCGAGTATTGGCCAAAAAAAAGAGGGGTCTACGGTAGGTGATCACTGTGCTACCGTATTATCTTGAATAAGAGAGAATCGCGCTAGACTAAGAGGTTACAAGTATGTTAAGGTTTAGACACAGTCTCACATCAGTATTGGGTATGTTATGTTGCCGATGATTTTCTAAGACAGAAAATAGGGAGAAAATTTGGACCTCACGGCCCTCCCCTCTGTAAAGTGAGATGGCTGGAGAGGGAAATAGGATAAAATCACGCAAAGAGATGTCTTAGCTTTAATATGACATCTTAGCGCGATTCTCTCTTATTCAAGATAATACAGTAGGCAATTGTCTGTGATATGGTTCCGGAAGATTAGACTCGACACAAATTGTCCGACAAAAATGTGACAATTTTGCCGGTAACGCCAAGTGTAACACCCTTGTAGACACTTTTTTTTTTTTTAAAACTTTTTCCATTTCGGGTACTTAAGCTACTCTAAAGCGTGACCCTATCCTAAAAAACTCAATCCGCCTATCACCAAACATCAATCACCTCCCAAAACCATACACCTCATCCCATCCTCCTGAGCGGTGCAATAGCAGGAGACATACATCAACCCGCACACCCGGCCGTCGACCCGAACACATCTTTCCCCACAATCAAATACCCTATCAGCACGCCTAACGGGTGAGGTGGACCTGTACCTGCTGCTCGCCCTTTACCACAAAAATTTCAAAACTCCAACAACAACACCAACAAAAAATTCAACCACTCAACCTCATTAATCCCCCACCACTATTACCAAACCATCAACCTACACGCAAGCCCAGAGCCTAATCATGTGAGTCTTTAGCGCCCACGGTCTCCGCCCGCTGCCAATCCTAAGCCCCTCTTGACCCCGGTCAACAATCAATGATTCGGCCTTACGCCCCACCTCTGCACCACAACCCATAATTGGATTCAGATCCGGAGATGACACTTGCAATGGATGCCAACGCCTTCACCTTCACATCCTCCCATATCCCAACTTACGTGGCCTAAGCCACACACCTCCGTTCCGAGAACCTAACCTCCTCATTAATGGCAACCTTCACATTAAAAACTGGGACAAGGACACTCAGCTAGATGAAAACAAGAGCCGACCGAGGCCAAAGCAACTTGCAGTCAAGATATCGATGGAAATAGATAAAATCAATCCTAAAACTGATGAAACCATGTTCCTATTGATGAAATATGGAAACCATCGTAATGGAGTCAAAGACTTGAAGCTATCGTGAGATAAGAATCAAGGATCCTCATTCGTCGAAAACGATATGTGACGTGTCAACCTAAGTTGAAATTTCAATCACTGTGGTTGTAACGGCAGTCGTGGATGCCTTGTAGACACTTATCATATGCCCTAAGTACTAAGTCTCAGCTTTTGACCTCTTATTCTATCAATGATATGATCTTTTATCCTGTTTTAATAAATTGAGATGGGATTACTTATTATATTAAATATCATATTGAATAAACTGATAGTCTAAAGCACTGGAATACACATTGAAGGATGACAAATATAATAGTGTTACACTTGGCATTAAAGGAAAAATTGTCACAACTTTTGTTGGAAAATTGGTGTAGTGTCTAGTCTTCCGGAACAATGCTTGAAAATGTTTCAGACATTTTTTGGGAGCAAACCTTCAGAATACCATGCGCTTGGTGGTCAACACTTTCGGATACCATGGAACGGGAAATAGACAATGTCATCAGATCACTGTTTTGAGTTTGAAGCGGAGTTCGAAAAATGATGGGCACAAGTGCCCGGATGATACTGGCTTTAACTGGAGTAGGTTAGGAGATTGACACGAGATTGGGTATGCTATGCTGTGATTTCTTGAGGATCAGATCAATCTTGGTACTGAACTGCTATATTTATAGATGAGAATAACTAGGGAATTTTGGAAATGTTGATAGAGGTGTCTATCATTTTTGGAATTCAAATTCAAATTGAAAAACAGGGATCTGCCGAAAGTGTCTAAGATACCATCCAACAAGTGAAACTATTGGAGAGAACTATCACTCTCTCCAGCCAGAATTAAATAGAAAAGGAAAATTAGCAAATGAAGTGAAAAGGTAGAAAATGAAGTCAATGTTTTATATTTATTTTTCCAACCTCAGAATGGTGCTCAGTGGGATAGTTTTCTAAGCTAAGAATCGCTAGAAAAGAGCCAAAAAAAACTAAGGCTCTAGAAAAATACTTGGAGGGTGGAAGTAAAAAAGAATTCCATCATTGGTTTCAATTTCTGAAAAATATTAGAAAAGATACCAGTATGCTAGAATGTGTAAAAACTTGGTTTTTTGTTGCAATGGGAGTCGCTCTTGTTAAGGTTTCACTTTCCTGATTGTAGATTAGATACTTGCGGCAGATCCCGGTTTCTCAATTTGAACTTGAGTTGGAAAACTGATAAACACCTCTAGCAATATTTCCAAAATTGCCAAGTAATGCCTTTTTTATATATATTGTTAGGCATATAGGAAAATGGTAGATTTTCCACCTAAATTTGTGTACCGAAGGGTTACCCTACCTTCACCTAGTAAAGCTAGCACCCGCTTCTGGGCCCAGTGTTATGACAGTGTGACAACACAAGACAGTGTGGTAGTTGCATCCTAACAGTAAGGCACATGATCATTGGAACTGATCTGGTAATATAAATATATTGCAGCAGTCAGTTCGACAGGAGGCTATTGGCAGGATATATTAACGGGGATCTTTTGCAAGCTTATACTAGTGTTCCCAGCGGAATCAGAGGATGTCGCAATAAGGTTACAGATATAGCGGTATAGGACAGGAAATCATATCACTAAAGTAATGGGACATTTTCATTGTTTCTATTCCAGACTGAAATAAGAGTATAACAGCACCAAAACTAAGGGTAAAATTGAGATAATACAGCTTAGGACTATTTGGTAAGGGAAGACGATGAGTGAATTGTACTATTGGTACAACTTCAGTTCTAGTCTAACCAAAGCCTCTACATAGGAAGGCAGAGTGATATCTGGAAATGCGTGCGGCTGATTACAAACATCAGGAAAGAAAGCATTTGCTCAGGACGGATAGGCATTGCGTCCATCCGTCCAGGGCATCCTTTTCACCCAGCCTGCCCTCAGAGAGCCCCAGCAGACTGGTTACATCCTAGTCCGTTGGGTGCAACACAACCCACATTCTGTCCACTCAGTGCACCAGGATAGGCAATTTCAGACTCTAGTCTCCCAAAGAACACCAAGGTAAGAGATCTATGGGGGTCTGCATTGGGGGACTATCCTTGCCTCTGAGGGCCTCTACGTACAACGTGGTACTTTACCACCAGGTAAAGGCTGTTGAGACGAAAAAGGATCTTAACATAGGATCACTAGCCATCTATTGTCCCAGTAATGACCCAAAATATACCTCTTATTTGATTACAGATAACAACACTTGCAAAAGGTTTCTAAGTTCTTTTACACCTAGCATGAGGCTTCATGATTGAATCAGTGGAAATATTGAATATTATCAACCTTCAGAGAGGGGCAGGCTCTTCCATCCAGGTTGACACAATTCAATACCCCTAAGCGAGTGGATTCGAATGAGGCCCTTCCTGACTCTAGGAGATATCTGCCTCCTGAGGTATCTGCTTTTTTCTTCCTGCTGACCTCTATAGTGATGAGGATGCATTGAAGCCTATACCATTCGATTCCCCTGAGCGAGCGGACTCTAATGGGATCCTGCCTGACTCTGGTGGACATCTGCCTGCTGAGGTATCGGCCTTTTTCTTCCTGCAGACATCTATAGCCATGTGGATGCTTCAAAACCTAAACTATGAGATTCCCCTCGACTGGTAGATTCCAATGAGACCTTTCCTGACCCTCGCAGACATCTGCCCACTGAGATATCTGCATTTTTCTTCCTGCTGACCTCGATAGCCATGCAGAAGCTTTGAAACCTACGCCATTTGATTCCTCTTGACCAGTGGATTCAAATGCACCCTGTCCCAATGCTGTTCAACCGCTGGTTGAAGGGTTATCTATACTTTTGTACTTGAATTCCCTCGGAAAGTACTTTCAAATTGTTGGCTACTGAGTGCTATAGGCATGGAGAGACTTCAAGACCTACACCATTCAACTCCTCTCACTAGGCGGATTCCAATAAGACCCTTCACGACTCTGGCGGACATCTGCCTGCTGAAGTAGCTGCCTTTTTCTCACTGCTAACCTCTATAGCTATGGGGACGCTTTGAAACCTATACTATTTGATTCCCTTCGACTGGCAGATTCCAACGAGACCCTTCCTAACCCTGGCGGACATCTGCCTGCTGAGGTTTCTGCCTTTTCTTTCCTGCTGACCTCTATACCCATGTGGACGCTTTGAAACCTACACCATTCGATTCCCCTTGACTGTTAGGTATGTGGGAAAAGCGGAACTTTTCAACCCACTTTTGTGTACCCTGGGGTTACCCTACCTTCACCCAGTAAAGCTAACACCCCCCTCTGGCCCGGGCTTTGGGACGGTGTGACATCACCAGACGGCGTCGTAGTAGCGTCCCAACAGCAAAGGACACTATCATAGGAACATAGCTCATAACACAGGATACGTCGTGGCCGTCTGACGGACCTGATGCCGTTCACAGGATATATGAGAGGGGACCTTCGGCGAGCGTATGCAGGTGTCCCAGGCAAGACCGGTCGACGTTGTATAAGGTTACAGACATAGCGGTATGGCACAGGAAACTATGTCACTAAAGTAACAGGACGTTTTCGTCATGTCTACTCTGGAATGAAATGAGAGTGTGACTGCACCCACACCAATGGTATATTACCATGTAGGACTATTCTGTAAGGCAGGACTATGAGAGAATTGTGCTACTGGTATGATCCCGACACCTAGTCTAACCGAAGCCTATACGCAGGAAGCAAGAGTGATATCTGCTACAGTGATAGGTCCGATTACGAAGTTGGCCACTTCATTCGTTTGATGATGAGGACACGGTCCAGCATGCAGACAAGTTTCAGTTCCTCCTGACGGAAGAAGGATTGTGAATTCTTACTAGGATGTGGTGCCACACCCGAGAAATGAAGAGCCCTCCAGTCAGGAAGTCAATGGTGGGGCAATTATATTCAGGGTCAAACAGTGTTCGCACTATGAGGAAATGTTTGGAATAGTTAGTAGGTACTTAGTGAGTATGGTAGATACTTGTGGGCCGCGCACTCTATCGACGTGGGATATAAATATTGAAGTGCCCTCTGAGCTTTACTGATACCCTCTGTGCCCTTTCTTTTCCTCTCCCTTGAAATTCTTACCCTACTTGGCCAGGTCAAACCCCAGGGTTTGACTTGACAACCATCACGATACACCAAAACTTGCTTCTCCCTTAAGCTTCACTTCTATAAGCGAAATTTAAAATTTCACCTTGAGCATTCCATCATGGAACAATGATCCTTCTCCCGTGCTGGACCTGTTAGGTCGGCCTTAGTACTTTTGTGTCATCGGGCCTCGCCCTATAGCTCCAGCTTCGGCTCAAGCTCGGTAGGATGACTGCCGGGAACCCTTGCCTTCATCCGCAGCCTCCTCCTATGATCTGGACCAGGAGGTTATTGCTATCTCAACTGACAGAGGACTCGAAGAGTTGTCCACCGGGTCTACTATGCTGATCCCTCTCGTATGTGCAGCTATGGCGACTCTCAGCGAGGCCAATGCGAAAATTGACAAAATGGCCTTTGCTATTGAGGCTCTTCAAATCCCCCCTCCCTCAGACTCTTCTGCAATTACAGCCCTCCAGGCGTCCGTGTCGGACCTATCCCAAAGGGTCACTGCGAGGGCCACCATCCGAGCAACTCCAGCCTCAGTACCGCCATACCCTGCCGCTCAAGGGCACGTCCCCAGAGCGGCTAAACAACTCCCACAGAATCAGGTTGTTCCTGACAGGACTGTCACCCCTGACCCCACCTATTTCAATAACGATTGCCCATCGTATGACTCAGTCACACGCAAATGGCATCGCAACCCTGTTGGCTACGCCGCCAAACATCACAGATCCTAAGAGGGCCAACAATGGAGAGATGGGAAATATCCTGCCATAACAGAGTTTCTTACCCCTCAACCATTGCTTCCTGCACAACCAGGCCCCTCTTCCAGACCAACCTATGCCAATGCTGCTGCCCCAACTTCTGGTACTACCAAGAAGGAAAACAAGGGCAAGGGGGTCGCCACAGCGGCCCAAGTTGCCGTGTCCAACACTTTTTTGACCCCCAAAAGGGGTACAGCCCCGTTGCCTGCTGCTGACCAACGCTTTTTTGCTCCTCGTTCCTTCCCATTGCCCCACCAAAAGGCCCTTCGCATTGCTGCTACTGCCCCTGACATTGCTGCTTCTATTCTCAGACAGGCCAACTGCCTATTCCCCCTCGGCTTCACAGTCTCGGTTAACCCCAGAGGATTGCTAACCCTAACCTCCACTAACGCCCAAACCCCAGCCATAGTATTCGCGCCTTACTATGAGGCCTATAGTATGAAATTCAACCAATGATTTCCAGTAGGGGACAACCCCTTCCTCTGATTCCGCCCTGCTCCCAACCAAGTCCAGATGGCCATCCAGGGCATCCCATATGGATTCATGCCCCCTACTCCTGAGAACCACCTCCCTGCTCCGGCAGATTTGATACGAAATGCCATAGGAGTGGGAATCTTCTCAGTTAGCTTCCTACAGTCCGACCCAGCCAAAAGGGCCAGGAAAGGCTCTGGGTAGGTGGTGGTCTCTGTAGCACCTGCTGATGTAGCTGCCTTTGGTTCCTCAATTCGCCTCTTCTTGTGCTCTAGACAAGTAGAGCGCGCTTATTCTTCAAGTCTGATGACACAGTGCAACACTGCTTCGCCTATGGGCATCCCGGACAACGATGCAAGGTGGACTATCCCGTCACCCTATATGTTCCCTTTCCCATTGCCGCTCTGCTCATAGGTGCACAAATCCAACCTGCCCCTTGGAGGGAAACATCAAAGCAGTACCAGCATGCTGCCTTTCCCCCCAAAAATGTACTAACTGCTAGGGTGAGCACATCGCCACTAATCCTACCTGCCCATCTAGGCTAAGGCCTGTTCCTGCCTAGGAAAACCTACTGCTCTCCCACCCACCTCCTGCAGACGACACAATGGATATGATGGAGGATACCGGGTCCAGACCTACTACCGCGGTCGGAAGGACCCCCGTGCTCGACCTCACCACACCCCGTGCTGTCCCACGCTGTAAGGCCATTGCGGCCCCCCTACTCAGGTCAAAGGGTCAGCTTCCTAGCTGGGTGGAAGGCTCCTCCTCCTCCCACTCCTCGCATGATTAATGATTGATCACAATGTTAACACTTTTGGTGGGTTTGGGCCGGCCCCTGCCCCTGTACTACAGCAGCTATCCATTGTTCAACACAACTGCCTGGGAAGCTGGAATGTGTTTTCTTCTCTTTTTATCAGCCTAAAAACCGTCACCCAAACACCTTCATTTTTTTTGCTACAAGACCCTCCTGTTTTTCGCAATCGCTTGCCCTCCTTTGTAGGTTTTAAGGCATTTGTCCCTAAAATACAAAATGGTATGCTCCCAAAAGTTGCATGCTATGTTTACTATGAGTTTTTACAAACATATTCTATTCTTCCGGTGTTTTTTGAATGGCCAGACTGGATGGCGCTTGATGTGCATACTCCGTCAGGCTTGTTTGTTTCCAACCATCATATTTTAAGGATGTACAATGGTTATTCAACTAATGGTACATTATATGTCCGCACTGTTACCCCCGACAAGATGTTTCAGGACCATGACTTTCCCTGCCTGGTGGTGGGTGACTTTAATGTTCACAACCCGCTATCGGACCCTCTTAGGGAATATTCAGCCTGAGAGGTGGCTCTCTCTGCTCTCTATTTTGAGAGAGCTGCTGATTTGGGCTTTTCCCTCCTTCACACACGAGGAGTTTTTACCCGCTTTCCATTTGTGGCTGAAGATAGGCCTGCTGTTCTTGATCTTTCGTTTTTTAATAGCGCATTGGCACCTTGTTTTTCATCATGGTCGACCCACTTGCCCAGTACAGGATCCGACCATGTACCTATATTAATTTCTTTGTCAGCTCCTTTGCTATGTCCGTCCACCCCATCCTCAAACTGGAAGAAAGCCAATTGGGCTTCCGTCATCCCGGCCCTTGAGCAACTTAAGGTGCTGAGCCCCCCTCCACTACCTACCAAAAACTCTCTGACAGCCTGGTTTGACTGGCACCTGGCCGCTGTCACATCCTTGCTCGCACTACACACATCTCTCAAAAGCTCCTTCATACACTCAAAATCATGGTGGGATGACAACCTGTCTGCTCTCTGCCGGGACCTCCACGAAGGCCTCTGATTCCATTTGCGGGAACACTCCCCTCAATCAATGTAGGAAGGGCAAGCGTGATCCCTCACGCATTTCAAACCAATCAAAAAGGCCAAAAAGAATCACTGGAAGAATTTCCTTCCCAATGTAGGAGCTCAAGACATTTGGGCGGCCAAACTCCTGTCAGCAGGTCGCCAGCCAGATCGCTTTCCCTCCTTCCTGGATGCCACAATGCCAACTGAGATACATAATGCCTTGCTTTCCCCCTTCTTCCCCCACAAGGACCCCACCCCGACTTCTAGCATCCTACGACCTTTCAAGCATGTCTCCCAACTCTGTCTACAGGAAATCTCCACTATGCTCTGCAAATTTTCCAACACCTCGGCCCCCGGGCCCGATCAGATCCCATAGGGGATATGGAAAACTGTCAACAAAACCAACCTGTCCATTCTACTATCACTCCTTGGCCCTCTACTCTTGTACAGGTTTCACCCGCCCTTATGGAAAGAGGCCAATGGTATAGTCTTGTCAAAGCCTGGGAAACTGGATTACTCAGCCTCCTCCTCCTTCTGAGTCATAGTCCTTCTTGAGATGCATCAGCAAAAAAACCTTTTTCACTGGACGTATCGAGTCCGCTTCCGGACGAAGCCAGTCCGCTCTTTGCCTCCCGTCCTTCCGGATCTCCTGAGCCCTCTTTGCCTTTCATCTCTTGCGTCTGGTGCGCCTGGACGTCCCACTTCCCCTCCAAAGCGTCCGATGCGCTCCTTGCGACCTCACCTCCTCCCAGCGCCTTCCTGTTGTATCCGCCCCCTTATCTTCTCGTCGACAGGCCTCCTGCCTACTTTTACCAACTGCGCAGGTCCGGCAGCCCTCCCAGATCCCCTCTCACGTCTAGGGACCTAGATCTGTCCGCTCCCGTTCGCTGACATCCTACATTGCGCTTTTCTTAGCCCGTGCCCTACTGTCACTTCCATAATTCCCTTACTGTTCACAAGACACCCGGCGCGACCGCCATGGAGACCCCCTACCTTGGTTGGCTTTGCCACAGGAGAGAATAAATTGGTATTATTAATCATCAGCAAAACTCACGCGGCCGAGTTGAAGCCGGACACTTTCTAAGGGAATCTCTCCCTTAAGTCGCTGCCTTCAACTTGGCCGCCTACTCAATTCAACCTATTTAAAATATTCCCTTAAACGCCCGCAGATCATATATTACTCCCCTGGCCGAGTTGAAGCCGGGCACTCAATATGGGAACTGCCATCTTAAGTGTATGGCTTCAACTTGGCCGCATATTCATGCAGAACAATTCAACCTATTTAAAATATTCCCTTAACTGCCTGCGGATCGTGTAGTACTCTGGGTGGCCGAGTTGAAGCTGGACACTCAATATGGGCACTGCCATCTTAAGTGTACGGCTTCAACTGGGCCATATATTCATGCAAAACAATTCAACCTATTTAAAATATTCCCTTAAACGCCAGCGGATTGTGTAGTACTCCCGCGGCCGAGTTGAAGCCTAACACTCAATATGGGAACTGCCACCTTAAGTGCCCAACCTTAACTCGTATAAATACTGTACATAATTGGATAGAATAATTTAATATATTTCATTAAACGTCCGTAGATCAATCCTGTGATCCACTATCCATTGAGTTTCCCCGCTAGGAATTACCTGCGCCTGTCCGATTACTGCCCCTATACTGACTATTTGAATGTCTCGACCATTGACCTGCCTGCTGACTCGAATATGTCAGCTCGCAATGTGAAATCTGCCACTATTCACCGGATCGAGTTTGCAAACCAATGCCAACCGAGGGACAGCTCCCGCCTCAGTGAGAATATTTTTTATCTTGAAAAGTGCTAGCAACTGAGCCACCACCCGTTCTCGTAAACCTCCATAGTTCGCTTCCCCACTAGTCTGGACCCATACCCAATCGTTTCTGGGGCCACCGTTACGGAATAGCGTTGTTCCAGTGCAGTGGGCCCGGTGGATCTGGAACCTGTCAGTTTCCTGAAAGTTGGCGACTGGGATTTCGAGCTGAGCAAATCCTTCTACAGGGAGTAACGTATCGCACCGTGTAACTGCCCATGACCGGGAAACCGCCCACATGTGGCAACCATGGAAAACCAAGTTTCCCTTTGATTAACTCTGTTAATACTTGAGATACAACCTTGAAAATTAATCAACAAGTACTTTTGAGTATGGAGAATTTAAATATGTAATTGATATTTAACAATAAGAAACAGGGCTCCTAGAAAAATCATTTTAAGACCAATTACACATGACAAACCACTCAATACTCTAAGTAGGATAAAATTAAAACAGCTACAAAGTGTATTTCGGTAGGCCTATGGAAAGATTGCCTAACGCTTTTAGGTTCTGAGTCTGGTGTTTTTTTAATCGAATTCATGACTATCTTTCAGTGTTACAGTAACTAATAAGCTGCTGTAGGCTCTAAATAAGTTCAAGGCTCTTCCTAGTAACATATCTTGTTATTAAGTAAACCAATAACTCTATTTTATTGTAATATACTTTATTATCATTATTTTGGTTTCTACATAAAGTTTAAGGCTAAATATAGATGTTTTTAACATTTAATGCCTTAGTGTTTATCCAAGATAGAAATTTGCATCTTATTAGCTAAACTGTAAGCAATGTTTGCGAATAAAGCTACCAAACAGCCTAAAATATATTTTTATAGTATTCATAGTTCTAGTAAAATATAATATGTCATTTGTAAGATATTATTAGAACCATTTACTTGATTGACTACATATTTAAAACTAATATCTCTAATCTATCAATACTACTCAGCGTACTAGAGATTATAGTAGGGTTTCAGGTTTCGATATTCTTGAATTACTACTCAAATCTTAGCAGTCATTGTGGAAACTATACAATATAGCTTAAAACTTATAGTCAAGCTGTTATTTAGTTGTTCAATATATTATAAACTAATTATTTTACATCTACTAGTAATGAATCATCTTTATACAAGATATGTATACATATATATATAAATTACATTTAATAAATCAAGCATTATAATCTATATTAGAAATCTATAGACTACATAATTTGAAAATATCAGATTATTTGAACAAACTTTGGGAATTGTCTTATACATGCTAACTGAGTTTTGAAGATTAGCAGAATATAGGAAAATTACATGAAGTTACTCAAATCTGCGAGACTAGCACATAAAATCTTATCCTTACCTAATGCTAGCAAGCTAATTGAATATATGTTACACCTATTAGGTACTTACTTTCTAAGTTCTTACATACTTTAACTCTTATTATATAACTATTTACGTCTTATAAAAATTAAGGTATGGAAAATGGAGATTACCTCTATTTAACCTAAAACCAGGTGACTATGTTTGAATAATAAGTGCAAAGCAACTGGTAAGGAATTGGATTAATCAGTCAACTCAATAAGCAGAAATCATAGTATCAAGTTGATTGAATTTGTGTACTGTTTTCTACTTGCTATTAGTTATTATAAGTATGAAAACTAGCTATAAATTAATGTAAAAAATTTATAACTTAGATCAAGTAAGACTTATACAATCCCTCTATTTATCAAAAAGGATAGTTTTTGTAAATTTTTCACTTTTATACTACTTAGAGCAATTAGTGATTTATTTTAGATAATTAGTCTTAAAATGATTATACAAGACAGCCAATTTTGGATTATTAAATAATAATTACATATTCAAACTCTCCATACCTGAAAGTACTTGGTGACTAATTTTCAAGGTTGTATCTCAATTATTAACAGAGGTAATCAAAGGTAAATTTGGTTTTCCATGGTTGCCACATGTGGGTGGTTTCCCCGTGTGATACGTTAACCCAAGTTCGGTGGGGTCAGCTGGCAACCGCCGGTCATCCGCAGCAGTCTGCCTAGTAAAACGTAGTATCTCCTGCATCATGTCGGAATAATGGATAGTGAGGGTTGCGCATAGTTCGGTCAGCATACTGGTGTTCTTTATACCGCCTTTAAGAACCTGGCGAGGCGTACTGTGACTTGAAAAAGCTGGCATTTCCATCCCACTATCTTCAGCCACGATCACACCTTTAACATTCAAAAGTGCTTCTATAGTCTGCAACCTCATTCCTAGGGCATGTTGGCGGCCATATTGCGACAAGATCTGCCGGCCGGTGTCATTCTTGTTTGACTTACTGTATCCATCTTTAATCTGATCCTTATGTGCTGGTTCACTGATCTCTGTGGAATACATCGATATGGATCTAAAACACCTTACGTGGGAGGCAAAGTGAGTCTTGTAGTGCATCTTGATGAACTGGAAGTGGTTCTCACGCCGTATTTCAATCCGCCCGCTGATCGGACCTTTCAACCCTCTCTTGATTAGCCTGTAAACGGCGATTAGCGACCTTTCTATGGTGGACTTCTTTAACAGGCTGATCCGCCATCAGTGCTCTTAGCTCCCGATCCTGGCGAGCTGTTTGGGTGCGAGTAGCCTTCGAGGTACGGAACTTGAGCAAAATGTCCTTTCTCCGGTGAAATGTCTGCATGTAGCTTTTCATGTAGGAAAGTGTATCTGGTGAATGACTCCAATATTGAGCCATGAGAGAGAAATCAACCAGCGGGCTAACACACTTCAAAGCGCTCTTGAAATCATGATACTGAGAACTGTCCAGATTTCGCAATGCGGATGCCAATACGGCTGAAATACAACAGCTGAGATTGGGCATCTGGTTTCCCTGCTATTGTGTGATTTCACAATAGGCCTTTTTCGGTACACTGAATCCCAGGTAAGGTGGAATTTCTTTCCAAGCATCGTCGAACGCCTGTTGTCGTTTAAGCTTTTTCAGGAATCCTTCCACCCATTCCATCATATGTTTGAATAAACCAAGGTAGATGTTGTGCAAGAGGTATGGCTTGTGTGGGTCAGGGGGGCTTACTCGATCCAGTCCAATGAATACATTGTTTCCTATTTTGATGCGCAACGGCTGAAAGTATTCTGCAATGCCGGCCGCTTCTGCCGGCTCATGCCTTAAGGCTTTCTCCCTATATTGCAGGTAGGCGCGGGTCTCATATATCCGCCGCGGCTCTCCAATGAACTCCTCGCATGAAACCTCACACTTTGGGCCTGACTTACTGCCTATTCCTTGCAAGGCTGCATGCTCAGCATGATCTGCGATCCAGGCTGACAAAATGGGAAAACAAAGGCGTGTTTTGCCGTTGGCACAATCCATTACTGTTCCTTCTTGGGCAACCTGCTGTAATGGTGCCAGGACAAGATCGAAGACAGACCGCAGGGTATCGGCATTTGTCTGCCGCTGGGCTTTGTTGGTGTTAGGTGGTAGCTTCGGCGTGAGGTATTCCGACAGCTAGGACCTGGATCGTAACTATATCGGAGAACTCGTTAAGAAGACACGAGTAATGTAAGCTAGATATAATATTCACTTCGGTATAGATAGTCGAAGTATTGGTAACGATATAAAAGTGTAGATAACTTATTATATTGATAAGATCTCTTCTCCGTGCTTGTTGTTCTTTAATAGCAGCGAAGATGCTTCGATATTTATATTCCGCGTCTGAGCAATCGGGGTATACATGCTAACTCTATACCAACTAAGTACCTTTGCCCGCAACTCTGCGAACTTCACCTGAGTGCGAACACTCGTAGAACCTGAAAACTCTCTGCCACACCTTTTGCTCCCATGATCAACTTATCGGTTTGCGCTTTCATTATTCCTGATGGTGTGGAAACCACGTCAGGTGTCAGCTCATCCGTTTATCCGTTGACAACAATGGTTACGAATTATCTTGCCCCCGTGCTCACCGAGGGTAGTCTAACTCGCTGGACAGAAGATGGCCAATCTGCCTTGGTTGGTTCCGTCGAGAATTCAACTTGCAACTGCATATTGTATTCTGGTCTTCCGGCATTACACGACTTGTCCTCGGGATCGTACCTATAGGCTTTTTCCCTCGGACTCCATCTTATACCAACTTGTCCTTTGTGGATGCACCCGATCTACTTACTGGGCATAGTTACCGCCTTCATACTCTACACGACTTAGTAGGTACGAGGGGACTAACTTTCGTGCGAAACGTCCTATTACCTTCGACCCACTCTTCCGACTGTCTGTCTTCAAGTGCCTGTAACCTTATGCGCCGTCGTCCGATTCACCTGCTTCCACTTGCATAAGGTGCCCAGAGGTCACCCCTCATATATCCTGCGAGCAGGCCCCGGTCGGACGGACGGCCGCGACGTATACGGTGTTATGGGATGTGTTCTGTTGATAGTGGTCTTTGGTGTTGGGACGCAACTACCGAGGCGGCCAGTGATGACGCGCCGTCCCAACGCCGGGGCTGCAGGGGGGTGTTATCTTTTTCCTTCGAAGTTGGAGTGCGTCAAGGTAGGGTAACTTTGCCCTGTAAATTCTTAGGGGGAGTCCGTGCGCCTAACACGAGCTCCCCTCTTCGAAGTGTTCGTCCCGAATACTCTATGTCTATTATACAATCTATCTTCCATTTCGAGCTCCACATAGTAGGGGTAAAAACCACCAGCGTTTACTTGTCCACTGATGGAAAACCTTTCTTATGTTACTCGACCTCTCCCGGGCCCGCGATCTCCGGATTTTCTCTATGAAACCTTTCCACCTCTTCCTGCGCGTTCCCCATACACTCGGGGGGTTCCCACGTATTTTCATCCTCTGCGCAGCCTTTCTATTTCACAAAGTACCGAAGCTCTTTTATCGGTTTATTCCTTCATCGAACCTTTCGCGTGTAGGAAATGATCTCACTCTTGACGATCCTTTCCACCTCCCATTCTAAATCTCCCTCGATCTCTTCGGGGTCTCGTGGGGGTTGTTCGCGATTTGGTCGGTTCGAGGCTCGGTAGGGTTCCAACAGCGAAACGTGAAACACGGGATGAAATTTCCACCGCGGCGATATTTCTAACTTGTATGCCCTGCTTCCCTTCTTTTCTAACACTTTGAAGGGGCCATACAGTTTCGGACTCAGGTTCTTTGAAGGTCGTTTGGTATGTATGTTCTTCGCATTCAACATTACCAAGTCGCCGACCTCGATGCTGGGTTGTTCCGTTGCTTTTCTGTCATAATATTTTTTCATCGATTCACATGTATTTTCTAGGTTTTGTTTCGCCTGTCGATGTATGTCCTGCATCCAGTGAGCATACATTGTCGCCCCGGGGTTATGAGCTTCTCTCTCTTTCATCCACTCTGTCTGTGGGTGAAAACCGTAGTTGGCGAAGAAGGGGGTCATTTTGTGCGCGTTGGTAGCCCAGTTGTTATAGGCATGTTCTGCTAACGGCAATAGTTGGTACCAGTCGTTCTGATCGTAGTTGACAAATGTTCGTAAGTAGCCTTCCAGCACTTGGTTGGTTCTTTCCGTTTGTCCATCAGTTTGAGGGTGGTACGCCTTTGACATGCACCTTTTAACTCCTAGCATTTTGCACAATGATTCCCAGAATTCGCCGGAAAACTTCGCGTCCATGTCCGATATGATTTCGGTCGGTAATCCGTGAAGTTTCCAAACTCCCGGCAGGAAGGTATCCGCAACATCCCTTGCCGTCGCATTCTCGTGGAGACCGATACAATGAGCCATCTTGGTGAACCGGTCTACTACTACCATGATCTGGGTCTTACCCTGCGATTCCGGTAGTTGGGTGATAAAGTCTGGTGATATGGAGGACCAGGCGGCATAAGGTACTTCTAATGGTTGAAGTAATCCATACTTGGCATTCCGTGGGGATTTACTGTGTTGACATTCGTCGCAGGATCGTACATAGTCTCTGATCCAATCCGCGAGTCTTTTCCAGTAAAAGTCCCTCGTTACTATCTCAATCGTTTTCTCCTGTCCGAAGTGCCCTGCTACTAATGAGTCGTGACAGCCTTGGGCTATCTCTGTTTGAATGGCTTCGTCCTTGGGGATGTACAACCGATTATTGTAATATAGTAACCCGTCCTTTTCTATCCATTCGTCCGGCATCCTTTTCACGCTTTCTCTTAACCTAACCAGTTCACGGCCTCGGTCCTGCCACTTCTCATCCTCCTTCCCAGCCGCTCTAATCTTGTCTAGAAATGCATCGTTCATTGTTCGCGTCAGGGCTGCATTGACGTGAGCGCTTGATAACATTTCTCTTTCGTTCATTAACCGAGGGTGATTGCCAATATCAGCCGCACTAAAGAATTCATTTTCGCTTGTGTTTGCATGAAGGAAACATATTTTGACTCCTTCTTCTTTGGCCGTAATCGATCGCTTGGGGTTTAGATCGCCTGACCCAAAGCCTGCTTTCCCTCGCTCGGTTGTCTCTAGATCGTCTACTTCCATGGCATCGGCATTGGCAACCTTTTCTATTATGAGTTGCACTATCCGATCTGCTGCCTTGAACACGCAGTCTGCCTCGCCATGATTTCGAAGTATGACCTTGACTTCTCCTGTGTAATCCGCATCTATTACACCTGCGCCCACTGCTATTTCCATCTTGCTAGCCATACCACTTCTTGCGGCTATCCTTCCATAGGTTCCTTCCGGCAATCGTATCGCAATACCCATTTCCACCATTGTCTGTCCTTTTGCTGGTACCATCTCGTTTTTCAGGGCGTAGATGTCATGACTGGCCGCAAACCGTGATCCTTTCGTTGGGATTATAGCCTTATCCGAAAGTTTCTTTATCCTGAGGCTTGTAGGTTCGTGTTTTCCTGGGACGAGGGCTGTCTCTGCGTTTTGTTTTTGATGAATGACCGAAATCTGAAAATGTTCCGATTTCAAAATTGACTGTTCACTGTGACGAGCTCCCTTCTCAGGACGGTACTCCGGCCGTCTACTTAATGCGTCGGGTTTCCCGCCCCTACTTCCCAGTCGGTAGACTATTTTGAAGTTGTAATTCGTCAACACCTGTGCCCATCGAATTTGTCGCTGGTTCCAGACTTTTTTGGTCAAAAAGGATTCTAAATTTTGGTGGTCCGTATATACCGTTACAGGGTCTTCTTCCCCCCAGAGGTATCTTTTCCATTCTTTGAACGCCTCCATTATTGCGAGAAGTTCCTTGTCATGTATCTCGTAATTTCTTTCAGGGCTGTTCAATTTTCGAGAATGGAAAGCCACTGGGTGAAGACGCCTCCCTTGGTATTGAGACAGTACGCATCTGAGCGCGAAGTCGCTAGCGTCAGTCTCCACTACCGTCTTCCTTCCTGGGTAAAAATGCGACAAGATTGGTGCCGTAGTGAACCTCTTTTTTAACTCCTCAAACGCCTCCTCCTGCTCTCTCCCCCAGTGAAAATCCTTCGAGTTTCCCTTCAATGTCTCGGTTATTGGTTTGCAAACTTTTGACAAATCTTTCATAAAACGCGATAAAAATTTGCGAATCCAATGAAAATCTGGACTTCTTTAACCGATCTCGGGTGTGCCCAATTTTGGACACTTTTCACTTTTCTATCACTCATGATGACTCGGCTAGTCTTGACAATGAATCCTAAGAATTCGACCTCATCTTGGTGGAACACCGACATTTTCAACGAGACTGCCAAGTCGTGCTGTTCGAGTTGGTCTAGGACTTTTTGGACTAGCTTAATGTGGTCGTCCATATTTTCGGAGTATATTAGGATATCGTCTAGATAGACGACTACTCCGTGGTCCAAGAATTCCCTTAGGATCTTGTTCATCATTGTCTGAAACGTTGCGGGAGCGTTTACCAGCCCGAATGACATGACTTTGTATTCGTACTGACCGTATCGTGTCCGAAAAGCTGTTTTATGCTCATCGCCTTTCCTCATTCGAATAAGATGATATCCCTCTTTTGGGTCAAGTTTGGTGAATACCTTTGCTCCAGCAACGCGGTCTCGGAGTTCGTCCATGAGTGGTACGGGGTATATGTTCAGGATCGTCAATTTGGTGAGGTTCCCATAGTCTACGCATAGTCGTAGACTTCCATCTGGTTTTGGAACGAAGAGGATTGGAGCGCCATAAGGGGACTCGCTGTCAACTATTTTTCCCTCAGCCATCATTTTCTTGAAGTACTTATCCAGCTCGTTCAACTGGTGCGCCGACATTGGTTAGATCAGACCCCACGGGGGTTCGGCCCATTCCTTAAGGCTGATGGCGTGATCGAAAGTTTTTCGAGGCGCCAACATTTTTGCTTCTTTCTCTTCAAAAAGTTCCTTATACTGCCAATATGGTTTTGGCAGCGTCTCCAATTGTACTCCCCCTTCTTCCTCTCGTTCTATCCGTCCCACATACTGTGCTTCCTCATCGTAAGCCACAGTTTCATCCCATTCAAACATATCCGCCACCGCCTCATCTTCTATATCAGCGTGGCACTTTGCTTCTTCAAAGGCCCATTTACGTGGGTCCGTGATATTTTTAAGGGGGTGCTCATCATCATCAGCAAAAAATATTCTCCCTCATGTATTACATACATATCTCCCTGTATCACCTTGTAATACCATCTCCCCCTATACCCCCCATGCCTCTCATTTTTCCGTCCTTTTCTAAAGGCCCATGGGGCTTTCACGCGTCCCAAAATATACTCCTGGCGTCATTAATCCGCCGCCTTTGCCCGAGT
>Ga0307517_10003339_pt1 | contig 24968 bp, 26 predicted proteins | sample 23_EM_MG_FD_194515 | JGI IMG/M metagenome (GOLD analysis project Ga0307517, IMG submission 194515) | Populus trichocarpa ectomycorrhiza microbial communities from riparian zone in the Pacific Northwest, United States - 23_EM | ecosystem: Host-associated > Plants > Roots > Unclassified | place... | reverse complement strand
TGTTCTGTTGAATGATCGCACCTCATCGACCTTCGTTCTTGTTCTTTGTCAAGCCTCAATTCATGAGCATACCCCAGTTGGTCCCTTGGGACATCGAAAGAGTAGACATGTACAACACTGCACTGGAGAATAGATGAAACAAGCCCATAAGGGAGCAGGCTAGCTCACTCTCTGATCTTTGATCGAATTTGGTACACGGCGTGGTGAGACATTTGGAGAGTTCGGTTCTTGTTTGGATGATGTTTCCTCGCTGTTCCTACTTACTAACCGAGACCATCCCCCCTTTGCGGACCAGGAGGGTTTTTACAAAAGCGGTGAAGTAGCTCATCTTTGATCGAATTTGGTACACAGCACTTCCGAGTCTGATCGTAGTTGTTTGGCAGCTGTGGCGACAGAGAGTTGATGTTTCGAGGTATCTATACAAAAATGGAAAAGCACACTAAGTAAACAATATACAATCTAAGAAAGAAACAAAAAATCGGGAATTATTCCTCACTTGACAGTCAAGCTCCAACATGAACAAACAGTATCCAGCGTTCCAAAGGCACACGGTTTTTTCTCAATGCGCGAATAGCCACATTGAGCGCCTCTGCTGAATCTCTGAAATTCGCCTTGTTTCCTTGATTCCGGAACATGTGTTTGTAAAATTCCTTTGAAATCGTTGGTCCATCTCGATCGTCCATTGCCCATAAAGTCCCGACCACACTCCGGAACCCACAGAACTGCAAAGCCGCCGCTAAATGAATGGTCTCATCTGGTGTGACAAGATCCCCCTCTGCACTGTGACATGCAGATAGAAATGCCAGTTCTGCATCCGGAAGTCTAGCCCGTATCAAATCAAGCAGAGTGATGGATTGGCCGTCATGGAGTTCGAACGATGCATCGAATGGTTGGGCATTTTTCCCTAGATGGCCATGGCAAGCAAAGTGTGCCCAAGAGTGCTGCTGGAGGCCATGGAGAACTTTGTCCCGATTTGCTTCTGGTCCAACAATGACATCCACAAAGTCACCAAGTTGTCGAATACCATCAATTTCGCTCTGTACATTTTGCAGCGATTCGCTAGGTTGACCGATAACAAGTAACTTGGGGACAACAAACTGGGAACATCGAGATCTTGCTCGGATTAATGCAGAAAGTGTTGGCGTATAAGAGGATGTGTAGGTGTCTGGAAGATTCGATTGACCTTGCTGGTATGGGCCTGCAGCATGAAGGGGTAGAGCGCACAACTCGGACGTTGGGCACCACCAAATCCGACTCTTCTTTGGTACTCCCATCTCATAAAGACGATCAACCACAGGAGAAACGATGGTATGCCATAGGTCGCGCAAAATTGGAAATATATTTTTTGAGCGGTCAGCACCACCCTTGTCTTGCGCTAAAGCGAGTTGCTGAGTGAGGTGGATGAGATCCTCACGTTGCACCTTTGGAAGAGGGACGATGATAGGGTCGTCGACTCCAGCATGAAGGATCAAGGCATCAGAATGGTAATCACTGATGTTAATCAGAATAACGGGTCCTTCCGCAGCAGCAGCGCCAAGGGCGGTAAATGGAACGGCTTGTAGAAAGTTACCAAACCCTTCAATCTCTCGTACTTTTCCAAGCACCTCCTCCAAATCCTCAGAAAGACGACGGTGTCGCTTCATTCGAACATCCAGATTTGGCTCCATGTGCCCTTCACTGCCCAATGCCCCAGAACCAGACGTTAATGAAAGATGTTCAAGTGCAGTCGTCAACTCCTGGAGGCGATCAGCAAGGTCTGGGTTAACTTGATGGAGCATATCGAATGGTTGTCTATATCTCGCTATCCTCGACCACATTATAGTTCTGCCCTGTTCAAGTAATGCAACTGCTGCTTTGGGATGTCTTGCGTCAATTGCAGCAGAAGCTGCATCAGACGCCAGTGTCCTTGAGATGCGAGCAGTGGCAAGGAACTTGTGCTGTGAGTGAACATTAGGATGCAAATTCAAGCAACGATCGAGAAGACAGAGTGATGTTGAGTAAGCAGATATCATGGAACTGTGGTAATGCCGTCGAGCTTTCGCTGCCCAGTCTAAAGCAGATCGAAGTTGATCACTAGAGCTGCCAGTCGAACAATTTGCTGCCTGGTTATACAAAGCGAAGGATTCTTCCAGATCCTCCATACTGTTCGATTTATCAAAGCGGGTGTACAGAGCCATAGCGAGGTTGTTGAGGGATAATAAACGACCTGGGTGGCCAACAGGAAAGAGAGTGAGGGCTTCGCGATGCAATGATATTGCATCTTCCAGATCCTCTATCCTACTTGACTGGTCAAAGCGAGCGTGCATAGCAAGGGCAAGGTTGTTGATGGACGTGGAATGACGTGGGTGGTCAAGAGGCAGGAGGGTGAGTGCTTCGCGGTGCAATGAGATTGCATCTTCCAGATCCTCTGGCCGCCTCAATCGCTTAAAGCGAGTGTCCAGAGCCATAGCGAGGTTGTTGAGGGATGATGAACGATCTGGGTGACCAAGAGAACGGAGAGTGAGTGCTTCGCGATGCAATGGGATCGCATCCTCCAGATCCTCTATCCCCCCTGATTGGTTAAACCGAGTAACCAGAGAAATGGCAAGGTTGTTGAGGAATAATGAACGTCCTGAGTGGTCAAGAGGGAGAGTGAGTGCTTTGCGTTGCAATGAGATTGTGTCTTCCAAATCCTCCGGCCGCCCCAATTGATTAAAGCGAGCGTACAGAGCCATAGCGAGGTTGTTGAGGGATGACGAACGTTCCAAGTGGCCAAGAGGGAGAGTGAGTGCCTCGCGTTGCAATGAGATTGCTTCTTCCAGATCTCCCATCCTCCCCGATTGATCGAAGCGGGTATGCAGGGCAATGCCGAGGTTGATTAACACGGAACGATCTAGAGGAAGGAGAGTTTGTGCTTCGCGCTGCAATGAGATTGCATCTTCCAAATCCTCCGGCCGCCCCAATTGATTAAAGCGAGCATACTGAGCCATAGCGAGGTTGTTGAGATATGATGGACGATCTGGGTGGCCAGGAGGAAAGAGAGAGAGGGCTTCGCGGTGCAATGACAGTGCATTATCCAGATCCTCCATTTCCCCCAACTGTTGAAAGCGAGCATCCAGAGCCATAGCAAGGTTGTTGAGGTACATGGAATGACCTGGGTGGCCAACAGGACAGCGAGCGAGATCTTCGCGGTACAATGATATTGCATCATCCAGATCTTCCAGCCTCCCCGATTGCTTAAAGAGAGCATACAGAGCAAGGCCGAGCCTGTTGATGAACGCAGAACGATCTGGGTGGCCAAGAGGAAGGGAAGTGAGGGCTTCGCGGTGCAACGAGATTGCATCTTCCAGATCTTCCATCCTTCCCGATTTATGAAAGCGAGCAGACATGACTATAGCGAGGTTGTTGAGAGACGAAAAACGACCTGGGTGGCCAACAGGACAGAGAGTGAGGGCTTCGCGTTGCAATAAGATTGCATCTTCCAGATCCTCCATCCTCTTTGATTGGTTAAAGCGGGCGTACAGGGAATTGGCGAGGTTGTCGAGCAATGATGAACGTTCTGAGTGGCCAAGAGGGTGAGTGAGTGCTTCGCGTTGCAATGAGATTGCATCTTCCAAATCTTCCAGCCTCCCCGACTGCGTAAAGCGAGTTTGCAAAGTAAAGGCGAGGTTGTTGATGGACAAGGAACGACCTGGGTGGCCAACAGGGAAGAGAGTGAGACTTTCGCGGTACAATGAGATTGCATCTTCCAGATCCTCCATCCTCCGTGATCGGTTAAAACGAGTAACCAAAGCATCGGCGAGGTTGTTGATGGACAGGGAACGATGTGGATGGCCAACAGGACGGACGGTGAGTGCTTCGCGATGCAAAGATATTGAATCATCCAGATCCTCCATCCTCCCCGATTGACCAAAGCGAGCAGACAGAGCCATAGCGAGGTTATTGAGAGACGAGGAACGATCTGGGTGACCAAGAGAATGGTGAGTGAGGGCTTCGCGGTGCAATGAGATTGCATCTTCCAGATCCTCCAACCTCCCCGATTGCTTAAAGCGAGCATACAAAGCAATGGGGAGGTGGTTGATGAACATGGAATGTAAACGACCTGGGTGGCCAACAGGAATGAGGGCCCGTGCTTCGCGGTACATTGAGATGGCAACGTCAAGACCCTCCATCCTGTCGAATGGCAAACTGGAAAGAAAGTGACCAGGTAGAGTGACGGTCACAGTGACGACTCCGTCGGATGTCTTCCACATCTGACAAACGGTTACAGGGCTTCCTGCGGAAGATATTCTATACTACGCTATCTTCGATGCGGAGAATTGTGGTTACCGTGGAAGTGTACAACATGGCAAGTGCTGGCAAACCTGAGACGACTGAGTATCCACAACTTCAAGTTCAAATGAATCAACGGTTGTTGTAGAGGTACCGTGTAAATTTGTTGAGACAAAAACTAAATAGATAGTGATAACAAACACGTAACCGCAATCTCTAAGTATTTGGCCCGGCATAGAAGAAATTCCCTCCAACCGGGTCACCCAAGCCGACGTCTTGAGCGAACTTGCTAATGTTGAAGTATCTGCGGTCCATTTCCGGCGTTATCTCTTTCTGTTCGTTGAATCTTGGAGGTTGTCCAAAGAGTAAGAATATGTATCTGCAACAGAGCAATGAGCATGACGATACGAGGTCGAGACACGTAAAAGCGCCTACCGATGCGGATCCGATGTATTAGCGGGATGGGGACCAGTAAATTCGGTGATCGCAGGCGTAGCGTTTACCAAGAGGCCGTGTCGTTCCCCTACGAAGAAGTTGCCGCCTAAGAAATGTCTGATTTGAGAAACGTTTGGATTCTGAGGAGTCGGTACGTCTGGGTCAACCATAGCGAGAACGAAGGGCCCGTGTCCTATGTTGGCGGGAGAGACGTTATAGATAGGCGGAAGGGAACTAGCTTTATCACATCGTCAGCACGAACTTGGCGACATCTCTGAGGTCACATACCATTCGGAGAAAGCTGCATCCCGGGTTGGACAGTAATGGGAGCCTGAGGTAGAGACTCTGGCTGAGGGAACGTCACATTGAGGAATGTCTTCGGATTGAAGATGATGTAAAGGTCTTGTGGAATCTAGGTGAATGAATTCATCAATTGGGGTCGTTATATGTTCGACGGAACGACGTACATGAGCGTTGTCAAAGGCCATCTTCACGCGGGTGATCTCTGAGTTCACCGCCATCGCTGCCACCATAGCGAGAGTCACGGAGAAGAGTAGAAGATGCATGTTTCGTCAGAATCGAAGCAGACGACGAGGCTTGTGTGCTGCCTAAATTCAAGATAGAGTCGCCGTCTTATACCCCTCGGCCGGCTTTCACTCCTTTCTCGATTTCGAGACATTGTCACGGTCATTCGAAATTTCAACGGGTATTATATGCCTCGATTAAATATCGGCTTCGGGAGTCAACTCGCAATGCACGAATTCAGAGGACCCGAAACCTCGGGTAATTTCGTCGGTATGATACGAATACCTCCTGCTTGGATCCTAATCCAAAGCATATATCAGCAGACACTCTTACTATTTAAGAAATGACAGTCAGGTAGATGAAGTCACCATGTGTCCAAAAGTGTATGCACTCCAGGCGCAACTAGCAGTCACATCCGATCCCGTGTCTCGTTCAGAATTCGAAATCGTTGGGTTTACGAAGAAACGCTTTGATCCCCGCCAAAAAGGAGGTATGCAGTGATCGTTTGTTGAAAGGACATCAGAAAGGGGGTGGACTTCGGCGGTCAGAAAACCGTCTTAAGCCAACATATAGGGAACCGAATGTAATGTTTCCCATACATAATAAGTTGCGAGGAGTAACAAACTGGACATAAAATATTAATACATGTATCTTGGGGTCGGTGTTATTGACCTTGTTCTCAACTATTCCTCCAAGTCTTTGGTCTCTTGGTCGTCGTGTTCTGCCACTTCTTCTTGCTCCTCCGCTTTGCCCTTGGAAGATTTAGGTTTACTACCTATCACGGTGGCATTGACGCTATATGAACCGAAAAGAACGTTAGTTTGTCTCCAAGAATCCAGGATGGCATGGTTCTCGACGCACGTAAGCATAATCTGGACTTTTTCCTTCCCTCCTTCCGCATCCGTATCACCATCTTGCAATTCGATAGTCAGACGTTTGCTGCCCTTCCATCCATAACTTTTAGTGCTGAACACATTAGGTACCAGTGTCAAATTTCCAATGAAACCGGCGTCATTGCCAGTACTAGTGGAATTTATAAGTTCAACTTCCTCATTGTCCCTTTCGCCTAAAGTTTCTTCATTTAAAATAGTAGGGGGTGTATGGGTAAGATTGAGGTGCAAAGGTAGAGCCTTAGCCTTGAAGTCTGCACTCGAAAGTGTGGCACCCTGAAGGAAATACACATATCAGCAGGGTCATTGTGGCATAGAGCATCAATCGAAGATACCGTTGTAGCCGATTTCTTGCGTTGCTTGCTTCCATCTCCATTCTTCTCAGTTCGTGCAGTTTTTGTGGCTCTCACCCCAGCCTCGGAGTCTGCACCACGCTTTCTGGCTATCGTAAATGAAGTCAAAGACCAATAGTGATGATACCCGACGTGGTCCGCTTACTAGGCATTTTTCAGCAGTGAGAGGGAGTGGTTGGAATTATATCATCGTGGAGTGGAGTCGCTTTATGGATCAAAATTTGCATACATATACGTAAACACTATCCTCCAATAGATCAGCCTGTATGGGGTATCCTCATTCTCATCAGAGTCGGCACCCAATGAGTCCATGGCTCTCTTTACTCCGTTATCTTCGTTGGATTTCACTTTCACAACAACTAAACTCAAATCTGTGTTTGGGAAAATCCATGAGTCCCATTCCCTGATAATATTGATAAAACTCTTTTTCTTTCGGCGGAGACCCGTCGCGAGAGGATTTAAATATTCTTCGTAGTCATCGAAATAGTGGATTCCGGTGCTTGTGCCGACCGCCTGCAGAGTTGTATGGCCCAGCGAGCCTGAAATCCGAACTCAATCACATATTCTGAAACATGAAGTCAAAAACTTACCAGAATACTGGCTGTCGCTAAGGTGGTGTTACGAATTCCGTGAATTTGAGCCATGGTCTCAGTCCGAGGGTGATACGCGGCACCAGACACAAAACTCTTCCCAGCCTTCGGCCCACGGATGCGCTACTCGAATACACCATGTGTATTGGGGATGTCAATAGCAAAATGAATACTCACGCCCATGAGAGTTGGGTTAAGAAATCTCATCGTCAACAGTCAAGTATGAGCCGCCTTCACCGTCATTGCTGACCCAGCCAATTCGGTCGCGAAACTTAATCCGAACCTCTGCGTTCATGAGGTCAACTTCGGGGACTTGGAGGATTGCCGCGCAGTGATTACGTATGCGTGAAGCCATGTTATAGCATTCAGTCTTGAGTCCTTGGGAGTGTTCCCTTCGCTATTGTTGGTAACGTCGCCGAGCTTGCGACGGAGGGTTTTCAATTCTGCTTCGGCTTTGTTCTTATAAAGTTCGTATCTGCGAGCGATCTAAGAAACGCAACAATCAATGCGTCGAAACTCGACACTGATTAATTCTCACCTTGAGTAAGTCAGCTGCGTCTGGGGTTTAGGCCTTTAGGGCTGGCCCGCTCTCATGGTCAGACAGAGATGTCGATTGCGATCTGGAAAGAGATGGCATGGCGCAGAAGTGACAAGTATTACGAAACAAGAATGAGGTGTGTTGATATGCAATCCACGAGTCAACGAGAGTAGTCACATCAGACAGTCACAATCGTTACGCTGTGACTACTAGTACACTGATTGTGCAGTGTTGGGAGTCATTCGCCTCACTCGCCTCACTCAATCTCTTGAAGTTCACGGATGGCAAGAAGCCATCCAAAAAGGCGAACTTATCGAAATCTAAGTCCAAGGGTATCCTCGCTTTTCGCACCATTACTACGATGCTCGCTTTGATTCAATCGCCTACCGAAACTACCCAAATCGAACGCGTACATATTTCAAAACCACAACGCAAGGAGCTGAGGGTTTTAGATGCTCTGGCTTCCCTTCTTGTCAGAGAATACGAAGTCGTAGCAATCATGGCAGAGCCCTATGATGGAAAGTCAATTCAGGTCATATCCATTGTCAACCTCAATTCACGTCGCGATCCACCGATTTGATACCTTCCTTCTTACTCAATGGTGAATTTTCCGTGATTCCGTGTCATCAACACTTATGTATCATATAGGACAATGGAATCGTTCAACACTCACGTATGGATGCTAAAGTCGCTCCTTCGACATTCAGAAAATCATCTGGAGATTCTCCAACTTTATGTCGTCGCAGCAGACTTTTCAAAGATGCTCGCTCGAATGAATCACCCTGTCTCAGCACAATATCTCGCTTGTTTTCAACGGGTGAAGTCCTGGACTTTTGAGCTGTCAACGGAACCTGACGACGGAAATGATCTGTTGTTCCTCGATGACATACTCTCCGAACTTGCGAACACGAAGATCCCCAATCTGGAGAAAATGGCCCGAGCGGCGAAGGAGAAGAAGCCTTTCAACTTATACAACAAAGACACTTGTATGGAGTTTCATGAACTTCTATGCGAGATATTCGAACGCTTCCATGAGTCCTTGAACAAGCTCAAGTACCTCCACAAGTTGACGGTCAACAAACGGAAGCGAAAGCTCGAGATTGGCCAGCCCGATCTGGAGGCAATTGTAGAACGATTGCATCAAGTCCTGGCTCTCGGACGGGCCCTTAAAGCGATCGTCCGAGGCAGTGCAATTAAGATGCATCTCACAACTATTTCCCCTTTCCTGGAGGTGAAGACTGGAAAGTTTTGGCCGATGCATCATGAATTAGACGACGACACCGAATTTCACCTTCTCAAGCCTCACTCCACTGATGGCCAGGGCGAACCCCTACTACCTTGGAAATCATACCACGACTGGCTGAGGCTTATGATACACTATTTTGATGCCATACATGTCCTCGATAATCATCTCATGGCCCTCAAATCGTCGCCCATCGACATCTCCATCAAGATTCTTTATCCTCCGCTTCCAGATCATGAAATGCTCCCCAGGCAGGATTTGCCGCATAATGAAAAATACTTCCCGCCAATACAAAATAACCCTGGACAACCTTCGGCCGCCGAACTCATCACTTTCCTTACTTCACCCACCCTAGTTGAAGAAGGGACTAGCGTCCAGGATCTCATTGATGACGTATACGCCGCCATGCAAAAGCAAGAGAGGGAGATCGTGGGTGGCGTCGCCTACAATGACTTAGCTGAAGACATTGAGATACTCCTTGAAGGGGTGAATGAGTTGAAGGATTATTCGTCGGCCGGGTGGAAAGATTATGATTACGTCGTAGCTGTTCTTAGGCAGGTAGAGGCTTTGAGGAGCGACGACACTCCCCATGGTCGATTATCTCGGTTGAAGGGTGTTTCGGGCATGCTGGAGACCTTGAAAGGAAGCTTCTCAGTGTACAAGAGATTACAGCCAGGCACCCCACTAAGTCTCGGGAGTGGTTTTATCGGCGCGGGTCATTGCGAAGTATGTGCTGGATGTGTAAACAGCTTATCGGGCACACCAGGACCACACGTCGGTTTATCAAAAGATCTGCTAGAAGAATTTAGAGTGTGTCACATTTTTGTTCCTTGTTTGAATCTTTGTCAAATTTTACAATACAGAAAACCGGACAAGTCCTCGGAGTGTCGGGAACGATGCTGCCCAGCGTGTGCTCGCCTGCTCAGCCTATTGAAGCCAAATGACCATGACAAGTTTCTTACAACGGGAAACCACTCTACGATCATCGCATGCACATTACCAGAGTACCTTTCGGAGCAAATCATTGACCAGATAGCTGTGGAGTTTGGGCTTCGATTGAGAAAGGAGCTCGTTAACCTTCAGAAGACTGCTGCAATCCAGCGGGCTCGGGCTCGAACAAGCTATACACGAAGGATATCCATGGAAAGCCTTATTTTGACTGAACGTGAGCGGGTAAATGGGAGTCTTCCCAATTTTACTGCCGAAGTCGCACAGGTGAGCTTGAATTCGAAGCCATATCAAGTTCGGTAACCAGTCGTTTTAAGTTTATGCGATTTGCGATTTCGAAATTTTTGGGTTACAGTCCGTTCTTTCTGTATCCTCTTTTTATGCAATCCAAATTTCCTGTCTTTCTAGTTGTGGGATATTCCAAAGAAACGAATACGCAACATATTTAGAGGTCATGGATTTCGTGTTCAGTCAGTCGACTTTGCACCCAATGGCCGACATGTACTGTCCGGTTCAGGGGACGGGACAGTGCGCATGTGGAACACGCGGGATGGCTCTGCAAGAGTCTTCGCTGACGATTCATTTATTATCTGGTCAGTGAGGTTCAGTCCTAGTGGACAATTGGTCGCGGTGGGGGACACTGCCGGGGACTTGAGGATATGGAATGTGCGTCAACTGGTGAAGAGATGGACTGCACATGAAGGCACCACCTGGAGTTTGTCATTCATGGCAGATGGGAACGGACTAGTGAGTGGCGGTCATGATGGAGTTGTGAAGTGTTGGGATGTCAGTTCACTTGGGATCGTTCAATCCGGTGGAGAGCCAGTGGGTACAAAGATCCTGAAATACGAAGGCCATAGAGTATGTCTAATTCTTTTTTCGATTCTTTTTGCCACATACGTCCCGTTCTTCTCTGCTGGAACACTGTCACTGCCGTGGCTGTTTCTCCCGGTTCTCGATGGATTGCCTCCTGTTTCTTCAACAGAACAGCGGTTACTGTCTGGGATTCCCACAGCGCCGTACCACAATGCACTCTGATTGGACACGCAGAAGTGGTTCATTCAGTTGCCTTCAGCCGTGTAGGGAGTTATCTTGCATTGGGAGGTAAAGACTGCCGCACCACCCATTGGAAATATACCGGAACTTGATGGTGTTACCCTGATTACTACGATAGGAACGACTCGTTGCCTTCCCTTTGATCATACCTTCTTTCTCCTATTTGTACAATCCTTATTTCAATACAGACGTATGATGAAGGTTTCAAGATTGAACAGACCACCCCTCTGGCAGTCCGTTGTGGCCGAGTATTAAGTACAACATTTGGTTTCGTCTCGAAGCGTATCCTGCTAGCCTGCTGCATGGCACCTGGATGGGGAGGGCCGACGAATTCCATCGTGAAACATATCAGCAGAACTGAGGACTTATTTGTTGCAAGTCCAATCTTGATCTCCACAAACAACCACGTTTCTTGATCGGTGGCAGTGATACTCGATGCATGCAGTCATTCAACAAATGATCTTGACTACCATCATCCCGCACAGGAGTATGTCGTCAATATGCTCCCACGTCACGTCTGAGTCGGACCCAAGATGATAAAAGATATTATGAAGACGGTACATACCTATGACAGCACACAGTTGAAGGATTGAGATGAGGGATACAGACACTGAAGTGAAAAGGGTGGGGCTCGAAAATACAAGTTGTTACGGGGTCAATACGTACGTCAATGCAACAGTCCTGTGATCCTGATCCAGTCGCCGCTGTGCACCGCATCGAGACTGGAGTATTATAAATAGTAGTAGGTGTCGCCAGAACAGCTTGATAACCACCCCCTGTATCCTCAGCGTGCGGCTGTAAAAATTCAACCATGATCCTTAAATCTTCTCTCTTGCTGTTGGTTTTGACTGTTTCCCAGGGTAATACTTCGAGATCCCGGGTGATACTTTTCTAAACGTCTAACATTACAGCTTTTGCGACGTCTATCCATGTGCCGCAACTGCGGGGTCTCGAGATCCTTGAATCTAGGCAGGACAAGGTGAGTTTGCAAATGTTGACAAGCTTTCATTCATGGTCTTTACAATTTTTATCAGTGCCCAATATGCACCACTGTCTCAGAGACCCTCGGTGTAAGTCTCCGAGACGTTATAGAGAGTCCCCACAAAGTTGACATGTTCCCTTAGACATGCGGTGCTTCTGGCTCGCCTGCCGTGGTGGTCCGGTGTTCTTGTAGCTCCACTGTCAGCTCCCAAGTTCAGGCTTGTGTCAATTGCGGGGCTGGCAACACAGCCGACTCTACAATTCAGACACTCATTGATTGTCAGTCACTATGAGTTTGTCTTAATTCCAAGATTGTTAACCATCATTGATAGCCTATTCTCAACTATGCACGAGTTCTCCAACGATAACAAAGCCAGGCGGCTCTGGTGCCACTGGTGTGCCAGCCAAGGTGTCAAGTGGAATATCAGATAAAGGAAAGCGGGCAGTAGCTGCCATCGGTGCAATCGTTGGGGCAGCACTAGTTATATAGGACTCCTTTACGACCGCTTGTTATTTACGATTTCCTTTACGATCTCGATTTGATCTCGATGCAAAAACCCGCAAAATAAAATAAGTAGCTGCCTGCTAACGAATTTTTTTTAAACAATTATTATTTTTACCACCTACTTAAATATACGGAAAGTCTCACCAAGAAAGTTTCAAGCAGAGCAGGCAACTGCACTGGTTCACAATGTTGGCTATAATTCTTATAATTGAATGTTAATACGATCATTGTGACCGGCTGGAGCCGGCTGGTGACTAGCGTGACTAATCCCTTGCTAATCCCCCTTCAATTTATTCATATTCAAGTTATTGTGAGCATATATCTGAGCGCAGAAGGACATCAGCATCGCCAACACCCATCGCTTCAACCAGGACAACACGCGGGATCACGAGTTTACACGGTACTGTATGCTGCGAGTTCAACACAATTTCTTTTCCTACAAATAGGGAATCTCAACGCAATTATCCCAACGCGTCAATATAGACCGTCAGGAAGACTTGCTTCAACAACTATGGGTGGAAGGCTCCATAACTCTGCGATCCGAACAGCTACGCGATCTCATCAAATGTTAGACACGTTATCGGCAAGCCTGCACTTTTGCGAACTCATAAATGTCAAATAAACTTCATTCATCATTCAGTTTTTTTTTGGACACAGCCATGTTGGTAGACCCGATTTCGGTTTAATGATTTCATGAAAGTGGTGAGTGTCTAATAGATTTCCTTTCATGACCCCTCTTATAAAACTCATAGAACCCGAAACATCGAATATCTATCCCCTTTGTATTTATAACACGGGCAGTTCCTCAGTAAATTCCCCAGGTACAGACCTGTTACAACCCATTACTGGCATCATTGCCTCGCGCGTTATTTTCGGGCACTGGTTAACTGAGTTGGTCTGCATTTCTCAATAAAGCAGAGTTCGTCTTTGCAAAAACCCGAGTGGCATAAGCCCGCAATGGTACATTTCATTACATTTGTGTTTCGCATTGCGTTATTGACTCCGTGAGCAGATTTCATTGTAATTGCTCCGTCCGAAACAACCTCTGTGACCTTTATCATTGAGACATCTAATTAATCCCCTCAGAAGGATTATCTATTTAATAAAGGCGGATACTCTACAACAGAAACATACTTTTTATCTGATCCATGGGTGGTTCCATATCCGTGTTGGCTCTTGCTGCGGTCGTTATTCTGGCAACAAAACTGTTGATTCGGAGACACAAGAATGCTACGACCTCGACCCCTTATCCACCAGGCCCCAAACCACTGTTTTTCATCGGGAACGCATTGGATTTCCCGAAAGCTGATGCTGGTCGCGAATATGTCAATTGGGGCAAAAGATACAATAGTTTGTTACATTTCCCTCCTACTTGCCAGCCATTGATTTACAACGCACTACAGGTGATATACTCCACGCTACGGCATTTGGATCACATGTAATAGTGGTCAACAGTCGAAAGATAGCCGATGATCTCTTCGAGAACAGGGCGAATATATACAGCGATCGTCCGGCCAGCCCTGTTGTTGGACTGTAAGTCGCTTCCTTCGCCTACAGAAAGTCTCAATAACGTTTACCAGGGTGGGCTGGGAAACGAATGTCGGGTTCTTGCCTTATGGCAATGCCTGGCGCCAACGACGGAAGCTATGTCAACAAAATTTTCACCCTGACGCCGCTAAGCAATATTATCCCATATTGCTGGAACGATCCCATAATTTTCTGCGGAGTATCCTTGAAACACCTGCCCAAATTTTTAACCATTGTTCATTGTAAGCTTTACCGAAGTCTGATGATATTATCTAAATCGTCTGTTGCAAAGCTTATCCATTTCAACACCAATGCGTATGATGTATGGCTATTCACCTGCGACGATAGATGCCCACTACATTCGCATTGCCGACGAATCTGCGAAAATGATGGGTAATTTGGTTGAAGTGGGTGGTACCTTGATCAACATTTTGCCTTTCCTCCGCCATATCCCGCCTTGGGTTCCTGGTGCAACTGGCAGGAAGAGGATTGAAAAGCTCAGACGCCTAACCGAAGAGGTCAAACGAACACCACTGGAATATTCAAAGGTTGCTATGGTCAGTTGGTCTCCATTTTCGCAGAAAGCATTACGATTTGATTGAAATTCAACATAGAACCAAGGTACAGCATTGCCATCGCTGGTGACCAACTTTTTGGGGGATCCTTCAAATGCAACTCACCTCGAAGAACAAGCTCTGATTGACGTTGCATGGAGTGTATGCGGGGGTAAGTTCATTCCGCGGTCCATATTAGGTGCAATGATGGATAATAACATGATTATCTATAGGTGCTTCTGATACTGTTAGTTTCTATTTCACCATACCTAGCCAATCTCACCTTCGTCCACAATAGGTCTCGTCATCGATTCCAACTTTCCTACATCTCATGGTCACACATCGCGAAGTTCAAATCCGAGCGCAGGAGGAAATTGATCGTGTCATTGCTAGCTCTCGACTACCAACTTTTGGCGACCGACCCAACCTACATTATGTTGGTGCAATTTACCGTGAATTGCTTCGGATCAGCCCTCCCGTTCCCCTCGGCATCCCCCATGCACTGGCAGAAGACGATATCTATGATAGCTATTTCTTACCAAAAGGTATTTGATTATAATGGTATGATATAGGTTTCATCCTCACAATATTTGGAAGGAGCTGTTGTTTTTGCCAATATATGGGCCATGGCACACGATGAGAGTGTCTATCCGGATCCTTTTTCATTCAAGCCCGAAAGATTTCTCAATGAGGATGGCACATTAAATGATGATAGCAGGATTCTTGCCTACGGCTTTGGTAGGAGGCGAGTTTCTTTTCATCTCGAGATGGGTGTAGTATCTTACTATTCGATGATACATAGGGTTTGCGTCGGAAAATCTGTGGCAAGTTCCATGGTAAGCTTTGTCACACGCTGAGTCTTTCCCATTATTCACTTTGGACCCGATAGATGTGGCTAATCATCGTTTCTCTTCTCGCCTGCTTTGACATAAACAAAGCAAAAGATGAATTGGGCAACGAGATTGAAATCGACCACACGTACATGGTTGAAGGAATGGTAACGTATGTCAATGAAAAAACTTTAGTTTTTTGGATTATAATTCGTTTTTCTTTTGCATAGACATAAGAAACCTTTCACATGCTCTATCACCCCTCGGACCGAGGTGATACGAGATCTGATTGAAAGCACGCTTGATTCATGAGTCATGAGCGTGGATTGTCGGTTTCCGAAGAGACTCTCAATGAACTCCGTGTTCATTTGGCCCGTTAAATTTTGTTACATAGGAAAGATATATTATGTAAATTTCCCTGTGCTTTTCATTCTGGGCTGTGCCACCTCAAAACTGAGAAAAGTACTGGACCCAGGTTTATATTGGTATGGGGCTGAATCGAGCACTTAAAACTACGGCCGCTCAAATGTATTCCATTTCCGATATCAAATTCCAAAACAATTATTACAGAGAAAGTTCGATTATTGTTATGTAAGGAAACAAGCTACAAACATCTAATGTATAGGGATCTAGAATGTGGGTTAGAGTGTCAATTGAATTATAGAACAACAATAGGCAGTTTGAACAACACTTGACGTACAGAAAGGACAAGATGGATGCGTTACATATACAAATTGAAATGAATAAAATAAAAAATGCCGCTCCAAAAAATAAGATTGTACAAAACATGGCCAAGAACGAGAGATCGAGGAAATTTGTCGGGAATAAGAATTCAACGATTCCGAGACTGAATTAGCGGCCGTTGGTGATTGAATAGGTTCCTGAGTTGGGCGTTTGACGATATTTTTAAAGAATGTCTCGCTTCGTCTCCAGTTCAATCCCCACTCCTTTGCGGCGGACACGGACTATATCACACAACTTCCTGTCGGGTGATACTGTCTATTCCGTCATGATCGAGCAGGACTCCACCTTCATCGTCCTCGTCGTCAAAGGCCTCTTCATCAACTGAAGGCCCCCGTCGTAGCCCTCCATTTGGGCTATCACCAAAAATACATATTGGTCCGTGCTCGTGCTCTGAAGGATCAAAGGTAAAGTCGTGGACAATCACTGGAGGTGAAACATGTTGATCTTGAAACACACCCGGCGGTCGTTCCTCTCGAGGTTGATGCCTTTCGTGATCTTTCCACATCTCATCGGGACCACACATCCAAACATCTTCCCGTAAATCCACGATCCTAGCTCGCTTCCGGGGATCCCTGACCAACAACTTCTCCACTATTCTTCGAGATCCTTTACTCTTGTGCAGAGTATGCCCAACTAATTCATCGTGATCATTAAAAACTGCACGATCCAATGCATCCACCTCTTCACCAGGCCAAACCCATTCACCCCTCGCAATTTTCATCAACCAATGCCTCCTCTCCGCCAATCCCGCAGTGGCACTCTGCCTTCCCTTTTCACTACTAATTTTCCTCCCATTACCATCATCCACCATCGAAATACCTTCCCCAAAGGGGAGTTTCCTCCCGACCAAGGCATAAAGCACAACTCCGCAGGCCCAAGCGTCTGTCTGGCGAGCGTCGTAGCCTTCTCTGCCACCCGTTACAAGTTCCGGTGCAGCATATGGTTCTGATCCACAGCGAGTGGCTAAAAGCTCGGCTTCGCCTGTTGTTTCATTGATTTCGACGAAGCGTGAGAGGCCAAAGTCGGCAAGCTTTATTAATGAGGATGATGGTGGGGGGATTGAAGAAGAAGTAGGCGAGGGTGGGGATGACTCGGGGGTCAAGTTGGAGAATGCGGTAGTGGCTAAGAGGACATCTAGCATTAAAAGGTTCAGAAACGAGGCGGGGGCTACTGAGAAGAGATGCTCACTCTCAAGCTTGATATCTCGATGGACCAACCCGACTCCATGCATCCACCCGACAGCTTTGCAAAGCTCGCACCACATCCTCCTCATCATTGTCTCTGCTACACTCCAAGTCAGAACGAAAGAATGAATTTTACTACCAAAAATGGCTTACTGAGCTTCCCCCAGGCAACATCGCTGTTAACAAGAGTCAACAAATCACCTCCAGGAAGGAAGGGCAAAATCAGAATATGATGATGCGGACCCGACAAGTGTGCGAGCAGGGGAGTGATGTTTGGATGAGATATATGCTGCGAATGGATGTGTCAGTATAGGAATAGGAAATTGCTGAACCCTGAGCCTCAAGGCGACAAATTATAACAGACACGAGGCCAGTGTCGGGCCATACAGGTCAAATTTTGTTCGCTTACCTTTAACACCTCGACTTCCCTCACAAACCTCACCCTCGTCCGCTCTTCTTCCTCCTTCGCTGAGCCTGGTACCCTCCGCGGCGTTATTTTGATGGCTACAAGCCTCTCATTTATTTCCCGGCCCTTTCCCAGACTCGAACGTCTTGACAACCTGCCTTCCAAATTCTCTTCCCCTGTCGTTAGGAACCCAAATTCATCGGCACTGGGTTCACCCATTCCTCCATCCCTTTCATCCAAGTACACTCTACCCAAGCAGAAGGCAGGTCGGGTACCCTTCACCCGCTCCCTGAATTTCTTCAAACTCGAATCACGCGAGAGTTTCGACGCCTGTCCTTCGTTGTGAACCGTAAGAAAATTCAAATTTAATGGGGACAATGGGGGCAACACTGAATTGGATGAAAACGGGGATGCTGGTAAGCTGGGCAAAACCCCCAGATCTTCCTTCGAAATGGATGGTAATCGTGAATGGGAAGGCAGCGATGGATGGCGCAGAAGAGAGTTGACATGTATATTGTCGGAGCTTGGTGGAGGTTCGGATGAGTTGGTCCCCGACAACGACGGCATATTCCTCAAAGGGCGCTTGGTTCCGACAACGTCGTCGTGATATTTTCCAGGAAACGAGGTTGTATAATTTTCCGAAGGTCTATCACCGTTCCTTCCCTTCCGCCTGCCACTTGCCCTTCTCCTTAAATCTCTCACACTCCTCTTTGATAGCTGGGTTAGAGGAACATGGCCGAGATCCTCGCCAAGCCAGACTGACGAGAAGGCGCCGTGACCGAGAAGCCTTAGGAGCCGTAACTCCGATGAGGACGAAGTTGAGATCGATAAGCTGGGATGAAGCGCCTCTGTGTCTATATTTGATGAAAGCGATGATAAAGAGTTCGTAGATGCAGAGCGGCCCAGTGTGAATTGGGGGTTGGGTGCGTGATTAGCGGTGGATGATGGGAATTCGCCAACTTTGGGTCCATACGAGGGAGTGAGGTCGGCGTTTGGCAAAGGAACGGTGAACGCAAACGAGGCAGGCGAAGGCAAAACACTTGGCGCCACACTTGACCAAGGTATAGTGATTGTAGAACCTGGCTCAAGGATGTCGGATGATTCATCGTTTGATATCCCATCTTGGTCGTCCATGGCGGCGCGTTTTTGTTTTGTAAGAAGTAAACGGAAAGGGGCAAGGTAAGGAGGTCTAGGGGTGGACAAGTCTAATGTTTCGGAACTTGCGGGCGGCACTACCTCTGCCCAGTCCTTCGGTGGCTTGAGCGGTGGAGTGGGCAACCGGGAATCGTCTAGCGCCGAAAAAGAGGGATCTGAGTCACCAAACGACGAGAGATCTTTGTCGTCGATATCGACGATATGGCGGTCCGGGCTCCTACGTATCGAGGAGTGCCTGGATGGGAACATTCGGGCAGGGAAGAGCAAGCTCATTGATGTCTTAGCCGATGATAAGGCCTGGGATGGAGGAGACAATGGCCTAGTTGGGGTCGCAAAGGAGTCCGTAGTGAGATAATGCGTTGAATGGGACGTTGAGTGCGACATTGAGGGCAAAGGAAGTTGGAAATCAGGGGTGGGCGCGCGCGTTGAGAATGGGGAGGCAAAGAAGGCATTTGTCTTTGGCTTTGGGGGTGAGGAGGACGATGTGGACGTTGAGAACGAAATGTCTGAGAACGTGGAAGACAGCGACGACGTGCTCGAGCCCGACGACGGGGACCGCAGCGACACCATTGGTGGTCACCACAAAGACAACAACATACGCATTTCAATTACAGGAACAACAACGTTCCTGATGTCACGTGATAACCATCATTAGTTTCTGCACACTTTTTTCTTTTCTTTTACTTACCCAACTACCACACCAGTAAGTCCATTTTCCGTTTTCCTTTTGCAGGATGAGATTCGTTTGCTGTGCACCAGTCCAAGTCTTTTCTTTGACGACACTATTACCCAGTTGCCCTATATACGCTTGGGCTTCCTGAACTCTTCAGTTCTTAGACATGACAAGTCGCTTATCATGTTCCTCACACAGGTCGTATCATTTGTCGAAGCTTAGCAGAGTGCTCTTCTTTCGGTCTGTTTTTCATATTTACTTTGTCGACATATGCTACTTCCGCATCTTGGCCCTATTTGCAACATATCAGCAAACCGACAAAACACAGTGTTGCAAGGTCGACCGTACCAATTTTGACCGGCATTAGTTTCATGTCTTCTTTTTATTTGTACATGATTTGACGCAAGGTAGACAACAAACAAACACACATGATGTATCACGTGGGGAACCTTGAGATTCCAGTCTTCAACAACATCCCTTCATCAGTGATCCCTGGGAATGGTATATCCGTATAAAAATAGGGTAGCATTCCATAGATGATAACGAGGATTCAAGCTACGTCTGAGAATTTAGTGTTTTTACACACAGGATTCCTGTAAACGATTCGCTTGGCAGTGTTGACTACGCACCACATCGCCTTCTAGGCCGCCGACATACAAAGCCTTGGCGCAGCATCTCCGAGACTCCAACACCCTTGTCTTCTTCCTCCACCATGCACCACCCAGACGCCTTTATTCTTCTCGCCCTGCCAGAGACATCACTCACATTGGGTGGGAGATCAGAGAACGGGATACTGAACTTGGAGTGCGTTACCGTTCCCAACCCAGAGGCAACGAACAAACAGCAACGCGATGTCTACCTCGTCTTGCGAGTCAACGCTACCGAGATACCACTTGACCCAGCCAGGATCATCAATCGAACTGATACTCCCTTCTTCCGATCGTACACCTTTGCTCGTACCGAGAGCGAACCAACTGAAATCCTCCTCCGCGTCAAGGCTCCCAGTCAGGCAACCGGCATCAACCCCGAACTGACCGAAAAATTGGATACCTTTGAAAGTATTCTGGAGCAGTATGCAGTCGACTTTCGTCGCCCTTCAACTAGTGGGCCCATTCCCTATCAGAACGCTCCCGATGTCCCACCCAAGACACAACCCCCATCGTACAGCGTTGCCAAAGGGAAGAAAGACTTTCGAGGTCATCTCGTAATGATCAACGAAGACACCGGCGAGATCATTGGTGAAATCCAGGACAATCTCCAAATCCATGAAGACCCTATGATGTACGAGGCCGGGCACCGCGATGACCCGGTTATCATCGAGGTACCAGAGGAATCAACCAGACAATCGGACGCTAATGCTCGACAGGCATTCGCCAGTCTCATTCCACCTGACCAGCAGAATTGGGTCACCAAATCTGCGAGTATGTTTAGGTATGCTGCCGTTCCCTTTCTTTCGTCCACTCTCTCAATCGAATTCGTAGTCAGGCTATTTCGATGACGACGAATCTACTTGTGACAACGATTACGAGTGCAACAGATTACTACGTCTCCCATTCTTCTCCTTCCCCTCATCACTCCGCGAATAATCCAGGAGGGTCTGTTCCAGTCAACGGATCCATGAGCACTGGTCCAAGTGCTTCTGGCACCCCACCACCTCTTCCACCCCGTCCACGCTTCTTGGTTTTTCTAACATCCGATAAAACACGGAAAGGTATGGCCGCAGTGCACACAGTTAGTGGCGAAGCCGTCAAAATGTCTTCCAGGACGCTCAACGCGATCGACACCATGATCCGACGAGCAATGGGCTTGAAAAACAGGCGCACCAAGTACTTTGCACCGGAGTCAGGCCATGTCGGTCCCGGCGCAGCTTCACTCGCAGCTCCTCTTCCTAGACTTCCGCCTCCCTACGAAGCCATTGAGAAATCCAGAACACCCTCTCCCCAGCCCCGCTTTGAGAAAGGTATACCTCCTCGTCCTTCTCCCTCTCCCTTCGCGGGGCCGTCCCGTTCTTACCCTGGGTCGAGCACCCCAACGGTCTCTGCGACCCTTCCACACCAACCGATACTGACATCGAAAGAAAGGATTTTAATGTCACTAGATCTGATACTTTCCACAGTCGATGACTCTGCTCGAAAATTGCTGGACACTGGACCCGCGGCCGTCGGAAAAATTATGGCTCACAAGTGAGTTTCTTACTGGAAAATTCTTGACTTGGATCTGAATTTCTTCACAAAAGGTACGGACAAGAAGCAGCTCATGTTTCCATGCTCTTGACGGGCACCGCGAGGAATGTGGGCCTCGTTTATGTAGACATGAGTGGCATGGGCCGTCGTGCCTTGCTAAAACGAGTTGGCAAGACTTTTATCAAGTCAAGCTTCTCGAGCCACAAGTAGACGACTAGGGTAACGTTCCCTTGAAAGTTTTGGTATAAGTTATTGATCCCTGTACCTCGATATCCGTTAACATGTAAGCCGGACTGAAAATCATCCCATTAAATGTACAACAGCTAAATACAAAAGTTTTGTGTGACGATGCGTTATATTCCCTTTCATAGAGCGTCGAAATTAATGTGGTGGGATATCTGTCTTCGTTCCAATTCATCTTCTCTCTGGAAGAAAGTCATCAGTATACTCGAATTCGTTCACCACAGCAAAAAAAAAATTTACCTTCTCATTCAGATGCAATACGAAAATGATGATTGCGAGAATCATCATACCAGCAATCACGGTAACCGTCACCCACGGAATCCAATCTCCTGGTCTCAAGAAAAGCTCCTCCTTCCACGACTGACCCTCTTTCGCCGAAGGCAAAATCACAACTTTCGAATTCGGAATGACGCCCTCCATGTTGATATAATGTTCGGTAGCATGAATCGTCGTCCCCACAAACAAGTTTTCGATATAATTGTTCGTTCGTCCGAGTCCAAAGAATGAGTACGGAGTCTGTAGCGCATGATAAGAGGTCTGAGGCAGCTGCCCCACGCAAGCTGCAGAACGACGACCGGCGGTATCCAGGACGGTGTATTTGAATGTCGCTCCCGAGTAGCTGACACCAAAGGGATGATACCGAGCTGAGTTGTTTTTGGTGTAACACCATCCACTGTCGCACGCCCCATTCAGAACTAGAAGGTGATGAACCCAGATGGGACATGACACTAGTGACAAAAAAAACTCACCGAGAGCCTTGAGGAAAAATGCATCATAATAGAAGTTGTTCTGAACGAATAAAATAGTACCCTCGCCAGCTTGGCCTGTACGTTGAACCATGATATCCAGGGTGCCCTAGGCAGTGATCCGTAAGCACACGAAGGCAACGAAAGAGCTTTTGAACACGTACATCCTCGTCCATATCCAAAAAAGAGAGAGACCTCGCATCCTTGATGTTATCCAAAATTTCCGCTCCACCCGTTGCCATTTTCCAACTTCTTCCAGTACCCGATTGAGAGCATCCCCCTAAACTTGGAGTGCAAGGAATCGAATACAACAGACGTGGCGTATAATCACGTCCTTGTACAGAGATGGCAAGCATGTCTGGGAAGCCGTCCAGGTCGGCATCGCCCAATTTAAGCGGGATGGGCAAAGGAGGTGTAAACGACGTATCATATACAAGGAGAGAAGTGGAGGGGAGAACTGAAGTGACAGGAAAGCGAACGTAGGCATTGTTGTTTGGGCTATCGGTAAGGTCAAATTTAAAACCTGGATCGGCAATACAAAGATCCTCTGGTCTTCTGCAGGTTCGGGTGCCATCGTTGATTCCATATTCTGTCGTTGATGAACAAAGACCGGGTTGTTGGTTATAGGCGATGTTGATGAAGCAGTCCGTACCAACTCCAGTTGAAAGATCTACATGGTTACACGATGGAAAGATAATGTCAATTGTTCCATCTCGATCTGAAGAAATCAGAAAAGTTAGGACAGTTCAGTTTTGGTATAAAAAAAACAAACCAATGTCAGCAAATGAGATAGCCTGAGTACCGAATGGTAGTTGGCCTTCTTGAGAAAGGGAGAAACCCTCCTCTTTCTTATTCACCCAGATTTGGTATTTCTTGCCACCTTTTCCATCATCACAGGTTAGAAACAGGTCTAGATGATGGCATGAATATAAAAATTTGTGCCACAAGCAAATGGAACCAAACCTGCAAGGCAATCGCCATCCAAGTCAACTACTGCATTGCTGTGAGGATCGTTTACGGTACACTGTGTCCCATGGAATGGAGCATTCTCGCTGAACAGGATTCGTGAGCTTTTCATGTGTCCATGACGACATGGCTTACATCTGGAAGAGGGATGGTGTGCTAGCCGAGGTATTCCAAATGTTCTTCCAGACTTGTAATGGCGTTGAACTGCTACGCGACGTAGGCGTCATACCCAAGAGATCGATTTTCATGTCTCCGTCAATGTCAATAGGAATTGGTTGAGAAAGGCTTGAGGCAGCAATAGTGATAGGATTTTCAACATCTGGATAATGTTAAAAGATAAATGAATCATAAATTCATTTACTTACCAAACCCGTCGCCAACACGAGAGAAATAAACAGAGAGATCCAAATTTCCGTCTACTTGACTCGGACTCATGACGAGGAGGTCTAGTTTGCCGGAATGCGTGAAATCTCCCGGAACCACGTTTACAATTTTCTTTGGATGTTTGAAAGGGTCGGAAGGCGTAAAAGAAAATGAATCTAGTTGATAGAATGTCATTGAGTACGGTGAAATAAATAAGGGCGAGTTGACGAACCATGATTCCAATTATACACAGTCAATGTCTGTTGGTCTGGATTCAGCACAAGAACATCCAAACTTACAAAATATCAGTGCAAAGGATACACCTAGTTCAGGGTTATTGCTCACGATTGGTCTCCGTTGAAATCACCCAAAGCTACCACTCTACCATCCCCACTTAGGCCTAAGGAACCTGCGCGTAGGAGAGTGTTTCCTCGAAACCGTTTCGGTCGAAAAGGCCATAATACGGCGTCCACGGAGAGAAAACTTATCAGCAAGATTGCATGTAAGAGCAGTCTCCGTCGGCCAGGTCGTCTTAAGTACATATTTGTTCCACGACCTTGGATGGTGAGTGAAGGCACGCAGTTTGTGGCTGTGTATTTACCATACTTCCAACTTGTCACCATCGACGAGTCTTTCCCATGCGCTGACTGTGCCTTTCGGTATGCTTTTAGCATGTCAAACCCCATTCCAAAGTTGCTCGAGCTTATCCGTGCTCATCCCAATGTCCGTACTATTACTGACCTCGGGAGCTTGTCGAAATGGATCCTACCCAGCTCGATAGACTCAAGAGATTACTGTCGACGGTTGTGACCGAGTTGGCAATCCAATACAGATACCGATTCTCTCCGTGTGGAACTCCATGAATTGCTCAGAAGCGGACTCGCCGGCCCAGAAGATGCAGCCGTAACTCCCTGCAACGAATATATTATCGTCTGCCATGGCGACGAAGTTTGGGCTTTCTGACTCCCCAGCCTTCCCCTACGCAGTCGTGTGTGGCCTCGATTATCAAAATGAAAGCGATGTTAAAACACGCGAAGTTCTTATTCTTGGAACATGTCTCCAACTCTCTATAAGCGGGT
>Ga0307517_10003337_pt1 | contig 24977 bp, 23 predicted proteins | sample 23_EM_MG_FD_194515 | JGI IMG/M metagenome (GOLD analysis project Ga0307517, IMG submission 194515) | Populus trichocarpa ectomycorrhiza microbial communities from riparian zone in the Pacific Northwest, United States - 23_EM | ecosystem: Host-associated > Plants > Roots > Unclassified | place... | reverse complement strand
TCTGGGGTAGTCCAGACGTAGGGAGGGCGCCAGGTTGCGTCAGGATGCAAGGAACGTTGCCAGGTAGCATCTGGAAGCGTGGGATGTGGCGGGGCGTTGCAACGCAAGTCAGGACGCACAGGACGCATGGGACGCAGGAGATGCGTCGCTTGCGTCAGGACGCAACGCCGACGGATCAGACGCAGGGTCCGTTTTTGCTGATGCAGCCGGCAGCCCGGCGATGGACTGCGGGGATAATACAAAGAGGATGCAAGGGGCAGGGTTGGATACGACCACTGGACGGTAGGGCCCCACATGGCCAAGACCCGTTCAAACAGCCAAATTCCACAAGGCCCGCCGAGCGCAGTCGGGTGTCAGGTCCCAACTGCATTTTCTCTAGTCTGTCCATAGGGTCAGAAAAGAATGAATAGACTTGCCGGAACACTAGGCTTATACATATAAAACCTGTGTCTAACCCATCGGACGTGCACATAGCCCCGGGTACGCAAGCCTGCTCTCTAGCGAATCGTTCGAGACAAAGCGACTCTGATATGTATGCAGGGTCGATACCTCTGTCGGAGGGAGAGCGAACACCCAGAAGCATTAAGTCTTTCATGCTGCCCGGCAAACTCGGTCCGGGTACTGTGTATAGCAATATCATTCGGAAAAACCTCTGGGAATGGACCTGCGGTTGGCAAATCCGGAATCGGATGCGAGTAGGATACTGAAGCTTGGAGAGTTTTCTAATCCTCCTTTGTTCCCGCTTTTGTGATCTGTCCTAAGGGTCATACCTCCCTTGGCTATAGACTGCCGGCTAGCAACCAGAGGCAGTGGCGACAATTAAATTTGTAATAATGGTTGTACTAGACGGTGGCGTCTCAAGCGTTATCTGGTAACCGGCGCAAAAGGGTTTGAGAAATTTTCCATGGTCCTAGATTCTTGTAGCTAGACGGTCAAAAGGTTCCGTTGCCTACTCTAGCTAAACCCTCTCAACTTTACCGCACACTCCCTCACTGTCAAGTCCCGCTTAACGGTCGGCATCGTTCCAGGCTTTTAGACGGACGTCTATAGGTAAACGGCCCTTAATTGGTGGTGGTGGATAGTCTGCTGACAGGGAAACTAATGCGAGATCAGGGTCTCTCATTGCATTGCTTGTAGTAGAGGTTTCCATTTTCGAAGGCTTGAAGCCGGCTAGCCGCAGGAGATAATAGAAAAGGAAATTGGGAGAGAAAGATAGTCTGCTGACTAGGGAACTGGTGTGGGATCTGGGTCTTTTATTGTAGTATTGATAGTAGAGTGTTTCATTTTTTAGTATGCATGTGGCCCGCTGGCTAAAAAGGGAATAGAGAGGGGAAATAAGGAGAGGAGAATATTCTGCGGACTAGGAAACTAATGTGAGATCAGGGTCTCTTATTGTATTGCTTGTAGTAGAGGTTTCCATTTTGGTATACCTGAAACCTGCTGGCTGAAGGATGTGATAGAAAGGGAAATTGGGGGAGGAAGTTAGTCTGCGGACTATGAAACTGGTAGGAGATCAGGGTCTCTTATTGTATTGTTTATAGTAGCAAGTTTTATTTTGGTATGCGTGTGGCCTGCTGGCTGAAAGAGGTAATAGGAAGGGGAATTGGGAGAGGATAATAGTCAGCTGACTAGGAACATAATGCGAGATCAGGGTCTCTTATTGCATTGCTTATAGTAGAGAGTTTCATTTTCGTACAGATGTGGCCTGCTGGCTCAGAGAGATAGTAGATATTGTTGATTGCCAGTGCTCTCTCTCTCTGTTATCGGAGCTCGCATCCCTATTAGAATATGCGCAAAGGAAACCAGAACTTTCAGTGTTGAGTCTGGAACTTAGTGATGAGGCCGAAAAGGGAGTAGAAGAAGAGTGAGGAAAAACGGTGTAGGTGGTAGAGCAAAGTGAGGTAAGACCGGTGCGAAGAAGCTCGGAGATAAGAGATTATGGGATGCGTGATAAGTACTCGGAATGGGGTTATAGCAGCTGAGGCTCCGGGGAAGACAAAGTGTTTTATTTTTCAGGTATCATTAGATAAACTCTAGGCATGCACTTGCAATTGGTGAAGGAGACTTGGATGTGAGTAGGCTACGGTGTCTGAACAGTTTTTTCCTTTGAAAAGCGTGCTCATGGGAGTATGAGAGACCGGCATAGAAGCTGTGGAATGCGCTGATGGCTCTGAATCTCTCTGGCGATCACTGAGTGGCTAGGAGGATAGGGGTGCTTGTATCTTTGTTGTTTATTTGTCCCGCTTAGCAGTGTTTCGTTTAACCTGCTATCACAGGCTGCTATACTAGTATCGCACTGTTGCCATTATTCGCCCTATCCGATTTTTGTGATATGTGTGCCCAGACTATGAAGAATGCTGACGAACTCGAATTTGTAGGACTCTACTGCCTATAAAGGTAACAGTAAATGGGGGGGAAGGTGGTATTGGAAGGAGGGTTGAATGGTTTCGAGATTCGTAGGTAGTTGTAAACTCGGATGCAAGGGTGGTATTTAGACTTTCTTTCCTGCATTTATGTCTGATCCCGCAATCGTTCGGACAAGGAAGTTTATGGCATGTTCGATATGGAGAGGTAGGTTCTGCAGGTGTAGTTCTTCGGATCGGAGGTTGCTATCCGAGAAAGAAGAGTCGAATGTCTGTACGCTACGGAGCTTGTTGTCTCGTTTAATCGTAGAGTTGTAAGTGTTCAGTTAAACTCGGTCATGGCAGTGCTTTCTGAGTGACCACTTTGCAATTCTGCCGTGGTTGTGTTATCTAATCATCAACGATATGAGCAGAGAGGGGTTGTCTTTCTCTTGGCTTGTTTGTCCAGCCTATTTATTTTCTTATAGATCTATGCCAGCCTTGCAATCCTAGGGTTCTCCGGAGTGTTCATGAACCTCATGGGGGGTCCCAGCTCCCTTCACTCCAGGGGGTACCCCGGACCTTGCTCTTCGTTGAGTGCCCCTTTTCCGCGCATTGTGGCTGTTCTCTCAGATAGCGTCTTCAAGGCCTGGGTAGATAGGCCTAATGTGAGGCGTAAGATGGCAGAGTTCTGAATACTCAAGCTGGGGGGGGGGGGGGGACAAATAACGCGACTCGGAGGATAAACGAAGTTCGCTAGCTAGGGAGAAAAGAAGAGAACAGAGCTGGTAGGGAAGGACGGCACGCGTTGGCTGGCTGGGAGAGACAAAAAAGCGGGAGCTGTTGCGAGCTTGGAGACGAGAATGCGAGTTGTAGCGAGCATCGAGGTTCCTAACTCGGGGGAGTCAAGGGTACTATATGTACTGGTAACTCTCCGTCCGTGCGCGGTGAGGTATGACATCGGGATGCCCTGGCAATCCTTCCTTCCCAGACCTCCACACAGTTCTCACCTGCTTTGCCCAATTGGCATTGGGTTATTCCAACCCGACATTATATATATTGAGAAATATCCTATGAGAAAAAGTTATAGTTAGTGGAAAACTTTGAAAATACAGTCACTTTACTCAAAAAGGGGATTAATATTTAGATTTACCTTATTTAGACCTATCTTATGGTGTATCTTTTGTTCACATACAGAAACCCTGAAATATGGAGAAAGGATTGCCAGACAAGATTATTTCTGAAAAATGACATTTTCAGGAAAAATGACATTTTTTTATACGGCAAAGGTCTCCAATGCCACGGAGCTTTATGTTTTATCTCTCCAATGCCACAACGCCCTCCAATGCCACAAGATCGTCTAAGATAGAACCCTAATTGGATGGGGAAATATTTTACCGTGACTTTTTTTCACTATACCCATAGTATGATACCAGAACTAGGATACAGGAAAGTACATATGAAAGGCAGAATACCCATACCTAGACACACATCTGGAGAATATAGCACCAGTCCTTTAACTTACTCTATCTGCTGTCAAAATAGCCACCTCTTGGTTTAGAGAGGAAAAGGACCAAGGAAATATGTATAGATAAATGGCAGCTCTAAGCATGAGGTTGATGGCAGGTAGCAGAGTTGTGGCGAAGACAGTCAATAATCTCTCTTGGCTTGGTTGCTTGTGTAACATTAAGAAATCGTGGAAGGTGTCGGCGGAGCCAGCTGAGCGAGCTGGGGACTGAATAGCGCTTTTGTCCATCTCCGGGAAGACAATTATGCTCAGAATTTAGCAAAGTGACCTTAACATCTTGTTCCCCTGTCTGGTTTGCTCTGATACGCCATCCACATTCAGGAACCACACAGGTATAGATCACCCGCTCATGATCTTTATCAGCTACCTTGAATGAAAACTTTTCCTTCACAGACCAATCCTCCACGAGCTTCTTAAGGACAGTAAATGCAGGGAACAATTGTCCCAGCACTGGCAAAGCCGGGATTTGTGCAAGCGTGGACATTCCAAGTAATTTATTCCTGGCTTTGGTGAAGGGTGTGGTGGTTGTCTCGCTGGCCCACTGAATGGCCACCATTCGCACCTTAACAAGAAAAAGTCACGGTAAAATATTTTCTTATCCTCTCAGGGTTCTATCTTACACAATCTTGTGGGATTCGAGGGCGTTGTGGCATTGGAGGGATAAAACATAAAACTCCGTGGCATTGGAGACTTTTGCCGTTTTTTATATGATGGCATGCAAAACAGGGTCTTATTAAATTTTGTTGTGTAATTAAATGGTTGCTATGGATGAGCCAGATCCCGGTCTTGAGCCATATCCCCTTGAAACACGTTATGGAACCACTTCCCCTGGCATCTATTTCTTTCCTCTTGAAAACTCAGAATGCTTCCCCCTGTTGGGGATCTCTATCTCTCACCTCCCTGTTTACTAATTTACCATCTTCTCCCATATGCTTTACCCTGCACCCATTTCCTTTCCTCCAATCTTATCTCTCTCTTTAAGGTGGTTTCCTCTCACTCCTTATTCGCATATTCACTCTCCAAATCTCTTGCAAATAAGAAGTCTCTCCACTATCTGGCACGTTTAGATCCCTCCTCCACAACTACACAGGCTTCCCCCTGTCTGAATATTTATGTTTCTCCCACAAAACCATCAATGCTCCCCCTGTCATGCATAGTTATTACTCTCTCCCAAAACTACATACTCTTGCCCCTGTGGGAACAGATATTTTTCTTCTCCAACTGGCAGAAGGCTCCCGCCTCTGTGGGATAAGACCCACTGATATGAAGCCAAATTCAGAATAATTGACATGCTATCATGGTTGCTGCTGACAAGTATGTATATGAGGGTAATTCACTTACCTTTGATAGCAAAGGGAGTCTACATACTATACAAAAACCATACCCATCCTTAATCCTACCCCAAAATAGCGCCAACCACAGCTGTTGTAGCATCTTTCAAGCCTTCCAATGGTGGGCTAATGTGGCTCCAAAATGGGCCAGCCCACCACGGCCCAAGCCCAACAAGGTTGAGCCCAACCCAACCAAGGCCAAGAAATGACAGCCCGGGTTAGCGAAATGGGCCTAGTGGGGCGGCTGATATAAGAAAAGGAATTCAATATTATATATTAACATTGATGTGAAATTAGTATTAGAATACAAAATGGATGATAGGAAAAGTTGAGATTGCTTTCAATGTTTAGTCTTTGCCGGATCGTCTTTGTGGACGGAATGAATGTGTACCAGGTGGGTGGCAGGGTTTCTGGTACCATGAGACTTTTGAGACTTCTGGACACAGCGTATGCATTGCCAGTACCTAATTCATTTGATATAAAGCATTAGATATGACTTCATTAGCAGAATATTCCAGGGGTGAAGACTTACTCGATATGATCAACAATAACTAACTTTCAATTAGCTGACTTCAGAGGTTCCCATACCCAAGATGAGGGAAACTGATGGTTGCATTTCTTTCCTAAACCATTATTTGGCCGAAATAAAAGATTGGAGCCAAACTCGCTTTCTTTGACAGGTTCAGAAACAGGAACTTCAACATCTTTCAAGTCATATAGGGGGGGCACGGATCGTAGACTGGGTGATCATAGATTAGCTGAAGGGCATGAAAGCACACTACTGATATTAGAACAAGAACTCATTGATTCGTATTTGGCATATACTCAAGGGTAAAGAGGAAAGCTGGGGAAGGGAAAGAACGGAGAGGGGTCAGTCAAGTAGATTGTAAAAAGAACAGACCTTGTATACTCTCAAGCAGAAGCTGCTCTATTTGCCATCAATCAAATGCCCAGAATGACTCACTCGGTCCATTGAAAAGCACTAATTACTTTCCCTTCTCGCTTTTCACTAGTGTTGTGCACGAGCCAAGCGGACACGAGCCAGACTCGAGCCGAGCCTGACTCGAGCCCTTCGAGCCTGGGGCTGTCACGAGCCGAGCCGGCTCGACCCCACGTCTGGACTAGACTCGAGCCGGCTCGAGTCTCGTGGCAACCGGTCTCTTGGTGGCTCGAACAGCGGTCTACGAGCGGACTCGAGTCTCTTGGCAGCTCGAGCCGGCTCGTGAACAACACTACTTTTCACTATTCAATCCCAATTTGAACACGGGTCTGCTAGGACATAGCTGCTAAAGGCAAATCCATTTCCAAATATTGTGTGCTCAGATTCAGGTTGCTGGGGTGACAATGACTTGAAGGATTGTCATCGTCAAAGTCAGGAAGGCAAGACAAAATATTGACTACGCCCGCCTGGTTACCCAGGCTTCGCACCTCTGGGCTCGACCTGGCCCAAGCCCATCTAAAGCTGAGCTCAGCCCAATGGGCCCAGCCCGCCCCAACAAAGAGCCCGGGCTAGCCCAACAAAGCCCGGACACATTGGACCACTTGGTATATTTGTACCTAATAGTCGAGACCCACCTGCACCCTCCTGACAATACTTAACCATCGATCGTCTGAGGCTCTATAGCAACTACGTCGAACAGAAATACTGAGAAGCCTTACAACCTATCCCTTCTCTCAGCTTCCCAATGCCCAATCATCTTCGTAAGACATATCCTACAACCCTTGTGATTTGATTTCCCCGTGTGTTGGCAAAACTGATAGTATGCTCAGACGCCGAAGCTAGAGCTCCGGTGTGGGAGCTTCATTAGTTCTGTGAACAGATGCCCTACCACAACTGAGGGGAAGAAGGAGAAGAATGCAGGGATTGGGAAAGCCATTTCGCCAGGCGAGGCTACTCGCAAAGCCTCTTTGTACCTTGGTTGTTTGAGGAAGGGGTCAGCTATGACCTTACAGAAACTATCAGTCTGCTGATTCTACAATATTCAACTTCATCAACATATGTCCTAATAATACACACATATCTTGCATCCTTCTATGTCCGCGATTTTAAATCCTCTTTGAATAGAAATCAGCCTAAGTACTCAGCAGAAGCCCGCTCCCTCTAATACACTATGCCACCTAGTGAATACTCAACCACAGCCCTACAAAAGTTCAAGTTGAAGAGAAGATGCTTTCGAAAAATACACTGGCAATACTGTCCTCATTGCACTCGGAGGTGCGGTGATTAGGGATATGATTGGGTATGTGGCTGCAATATTCATGAATGAGATTAGATTTATTAAAGTAGCAACTACACAGTTGGACAGGGTGGATTCATCTGTTGGTGGGAAGAGGATGTTTGATTCGCTATATGAGAAAGGTCTGATGGGAACCTTATAGCCGCTGGTGAATATTTTCATTCGCAGTATGGGTGTCGAGAATCTTCTAGAGTGGGAGTTTGTTAATAGGAGGGCAGAGTTTGTTAAAGTGAGTTCTGATTAGAATGGGTGGTGATAAAGAGGGAGGATGATAGCTAATAGGGTAGTGATAGATACCTGGTATCAGGGATGAGGCTGAGTTGGCTAAATTAGAACAGAATTCTAAGGTGATACTCGAGACGGTCAATATTAAGAAAGGTGACTCGGAGAGTGGTATGCTGCCTTTCGAGGTTAGCCTTGGTTGACTTCGCGAATAGTAATCAGACTGACCTTGAATCAAAAACTTCAGAATCTGTTCAATAATGTGGTGCTGGGCTGTGTCCTTGTCAAGGGGCTGTTACGCGGTAGTTAACATAATAGCATTCTGAGCTAACTAGGCTAAAGATTTGGAGAAAAGAGAGTAATAGTCTGGAAGGCTCGTAGATAATTGCTTTTGGTAATGGCAGAGATATAAAGGATAGTCAAATATCAATGAGTTAGAATGTAACTTGCTAACTTGTTATATTGTTAAGAACTCTTCTCGGTTGCTTCATTGTTTTTCAACCACCTGGGAAGAGGCCTACTATTTATACTAATGTTCGTGCTACTTGGACTTGTTTAGTTAAGAAGTATCTTCTTAACAATTCAGTTTCTCAGAACAAAGTGTGAACACTCTTTGACCCTGAATTCTTGCATAGCTCAAGGAATAGAATCTCCAGAACTGCTATATCATCAGAATGTATCCCTTCTCCACTAGTAGACAGTCGTTCATCTCTTGCACACTATAGTATATATATGAATATACAGTCGAAATGCCTATATACCAATAGTAATATTCAATATGGAGTTATTAGGTCTGATTTTCAACTATAAAAGCATTATGCAACTATATGCAAATGTGAGTTGAAAATGAGAGTACTAGTGCTAGTGTTCTCTAAACATCATTCCAATCAGTTAAATATATCGTAAAACGTGCTCTAATGAAGTATTCCGAGTCTTCTTCCAGAATCTGCTATGAAGGAAATAACTTCGGGAGCTTAGGTTCAGATAAACAGTCATCTTATGAAGCCGTATACATCGCTATTTATATTAGGTATGCTATTCCCGCTCTTCTAATATTTGATCCCTCAACGCAAAGGTTTGTCCTCAAATTCCCTATTTAATAATACATGCAAAATAACATACAATAAGATATTTTACCTAGTGTTGGGATGTGTCATAGTTATGGGACACTTCTGAAATCAGAAATATAACATACAAAAACACCAATAAAGCAATAGAGAGTAAACACAATCACTTCAGATTTTCTATTTAGAATGCCGATAGGGTCACAAATTTACCCATCAACTTACAGGTTTACTAGACCAGTCTTACTAAAACTATCATACATTTTGTATAAAAGCAAAGAAGTTCAAATATCTGTAGCTGTTCAGGTGGCAAATCTGGAGAAAAAATAGTATAATAATTTCATTTTCTAGTACACGTATACTGGGGTTGGAACCTTAATTGGGAGGTAGTTGCAAGTTGGTTGGAATTTTACAGGACCCAAGTGGTTAGTTTAAAGTATAACGTATTATACCTAGTTATGGGTCACCCCCTAGTAATGGGTCAATATTTTCATTTCGTCAAAAGCAACAAAACTTACAACAACTCACTCACTATACCTCTGGAGAAGCTGATATTTGAATAGTTCAATGTCTTGCACTTGGTAATAATCAACATAAAAGAATATTAGCACAATAAAATAAACTGCACTCTTAAAACACACAAGTGATAATTGATGATTGAATTACTATTTGTTTGATAATCAGTACTTGGAATAGATTTCTAGTTAATCTTTCCATATAGCAAGTATTAGGAATATGTTATTCATAGACTGTAGGTATTAGAAATGGAAATTTCCATCTATAAAACGTGAGCTATAAGTTTGAAAACAGGGTAAATTGAGATATTTGATATTTAAGAGAGTATTAAACTAAATAAGGTTTATCATATTCTCATGTTTTTTTTAAGACACCAAACTTTGTATACTACTACCTTAACATATTCACTTTAATATATATTAATTGAAAGATCATTGGACTCTTTCTGCTCTCGCAGTGATGCCCTTTATACTAGTTATTCTTTATTATAGTTTACACAGTCATTTGCACTGTTTATCATTCAATAGCTTTCTAATATGATAAAGATTTGCCTCTGTTGACTTTACCAGTATTCTGCTATCCTGGGATATGTATTATTCTGCTTTAAACCTTCAAATACCGTTTATATTCTCTTATAAGTACTGTCTCAAGAATTTCACAATTTTCTTCATGAACAATCAAATATCCAGTCTCCATACTCAAATCTCACTACTTCCCAGTTCTTTATATTTGTCTTAATCATTCCCTCTATCTTTAAAGCCTCTATTTGTTTATATTTCCTATACAATAACTATATTTAATGTGTACAAACTTTGTACAAATATGCAACCGATACTGGTTTTCATTCACTACAACTACTTCCTCTAGCTCAAACCCACCTTATATAGTAGGTATACTCATCTCAAATACATCTGAATGGAAAATTCATGTAAAATCAATCAAAACTGGATGTAGAACAAGATATTCTTAAGAGTATAAAGTACAAAGTGAATTTTTAAAATTTAGAAGGGGTAGTAGATTTCTTGCACTTCCAATAGTGTCTTAACATGCTACGCACTTGAAGGAAAGATAGAATTCAATATATTAGGTTTTGGAAAGTATGGAAAATAGCATAAATAAAGTTCAAAGTACAGCAATGATCAATACTAAAGAAATGGTAACTGAGAGAGCAGAAAGAGTCCAATGATCTTTCAATTAATATATATTAAAGTGAGTATGTTAAGGTAGTAGTATACAAAGTTTGGTGTCTTAAAAAAAACATGAGAATATGATAAACCTTATTAAGTTTAATACTCTGTTAAATATCAAATATCTCAATTTACCCTGTTTTCAAACAGATAGCTCACGTTTTGTAGATGGAAATTTCCATTTCTAATACCTACAGTTTATTAACAACCTATTCCTAATACTTGCTATATGAAAAGATTAACTAGAAATCTATTCCAAGTACTGATTATCAAACAAATAGTAATTCAATCATCAATTATCACTTGTGTGGTTCAAGAGTGCAGTTTATTTTATTTTGCTAATATTCTTTTATGCTGATTATTACCAGGTGCAAGACATTGAACTATTCAAATATCAGCTTCTTCAGATGTATATAGTGTTCGTTACGGGGCGGGGCGGGGCGGGTTTTCACTCGCCAGACCCCGCCCTTACACGGGGCCGGGGGGGTATGTTTCGGGTAATCCCCGACCTGCCCCCGTCAGGGGCCCACCCTCACTGATTCCCTGGACGGGGCCCCGTTTGTTGGCACCTATTTTTAACGGGGACCCGTCTGGGGTATGGGTGGGGCGGGGGCCTGAGCGGGGACAGGGGCAGGAAAGGCCGAAAAAGACACCCCGCCCCAGGCCGTTGAGTGGGGCGGGGCGGGGAAAAGGGCCGCGGGCCCGCGTTTTTCGGGGCCCCGTCCGCCCCGTAACGAACTCTAGATGTATGATATAGTGCGTGAGTTGTTGTAAGTTTTGTTGCTTTTGACGAAGTGAAAATATTGACCCATTACTAGGGGGTGACCCATAACTAGGTATAATACGTTAGTACTTATTAATACAGTGTAACATACCTTAGTGACTATCTCACAATCGCTTACCTTATTCATGCTAGGGAACCTTACACTACCAGAATCTTTCCCAAATAAGCTTAGAGTGTAATTTAGTTTCCTCTCTATTGGAGACGTTTTTTGCTTTCTGCTAGTGGAATTAGCCTGGGGTTGTTTTGAACTTATCAGGTTGATTTTTTTTGAATAGTGATTTCCAAAAAAAGACGGTTGTGAGGAACGCATTTGACTACAACATTTCAAATTTACCAGTTGGGATAAATACAAGAGCTTTTTATTTCCAAATCTGAGACATGATTCTCCAGGCTTATTGATTTGACCTATCTTAAATTGCCTGCTAGTATATCTGATTTTCAATTGTCCAATCTCATTTAATTTACTGCTACAGATTTTTCCCTACTTACTATTCATCAAGAACTCAATCCCTAACAATTACATAAATTTTATTCGACTTTTGCCAGCCAATAGCCAACAGGTTTGTTCTTATTGCCTATAACTTCTACATCTATAAGCTTGTGTTGATGTAGATATAAGTATTTAACATGTTCTGTTGGTAAGTTGTAAAAGTGTCCTATAACTATTACATGTCCCATCACTAGGCCAAATATGTTAAATATTAATCCCATTTAGTACTCTACAAGGGGGAGTGAAAAAGCTTCTGCGTTTGCTTCACCACTGCAGGAAAACCTTTACATGTAATACTACTTTGCTCAAACTTAGCATATTCAGACTTTCTCTATGAAAATCTTCTACTCATTCCTGTGCGTGTTCTAAATGGTCAGGTGGCTCCCGGGGATCTCAGCTTCTTAACATCCTCTTGACTTCATAGAGTTGCAGTGTTTGTCAAAGGTTCTAGTCGTGCTAAGGACCTTTCCATCATATGAGAATATTTCACTCTTAATAATCGTTTCCACGTTGCATTTGAGATGATCATTAATTTCTTGGGGTTCCATGGGTGGTTGTCCTCAGGCTGCTTGAATAGATGTTCTATCGGGCCCGAGCAGCCCTACATGAAATCCTGCATGGATTTTCTAACTTTTAGATATTTGAAATTTGTAAGTGAGTTCTCCTCGTTGTTACAGGATTTTGAAGGTGGCCTATAGTTTACAGGCTAGTTTCGGGAATGAGTCTTTAGTACCCATATTCTGGGTATTCGGCATGACTAGGAAGGCTATGTTGAAGTCCGGTTTTGCTTAGTCTTCAGATCGTAATAGCATCACATATCTGCTGTGGCCTTTTCTCAAGATTGTATCGCTTATTGAGATATCATCTGCATCGAATGAGAGGGAAGATTTGCTTCTGGATTTCTCGCTTGATGCTACTTGGGCGATTGAGTTTGACAATGATAACTGTAGTGTGTGAAGAAAGGGCTCTTGTTGTGTGCGCAGATTACTAGATTGTTATAAGCGAAGTTGTGTAAAGGTAAAAGATAGTACGCGTTGTCCTGATCGTAGTTGACAAATATGGGGAGATAGTCTCCGAGTATTTGATTAACTTATTCTGTTTGTCACTCAGTTTGAGGGTGGTTTTCTGTCCGTACCTTTTTGTGTAATACCAAGATTTTTGCACCAAGATTCCCAAAATTCTACAGCAAACATCGCGTACAGATCTGAAATGATTTCTGAAGGTCATCCATCAAGTTTCAATACTTCCTTAAGGAAGGATTCTGCTACATCTCTTGGCATAACCTTTCTTCCTATCTGATACAGTGGCACATGTTTATAAAATTTTCTACTAGAACCCTAATAGGGGTATATCCTGCTCATTGCGGTAACTGTGTGATAAAGTCTACGGAGGTTGAGGTGTACCCTGTATAGGCACTTGTAGTTGATAAGTAACCTGAATAGTGTATGTCATGGGACTTTCGCTTGTTTTCCAGGCTGTGCAGGAAGGGAGGTAATGATTTACCCAGTCTGGTAATTCCTTTTGCTAGAAATCCCGTGTGATGATTTCGAGTCTTTTCTCTTGTCCGAAGTGACCAGCGACTTCAGAGTTCTGAAAACCCTCAGCAATGGGTATTTGCAGGTCCTTATTTGCGCAAATAAAAGCACCATCTTGGTAGTAGAGAGGGCTATCGGATAAGGAAAATTGCTTGGGCAATTCCTTTGCACTTTTCTTTAAGGATTCCAACTCTGCCTTGAGCTACATTCAACCTAGATTATCCTCTTCCAATTTACGAACTTTGGCTACAAGGTCTGCTTCAAAACATTTCAAGTTTGCTTTGGCAATAATGATGTTTAATAATAACACCTGCCATTTTGGAAGGCTCAGGTGTTGGTTAATATCAAGAGACAGGAATTGTAAAATTTGTGGTTGCTATCAACTGCGAGGGAACATATCTTTGGTTGAGTTTCTTTCAACTCCAACCCAGTTCCACAGTGGACAAAACCCGTTTCAGCTCTATCAGTCTCATCCAATCCATCAACCGCTATCCTTTTCTGATCATCAAGTCTCTCCAGCATGAATTGCGCGATGCCTTCTCTGATCTTAACCTCCTAACCTATCTTTCTGTGATAAACAGGTATGATTTTGACTTGGCCTCTATAATCTGCATGCATAACTCCTGAATTGCCTGAGATGCAGGAGCAGTTGTATGATACTGTAAGCTTTGATCATGGAGTTGGATTAGTACTTGTTAAACATTCCTTTGAATGGGAATACCTATTTCCTTTTCGATTTGAGGAAATTCCTTTTGAAGCTGTGTGAAAGGTGGTGGGCACACTACGGGAATTTCAATTTTCTGTAGTGCTGAGGGTTCAAAATAGACTGTGTGCGATGCAGGGCTCCTTCTTCTGAGCGGTACTCTGACGACCTGTTTAACTCATCCGGCTGGCCTCCTTTGGTGCCTTTTCCGTGGATTATTTTGAAATTGAAACCACACACTTTGTGTGCCCACCGGATCTGTTTATCAGTTGAGGCTTTTGTTGTAAGCAAATATTCCAGGTTCCAATGATTGGTATAGACTGTTATCAGTGTCTCGGCATCAGCTTAAAGTCATCCCACCTCCGACATGGTGGTATTGTATCCTGATTTTTGTAGTGCGGACTTCGAGTCCTGTGTGACCTATACGTCCAGTAATCAGGTGCCAAATCTGGTTGTATCTGCCATGTTCAGACACCCTTCACAGTACTGGCTTCCATCCGGACAGACGCAACTAAGCCACCCTGCCTCTTATAAATCCAGACTTCAACCTCAACACGTTCGCACATCAGGATTTCCCATTACCCCTGAGGACCCTCCTAGCCTTCACGTAGTTCGAGGCCCAGCCCAACTGAGAGAGAGGGGTATTTCTTGGCACAGAAAGGATAGTTATTACTTGCGCCAGGTGACAAAGCCATCGTACCCTTACTCTGAAATTTACGCTAAAGACCCCTGCCTGACTCGACTCATACTGGCACAGTGAGTTTTATTTTCACAACATCATCTTTGAATTTGCGAAAATGCCAACTCAATCCAGTCTGAAAGTGAGTAATGACCGTAACACTTGCTACGGCCTGGTAGTTCCTCAGCACTTAGCCCGAAGCTCAAGGCGCCACGACACTTTTTTCATCACCAGACTCAACATCTACACTCTCAGGCGACAGCTGCAACACTCCACCACAGCCACCCAATCAATCATGAATCCGACACCAGGAGGTTCCTGGGCTCAATGCCAACTATCCAGCTGTATCAGATATATTCTTAGAGGTGTATTATTCATGAAGTTACAGGGCTGAATGGGGTGGGACTTTTGCATCACAGAACCCGATAGCAGATTCCTCCACAACAGGGTGGCTGATCCTAGATCTGATTGCGGGAGGTGGTTGGGCTCGACGCCAGCTATGTAGTGGTATAAAGAACAGCTCTGTCGCATCCAAAAGCATGAAATCACCAACCTGTTTGGGCGCTGTCTTCAGAGGTCCACAGGCGCTCACAGAGCTTGGTATCAGATTCCTGCATGACCGGGAAGATGATTCTGGTTCCGATTGCGGGAGCGTGTTGGGCCCAATGCCACCTTCATAAGGATGGAAGGTTCATCCCTCCGCAATCTCTATTCATGAAGTTACAGGGCTGAATGGAGGTCTAGTGATGCAAGAACCTGATGACTGATACCTCCACAACTGCAGGGACGATTCAGGACATGATTGAGGAGGTTTGGTGGGCCCGACGCCCACAACGCCGTGGTATAAAGGATGGGTCGGTCACATCACAGCTCATGAAATCGCTGACCAGTATGGGGGTTGTCTTTAGCGCTCCACAGGCGGTCTCATAGCTTGATGTCAGATCCCTCCACGGCATCTTGGCCCATTCTGGATCTGATTGCAGGAGGCTGTTGAGCCCGATGCCAGCTTCACAATGATGTATGATCCGTCCCTCCACGAACATTATTCATAAGGTTAGAAGGCTAAATCGAGGGCTCATAATCCCAGAACTCAAGGCCAGATTCCTCCACGACGATTGCTCCAATCCAGGTTCCGATTGCCTGAGAATATCGGGCTCGACGCCAGCTACATGGAGGCATAAGGTACGTCCAGAGGCGATTATTCCTGATGAAGCTATAGGGTCCTATGAAGGTAGATGGAAAGGGGAGGGAACGCGAGGCTCAGGTTTGGATGTGAATTTGTCTGTTTACTAGAACAAGAGAAGCCTACATGTACTAAATTTAATAGTTTGAGAGATGGAAATATATTGTGACCTGGGTGTCCAAGGGCAGAAATAAGTAAAGCGGGAACCCATCACTTATGTTAGGAAGATGTAGTCGTGCGTCAGGGGGCGTCCAGAGTATGAGATGCTGCATCCGGTATGTCATAAGTATTAGGCCCTGCTTCTCGTGTATCTTGAAGATTAGGTTCTCTGTCAGGTTGCGTCAGGTCAGTTGTGTGGTCAGGTGGTTGCATACTGATTCGCGATTTACGTTCCTGCGCTAGGTGCGTCAAACCTACAGAACCGACTGAACGCAGGGTAATGAGTCCCTTCCAAGTAATGTTTCCATTCACTGAAGGCAACGAGGATGGCCAATAATTCTTCGTCATGGATATCATAGTTGCCCGCAGCTGGGGTAAGCTTTGGAGAATTGAAGGTGACTGGGTGAAGTCTTTTTCCATCAAATGGCAATAAGATCCGTCCTAGTGAGTAATCACTAGCATGCGTTCCAACGACCGTGTCAAGTTCTGGATAGCAATGCTATAGGATTGGTGCTAATATAAAGCAGTGTTTGAAGGCGTCAATAGGCTCTTGTTGTGCTTTGCCCGAAAAAGAATTTCTCTCGTCATCTTCCAACAGAATCGTTAGTGTGGCTCAAATGTCCCAAAAGCTCATAATCAATCGCCGGTAAAAGTTATTGCACCCACTAAACATATGAATATCCTTAACCAAGGTTGGAGCTCTCCAAGCCTTGCTTGATTCCACCTTTCTCTCGTGCTTTGTCACCCGATCCCTTGCCACAACACGAACTACAAGATCCACTATTTTAACATTGAACACACTCTTCTCTAGGCAGTTTGCCATCTTGTATTCACGGAGCTTTTGTAAAACCTTCTAGACCACTATGGTGGATTCTTCAACTCTGTTGCAGTAGATAAGAATCTCATTAATATATATGACAACTCAGTGGTCTCAAAATTCCTTCAGGATTTTGGTCATTATAGTTTTGCAGGGAGCAGGTGAGTTGAGCAAACCAAAGAACCGAACTTAGTATTGCGAATGTCTATACCAGGTTTGAAAAGCAGTTTTATACACCTCCGGTTTAGAAACTCTTATCAGAGGCAAACCAGCTTTCCATTCTCACTTTGTAAAGATTTCAGAAAGACCGACTTGATCGCTCACTTCCATCATTAGAGAGATGAGATATTTGTTGTGAATCATGACTTTATGGAGTTCCCGGTAGGCAACAACAGGCTCTAGGTGACCGCCAGGTTTGCGAACAAAAAGGATTGCTGTACCAAACGGTGACTTGCATGGAGAAATCTTTCCTTCCCTGAGCATATTAGCGAACTATTTGCGGAGGGCCGGCACGTGCTCTTGAGATAACGGGTATCTTGGACCCCATGGTGGCTGCATATCCGGTTTCAGTTGATCGCATATTCAAAGGTACAGCGAGGTGCTACTATCACCGCCTTAGAGGTACACAATAAGTTCAGGGAGCTCAGGTACCTTTCCGGTAGCTGGTCAATAATGGTCTTTCTTTCATGATCACCTCTTTCTATTCAACCAATGACCACACCATTTTGTTCATTTAAAGTGCCTTCATGCGAGTTTACCAAGATTCCTTCATCTTGTAAAAGTAAGTGCTATAGGCATTGGTTATTATCAGAGCAGGCGTCTTTCAGGTTTCAGATATTTTGTAAGCTGGTGTTCCAGATACTTCCATATCACTGGTATAATAAAACAATCTTTTCTTGCTAGAGCTATCTCTCAGGGAAGGAGTAAGAGCTGTTGATTGTTTCCTATTTCTCGAAATAGAGATTTGGTGAAATTCGTTTCACTAGAAGAAATAGTTTCTCCCTGGAAACATGGAATGTGAACAGCGCCAGTTTCAGAGTGGTTAGGAATCTGAAGGTCTTGAATGAGTTATTAGTTGATCAGGAAAATATTCGATCAAGAGTGCAGCAAGACTGGGATTCGATAGCCTTCATGAAGGATATGGATGCGTGCATGTCCTTCTGGACAGTTATAACATTCAGCTCCTGGTATAAGTTGATCTTCCTGTCATTCTGTTTACTTAGAACGTAATTGAGGTTGGTGCTTGTCTCGGTTAGGCATGCTGTTTATGATATAGTTGCGGTTATTTGTTACACGGCGCGCATTGTTTCTACTACTGAGGTCTGCTTAAACCAACTGTAACAAGAAATGCAAACATCTTCTACATTTGAGCGGCCCACTAAAAGCAGTCTTTAGATCAGCCAAAAGCCATCCTGTGCTAGGATTAGATATGGAGGTTTTGTGTCCTGCCTCTCGTAGTGTAGACTCTGCGTTCTCTGTGTCCGGTACAGCCTCTACTCTGCCATGACATCTGGTTGCATCTGGTGTGGCTGGACACACTTGGCAGTACCAGGTTCTGTCAGAACATATGCAACTAAGGAACCCTGCCTCCCATTCATCCAGATTCCAACCCCACCACCATCGCCCATCATCATTGACCACGCTCTCTGAGTATCATCCCAGCCTTCGCAGAGTCTGAGGCCCAGCCCTAGCATGAGGAAGAAGTATTTCAGACTCCAGAAAATATAGTTCGTCCACCAGGTGAGAAAGCTATCATCAGCTTAATCTATAATTTATGTCAAGGACCCCATGTCACCCTGGCACTCAAAGTTCTATTTTCAGAACATCTTCTGTGATTATGCGAAAATGCCAGCTCACTCAAGTCTGAAAGCAAGTGATAGCCATCAGACTCTCAAGTCTAGGGTAGGGCGTGGTGATGTCTCGGCACTTAACCTCAACCTGAACGCGATGCAATACAGTCCTTGCATCCCAACTCTAAATATTTACACACCCAGCCCAGAGCTGCAACACTCCACCACAGCCAGGCAATCAATCCCGAAACCGACACTTGGAGGTCCCCGGGCTCGATACCAGCTATCCACGTGTATAATATTCATCCCCAGAGCGATACTATTCGTGATGTTATAGGGCTGAAGAGGGTGGGATTCGGGCGATCCCAGCTCTCGATAGCAGACTCCTCTACAACCACAGGGCCGATTCAGCATCGGATTGCTGGGGATTGTTGGGCTCAATAGCAGTCACATGACGGTATAGGATCGGTTCCCCACATGGTTTATTCATGAAGTTACAGTACTGAATAGTCTGCTGGTTATCCCATAACTTCAACAGAATAGCTTATTCATACATGACTGCAGCTCTGGTTCTGGATTTAGTGGAGGGAGATTCTTAGGCTTGACGCTAGTTCTCTAGTGGTTTAAGGTACATCTGTGTCGCATCAAAACTCAGCAATTCGCCAACCCTCATCAGAGTGGTCTTTGAACAGGTGCCGGACCTTGATGCGAGGTTCCTCCAGAACAGCAGGGCCGATTCTGTATCAGGTTGCCAGGTCTTGTTGGGCCCGATCCCAGCTACATGATGGTGTAGGTTCCCTCCACCTCCGAATTTTATTAATCAAGTCCCAGTGCCAAATGGTAGTAATGGAAAGATCGGGTAAGGGGAAGGATAGGGCAAGGGGTCAGAAGGGTGCTTATGACTGTGTGTTGCTCTGTCAGTTGGTCCGTATATTACAATAATAGAACACTACTAGTAGTAAATTTAACAGTTTGATGGTATGAAATCTATTGTGACCTAGGTGACTGAGGTCAGAAAAGGTGAGAAGGGGAACCCTTCCGGTATCTTTGGAAGATGTGGTTCAGTGTCAGGTGGTGTCCTGGGTAGTATTTGTTGGGCCCAGTGCATCCTGAGTTACATACGCTGTATTATGTCGCATCTGGTGCATTGTGTGGTACAATGGTTTCTTCCTCCACCTCGATTAGAGTTTAGCCGTCCTCTGTGTCTGATGGACAGGACACTCAGAATACAAGATATTATTTTTGCTGATGTAGGTTGAATGGCTCAGAGAATTTATTAACTGATAGAGGCGCCTCTGGGCTTCTTAAAATATATTTAAGGTATAAATTTGAGCGATATTCTATCTTTAATAACAATTTTAAAAATATCCCTTAAAATACATTTTTTACATAGAAACATAGTCTCTAGCCACATGCACTAGTAACCAAATTTTCAAATATTTTCAAGCGTAGAATATAAAGTTATTAAAACTTTGTGTGAAAGATGCAGAAATCAGCAATATTTTACAGACACAGTAAACCTGTTTTAAAAATATGTTCCCTATCAAAACTCAAGATAATCGTAGATTTATCCAAATGATAAATTCATTTAACCTTTCTTTCTCACCAATTATAATCATTAATTACCAGATTTATACCTATAATATTTATCGTTATTTATTACTTTGCTAAAAACAAAAACATTTTACATCAAACCAAAGAGTAAACTGTAGCAATTGCTCACTTTTTATTTCTAAAGTGTTTACTTGATACATAGTTGAGTTATTTCACTTGCTTTGGGAACAACTGTTTTTCTCTTTTACTCAAAATTAGGTAGATTGCTATCCAAGCTAAAAGGGCCTCTTACTCAAAATACAAAACAATCAAGTTACCCTTTTTTGCAAAACTGGACTGATTTTGATCAGTTCCACTATTGGAATGCCTGATTGTTAGTTTGTAGCTAAGTGCTGCACCAGCTCCAAGAAACAGATCACGGCCCACCTCTGAGTTAAGATCCATCCGGGTATTGTACCTCCTCATTGTCAAATATGCAATCCCTTGAGAAAAGATAATGCGGCCAATACTGAATAGTCAAATGCTGTACCCAATTTTGCTGATTTTCATAGTTTTCTATTCAGGGGATGCCTGGGCTTTGTCTAAGGCACCCCTTCGCTTTGCAGGTGTTTCTTTTATGAGGTGGGGCCTGTTGAATGGCTTTCTTATACGTTCCTTTCTCTTTTGTGACTAGGTTAGCTTAGTTGATTTGTTTAAAGAGGGGTGAGGTGTCTTGAAGGCAGGCGTTTCATTCTTTGGGGTAAGATATCCAGTTAGGCCTATCCCACCACTCCTGTGCATACAGATTTGTGCCATGAAGTGGTGGTGTAGGACATTGTTGGAATTAAGGTTTTCCTTATGCTATAGCTAGCACAGCATGCGAGTTCTTATACCTTAACAACTAATAAATCATATAGCAAAAGATCAATATCAGCAAAAATAATACCTTGCGTCCTGTGCGCCCTGTGCGTCTGACGCCAGGGACGTCGGAATGCTAATCGCGAATCGGGATGTAACGTCGCGTCCTGACTTTGCGTCAGCTAGCGCCATCCGTCCTGACGCCATCCGGGCACGGACCCCGATGTCCTGTGCGTCCTGACTGCGTCTGGTGCTCCTCTCTTACCTACTCACTCCCCCTGATCCATGAGTTTTCTATTCCTACTGCGTTGGGTCATCCGCTATTGCGTTCTGACTGCATCGGATCTATGACTCTCGCGCCCTGATGCCTGTTCCTTCTCGGCGAATGTCAGGGCTTCACTCATCTTCAGATGTCGGGTCCTAATGTTTTCACACCCTGCTGACCTCGTCCGCATCATACGATCCCCATCTCTCCCTTCCTGACGCCTGCTCACTTCTTCCTGATCTTACGCCCTATATATGCCGCGTCCTGATCCGATCGTGACTCAATCTGACGCCGCGTTTTCATCCGGACGCATCGTGTACTTAGTCTAATACCATCCTGATCCTACGCCTAGGCACTTCTGTTCTTTCAAACGGTGTCACGATGTGTTTTGCTATCCTGATCGCCAAGATGTACCTGTTAAGCGTTGCTTCTATTAATTCTATTCTGAATTCGATGAGTTGTCTAGCCGCCCTCAGCTTAATACGACTATGCTCCTCGCACACTTTCCTATATCTGAGAACGCATCCCAAAACCACTACACTACACATGCTCAGCATTCTAACTACCTGCATCTATGCTCGCACTTTCCCCCTGCGCCATATCCCACGGATCAGTATTCTCCTCCGCCGGCTCTAGATCATCAAGGCTGAGCGCGAGCGGTCACAATGTAGTCTGAGTCACAGTATTGTCCAAAGTTAGCCACCCAGCCACCTCATGTGAGCAGTTCAGAGTCTGTAGGTCCAAATCGAGAAAGTTGAGTAGCCGGGTTGCCGACACCTGGGTGAAATCGAAAGAGGTGACAGTTGCGGGTGAATCGTTTCCGTTATCCGGGGCTCCAGCCAGGCCTCCAATACGGAGGTTGCTGGGAGTTTGACTCTCAATCTGTGAAGTTGGGCGTGTCTGAATTCGTGGAGTTGGGCGTGTCGGAATCCGAGGAGTTAGGCGTGTCGGAATCCGAGGAGTTGCCCGTGGGGGGGCGGTCTAGACATCTTACTCTGCACCTCTGCCGCCACTGCTACCCCATCGTCAGTTAACCCTTCATGGCGATCTTCCTGTATCCCATGCTCCTTCTCCATTTTCGCTTTGATGGGCTCGCTAATGTTCTTGAGGATCATTGTCTGTACCCAGTCTGGGCACGTGGCTCACGTCTGGCACTGGTGGGCAAAGAGGTCTTCCGCGCTCGTCATGAGGTTAGCCTCCCAGCCGGAACTAGACAACACCAGGTTCAGGGTCAGGCTCACCTGCGACTCCGTCCGGCTTGAAGACGCCTGTTTCACGATAGATTCCGGTTTGCCATGCTGGAAGAGTATGGCAGAGTATGGCACAGGTTAAACATACCATGGTGCCATTGATGTGACCAAGAAAATCAGGTTTGGCAATCCCACGCATTTTCTTGCCCTTGAAGTTCTTTCCCCATAGTGCCTCCGGGATCTGGGCTGCGAGGAATCCATTGGTTACATGCTGGGTCAAGTCCATACGCATTAGTTGTGGCTGGGCTATCACAAAGCGCACACTTACCTCATACCCTCTGGGGAACACATGAATCTATCCCTCTCAAGGAGGTAGTCCATCCTACGAGCAACCGCCGTCAGATTTCGGGGGAGATCATAATATCTTCCAATGCCTTCCTTTACGTCGAACAGAAACTGGGATCTTACTGCAGAGTGTCTGGCCCGTATCTGTCACATTTAGTAAGCACCCACGACGAGTGCGTCAAGTTTGAGTATCAGCGTTCACTTACTATTTTTATGCTTGCCACCGATGGTTCAATATTTCCTGCGTCGGATATGTCCTCGAGAGCCCTCAGCCAAACACTGTGGACCTCGGACATCAATACAGCGGGTGCTGGGAGCGGATTCACAAACAGGGTGTACCATAGAATAAGAGTCTAGGCCCGTACTATTGCTGCAGCCTCGGCCTTGGTGGCTGTATTTCGCCGTGAGTTAGTATCCGGCCAGATGTGATGCTCGTGTTGTTGATTATTGTACAGGCTTGGAGGACTCGAGCTCCAGACTCCTGACGTACTGGGATTATGGGTAGCCAGCGGCGACGAATATGGTGGTACACTGGAAGATGTGAACGCCGGTAGAGTATAGGCACCATCCTGAATTATGCGTGGTCGAGGAGCTTGGGTGCCCTCGACTTGCGCCGCTCCTTGAGATCCGGAGGTGGTCGAAACTCGCATAGTTGAAACCCGGGTATTTGCTTGTTGTCTGTCTGCAGTTCGTGATCAGTTCCAAGACCCTGATCCAGTGTCGTCATCCGGGACATGATTTTCTTTTGCGTCTGCTTTTTTGTCCGATTCTGTTTCATCAGATCAGCCGGAGTTCTGGTACTCATTGCTGCTCTCATCGCTCAGATGAACTATCACTATTTGTTGTTGTGCATCTGGTTCCCCCTCCGGTTCAGTATACGCCGTTGTCTGTAAGGTCCTCCTTCTGGCACGCTTCACAGGTCGTGATGTGGGGCGTCTTGTAGTTTGGGGTGGGAAAGAACTGCGACCGGACAACTGTGTACTGTGGGAGCTGCTTGATTCGGCAGGCAGTGTCCTTGTACTATGGGAGCTGCCTGATTGGGTCCGCTGTGTTCCTGATCCTGATCCCCTCTGCCCGGGGATGGCGTCACGTGTACGCCGCTCTACATTGCCTACTCGTGAAGTTAGCTGACTGAGTGATTTGCCTTGTGGTTGTCTAGACATCGTAGAATACCGGAGACTGATGAAGATTTCTCAGAGAGAATGGGGATTAGAATGCGTTAATGTAATGTATCCCACGCGATATGGATATTTGTAGTTTGTAGTTGTTGTGCAATAGAACGCATCAGGTCTTGAACGCTACGTCTTTTGGGGGGAGCAGGGGTGTGAGATTCACGTACTATCACGCGATATTGAAAGAATCTATTCAACTGCAAAAAGGTGTTTACTGCTGGTTCAACATTATGTTTGTACTCTGGACCAGCTCAGGTATGATCTTCGTCTACGCTCTGGTATGAAAAGGTTCGAGGTGTCAGTAAAGTAGGAGGCGTCGCTAATATCAGTAGTGCCAATGCAAAAACTGGCCACAACCAGTATCCGTTAGCGACACTAGGTCTAGCAAGACACACTCCACGATCAATGCGGATTAGATATCTCAAACCTCATCTCCCGACGTCGAATCAACACCACTAAATCTCTAGATCTCAGTTTTCACATAGTGCATACCCCAGTCCTTTTGGCTAATGCCAGTCTAGGTATGAGCAGAGAATGCGAGTCCAGCTAAAGGCGGAAAAGGTTATCAGACATTAGCATAAGGGGAGGTAAGGATGAGAGAAGCTGAAGCAATGGGCGCGCAATGGTATCATTACCATCAGCAAAAATTATTATATGCGTGCTGAGCATCCCGTGCATAAGACGCTCAGGACGCGCAGAACGTTAACCGTTACTCAGGACGCGACGTCGGCCGGACGTCACGTCCGGACGCCATCCCATATCTACCCCTACGTCCGCGACGTCCCGATGACGTCCACCACCAAGCGCATGCGTCCAGATGCCCTCAGACCCTCAGCTCTCCCGCATCCCGACGATCTCCTTCCTGTGCCTCCCTCGTCATGGCGGAATCCAACTCCACTCTAGCATCCGGAAGACTATCCGGATGCTTAGTCTTCCGGATGCTACACAGCGATATTTGAACCCCCTCTGCATCAATTGCCATGTCTGGCTATAGGCTCCCAATGCCTTCCAAATAGCTCACATGTTCGTCGCGACGGCATCGTGATG
>Ga0307517_10003336_pt1 | contig 24978 bp, 29 predicted proteins | sample 23_EM_MG_FD_194515 | JGI IMG/M metagenome (GOLD analysis project Ga0307517, IMG submission 194515) | Populus trichocarpa ectomycorrhiza microbial communities from riparian zone in the Pacific Northwest, United States - 23_EM | ecosystem: Host-associated > Plants > Roots > Unclassified | place... | reverse complement strand
TGTTCAGAGTCACCAGGTGCTGTTGTGTTGGATCCTTGTTTGATGGAGTCACCTGCCACTTCTATAGGTTCTTGTATATCCATAGCAACATCTTGTTCACTAGGATCCAGTGGGCCACTTCTCAAGCTTGGGATGCTGTCACCTGACCAACTGGGGCTGATACCCTGTTTCCAGCCTTGAGTCAATGGTTGGACCTCATCAAAGTAGAGGATGATCAAGGGATCTGCCTTGGGGTACTCTTTCTGGATACACCCCTTGATTTTGGCCTCCAAGAGAGTAGATGCCTCTGACAGCTAGACCACTATAAGTTATATGTTCTGGATCCTTATTACACTCCTACTCACCTCTATTTCCAATGGTTCAGGTGAATCAATCTTCTCAAAGACTTTCTGGTAGATCCTCTCTCGTGGTCTGTCTTTTCTCAGAAGGTATGAATGCCATTCCTGAGCAAGTGCCTCCCTTGTGGTGAACCTTTTGTCCACCATTCCCTTCAGTTCATCTAGCACAGCTGTGAAGAGCAATGCCAGGTATCGTGTGTAATATTCTGGGGATAGGTGTTCTGGCTTTATTGGATCAAACAGCTGAGCCACAAGGTCAGGAGGTGGATAGGACCGTGCTATCCCATAGGTCAGTACAGCTGAGGGTACATGAGGATAAGGTTCCCACCAGCTTCATGAGATGCTTTTGATTGGAGGTTGCATGGGATGGTAAAAACTAATTTTGCCATCTCATCAACCATTCTGGACTTTCCTGTCCCTGAACTTTGTGTAATTGGGCACATTGTTGAATATGGATCTTCACGAGTCATTGATAGGATAGACTCCCAGAGGGTCTGGTGAGCAGAGCCATGATACCCATGGCCCCAGGCATCCAGAGCAGCTGGGGGAGAAGATCAATAGCTTTTCCAAGTGGAAGACCAGCCTGCTGGCTTACCCTGGGCTACCAGAAGACAAATTCATCAGCATTGTGTGGTGTGTCATACCTGGCAAACACTTACTGGATAACTGTACATGAACTGGAGGTGGTTTAGTGTTCTTGTCAATCAACTCCTTCACTGGTACCATCAGCAACACATGTGAAGTTGAATGGAGGGTGTCATACACTCTGCCCAATTAAACAGAACCTTCTTAGCAACCCGAAAATCTCTGACAATGTCATGCAATTTTGAGGGTGGTTGGTTGGCAAGTTGAATGGTAGGGTTTTTGGCCCAAAACCTCTGGATGACAGTTTTTGAAGTCAGCTCCCCATCCGGGTCCTCTGCTGCAATTCGGAGGGCATTGGCCACAGCATGGAACAAATTGATGTTGTCAATGAACTTGTAGTCGTACCACCCGAGTACCTCAGAGATCGGGTCACTGCTTTGTTGAATAGGCAACAGATCTAGCCCAAAGTTATAAGACATCAGTGGAGGATTCGAGAGGTTGGGGGGTGGGGGTGATTGAGGTTGTTCCGAGGGCGTTGACCTCCCCTAAAGCTGAAATTTCAAACTCCGCACACTGTGAGCCGCTGGTGGTGCCATGCACAGCGGTGGAGTGCCGGCCCCCTGACGCCGCGACTTCATTTAACGAATTGAAGGGACATGTCTATGCTTTGCTTATCCCACCGACTCGCCTATAACGACAGAGTTCTAGTTCTGTCGTATCGGTACAAGATGTGCGCACAACCTCTGTAAACCTATTATCTAACATTGGTCTTCATGCGAAGACCTACATCAAATCTTGCCCATCATTCTTAGGCTCCCGAAGACCTGTTGTCTCCCTGAGCCGCTTGCACATCGTTTTGATATACGCACGATTAAACCTCCAATCCCCACCCTCTGCCAGTGTTTCAGTATTCTATTGCCATAGATCCACGTCAGCATGGGTGTTTCGTGATGTCTGAAAAGCAATTACCACATCCAGCGCATCCAACCTCTGCAAGAGGGCGCTCAGCTTCCGCGGAACCTCTGCTCTGAACGACTCAACATCCATGGACGTCACTAGTCTCGTGATGTGTGGAGTCGACACCTGGATTTGAGAGCCAGCAGGCCTGACCTCAGCGTAATACTGGAGGTGTCTCCAGAGTAAAAGAAGCAGGATCTCCAAGGTGTCTACATGACCGAAAATGAGCAAGCGGTCATACTCACAAAACCGCGAGTTCTACTCACCAAGTAAACTCCGAGCAGTATTCCGGGCCTCGTGTCTAAGTGTTTGGACCTTCTTTGCGACAAGGGCCCGTTTCTGCGCCATATCGAGGTCCCGTATGATTTTGATTGTCCCCGCATCGAAGATCTACGGACACTAAATTCTCAATCGTCGTCGGGAGGAATTGAAATACAGTACCTGAGTGATGCTGTCCACACGTATGCTGTCCCTAGCGGCGAGCTCAGCAGACAGATCAAGAATATTCTTGAACACCGTCGCAAGACAAGCACACAACTCATTGAGGGCCTCGATGGCATCGCCAACGGATGGGACGGTTGCTGTGAATCATTCAGCAGTCGTGTGATGAAACAAATTTTATTAACGCACCATAGAAGCGAACACCTGTCTCTTCGTGCCGCGGGGCAGCTGTCACTGGTGAGAGTACCAACGAGATCTCCGGTTCTACCAAGTTCCTTCAGGAAAGAGGGCTTATGGTCATGCAACTGCTCACTGACCTGCAAAGGAGCTGGCTGACCCCAGATATGTAGATAACAACCTCCGCAGCCTCGTTTCCTTGCGTTGCACATTCGACCTGAACTTTGTTTCGTGACGATTGACCGGATCGTAAGCAGTGGCGTCCGCGAGTTCTGCGTCGGTTGACGGACGGATGCCCTCAGTCCATGAAACGTTTCCGAGTGTCGTCGCAGCCAACGCAAAGAGCGCATTGTGGATGCCGCCATAGCCAGAAGATGAGAACTGCAGCACCGTATAGTTAGTCGTCGTAGGGTTACTATATACGAAACACATACCAGCTCGGACTTAGGGACTAGAGGAAGGATGGCAGTGCAGATGGAGACAAGGAGATTAATTTCGTCAACAACAGTGAGTGGGATGCCATCCAAATCGATCTTGAGGAGAATGACAATGGTGTCCCGGTGCGCGTTCAGGAATTCCAGGACCTTTTTTGACGATTAGGGAAACGCCATAAGCGGTTCATTCAGCAGCTATCTATACATACCTGTGAGGTGGCGGTTTGGTGGGAACTGCCCAACGTCATCAACACTCCGTTGGTAAGTTGGAGGGTTGGCATGAATAGCTGATGATATCGTTGGATGGCGGACGGGAGGAGGCTACTCTGATCTGCACGGAACGGTCGGCTCAACGGCGTAGTGTGAAAGATACCAAATCTACATACCGACAAACATCTGGTCGGCCTCTGGCCGGGCATCGAGATAGTCGCATTGGCTGAGGATAGTGATGACACGAGACTCAAGGAGCCTTTCGGCCCCTTGCCGGGTTTGTGAAATTTGTACCAATAACGACATCTTCGTTTCATACACGTAGAGCGCATTGAGATCATCTGCGGATGGATAAGTGAACATCAATGTATTCGCCGACTCAGATATAACTTACCTGGGTCTGGCTTCAACACCCCTTGTAATCGAACATCAGATTCTTTTAACCCGTGGACGAAGTTGGAAAGAATTCCATGACGGGTGAGTGCAGTCAGAATTGAGGACTGGTTCTCTGTTCGACATAAATACACCAACGAATCCAGCAACATAAAGGCGACCGTTTTCCACACCTCGGTCCCATCTATGGCGTCCCGAGCGATGGTTGCCACAAGTTTTTCGATCACGGTCCTGATGATGGCAGCGCTTCCGGATACGAGCGAGGCAGAAGACTGGCGGGTCGACAGCGAGAGCTGCTTCCCACCCCCAAAATCAAGATCGTCCCTGCTGAGGGAGAGTGATAATGAAGAGAGGGAAAGCTGCTTCTGCGAGGAGACTTCCAGTACTTGATGCTTCCCGTTGGTGATCAGGTGGAGGTAATTGATGAGGACGGCGTACAAATTGCCGCGCACGAACTGGTTCCGGCTAGAGTCCAGCATGCATTCGAGCGTCGAACGCAACAGTGCATAGAGTCGTTCCGACGGCAAGGAGGCATTGTCCAACTCCCCACTGTCAGACTGGATGATTGCCTGATGTTGCCTATCCTCCCGCAGCTTGGTGATGCTAGACAGGAGGACTTCCGAAAGGAGCATTGCCGTTGGTTGCTGTACGTTTGGAGACTTGAGAATGGTCGGTAGGACGTGTAAAAGGTCGAAGAGCATATTCTCCCGACGCTCTTGTGGAAGGTAATCGAAGCATTTCACCAAAGCCATATCGAGCAGGTTCCTCCACGACTCGTAGCCTTTGATCATCGCATCATGAACTTGTCGGCGGTGATTCTCCACCGCACAACTCTCCAGGATGTAGTTGGTCTCCGCCTTGAGTTGTTCAACATGCGCAGGGGTGACCAATCGACCTTTGGCGTGGAGAACACGACGCGCCATGGCGAGCAGCTCCAGAAGCACATTCCTGTCGATGATATCAGATCCGTATTGGTCCATTCGTGTGCAAGCCTGGAGATTCAACTGGAGAAACTCGATCTGAACGGGTTCGGCGGCCAAACTGTCGAACCAATCGAAATCAAGAGAATGCAGGTACTCGATGATTCGGAGATTGGACTGGCCAACCTCCTGGAAAGTTCGGAATGGCCCGCCAACAACCTCACCCTCGTCATCTCCGTACCCGTCGTCGTGACTGAACAGCAGGTCCAAAAGCTCTGAGACACCTTTGTTGTGGCCCTTATTGGTCAGAACGTGGAGTTCCAGTGCAACGAGGGAGAACACCGATGATCGTAGTCGTAGAAAAGCGGAGAGTGCATCGACTGTCGAGGCAACCCGAACCTCGTCTTTATAGATGATTTCAATCGGGTCGTCGTCCTGAACGCTGGGGACTTTGAATGGTATCGCCCTGAGATGTCGAGCAAAGAAGTTCTCGCGCGTTCGCAGATACCTCATGCTGAATTCAGCCGTCCTGGGGTGCTCGCACAGCTGTTGGATGATTCGATAGCAGCGCTCAGCGAGTCCGGGTAAGATGACGAAGAGGGGTTCGAGTTGTGAATCGACCGCACGCCCCTTTCCTTTGAGTTTTGGGATGCCGGAGTTGAGCAGATCCAAGATGGAATGTATGCAGCTCCTTCGGGAACCGAGGGCGTGAGGATCTTGGATTTGTTGGTCGGAGGTTAGACCGCCGAAGAGGAGGAAATGGGCCGTATTGGGGTAAGGGCGATCGGGAGATGTGTTAGCGAGGAGGAAGTCAAGGATCGCAAGTCGGGTAGCCTGGGGGAGGTTCTCGGGGGGTCCCTCGAGATCTGGAGCGCCAGCACCGGTGTACTGCTCGGCAGCCGTCTCAGCCTGAATGACATCGTCGTACACTTCGACATCCATGACCTTCTGGTACCCTGCTAGAATTCGTTCCGAGTCCACACTTCTGTCGATAATCGCATTGAGGTTGTGGATGTTCGTGGAGGACGCAAGGCAAGAAAGAATCTTCACGGACAAGAGAGGCATTTCCGGGTACTGAGGGTAGAGGATATAGGCGACGATCGCGGGAACTGTCTGGGCGGAGAACGTTAAAACCTGATCGAGGCGAGTAAAGTACGAGCGGGTGTGCACGGTTCCGACGAAGGATGAACTGTCGAACTCTGATAGGGCGGGGACCAGGATGTCGAGGAAAATGTCCTGGATCTCTAGAACGCGAAGTGTGATCCTCAGGACGCGGATCATCGTGGACTGAAAGTAGTACTCCTCTTCCGCGAGGCCTTTGTCCAAGCCCTCTATGCCATCGACGATGTAAGTCAGGAGTGTCGTCTGGAGCGGGGTGGAAGACAGGATCCGCTTCGTGATCTCATATCCGGGATGGACCAGTAACGGGATGAGAGCATCTCCCTTGAGCTGCAACTCTTCTACAGGCGAAACGAGAGATTCGAGAGAGTAACTCGCCAAACACCGTTCGATAAAGCACAGACAAAGATCGTTTGTCTGCCACCGGTCCGACGGCTTGGCGTATTCCCTGCTTGAGATCTTGGAGAATACGTTATTGACCACGAATGAGACGAAAGGGCCAATGCCGGGCAAACGATATGGCTGACCCAGCGTTTCCGGAATTGTATTTATCGACTCCACTTCTGATAGCTGGTCTTTCAGCGAGATCCTCTTCTGAGTGTGAGTGAGAGTTCCGAGAAGTTTCAAGAACGGGATGGTAGCGGGGTACAGCCTGTGCGCTGCTTCCACTTCCTCCAGTTCAATTTCTACCCCTTTGGACATCGGAACCCCTGTACCTCCACTCGACCTGACATTGATAATCTCCGACCGTTCCATCAGCGACCACACAGACTTGCACAAGTCCGTGCCAGCTTGGCCTCCGCCGGGTCCACAGAATGACGCGAGTGCGTTGAATAAAGCACCTTTCAACTCGAGGGGGATCCCCAGGGGAACGAGGGCCAGGAGGTTCTGGATTGCGCAGAATTGACTATGACCGGCGATCGCCATCCTGACCGGGACGGAATGGAATGTAATCGAAGCGAGGACACGCAGGAATGCTTGAGCGAGTAGTACATCCTTCTCTGTCAGTGCAAGTTGTTGACGGGGAGGTTGCTGGGTTGGTTGCGGCTGCGGGGCCCACCCATACTGAGTGATACTCTGCTGGGGTGGTGCTTGGCTCGTACTGAGGACTGCCCATTTTTCAAGGGTGTTGAAGATGAACGGGAGAGAGATGGTAGGGGCCGTGGAGTTTGATTGTTGAGAGAGACCGTTCCCTGCAATGACTTCCCCGCCCCCGCGTGCCAGGAAGTTGTAGCCGAGCTCGCTGCATTGAGCGCCCTTCGTTAGCCCAGCCAGCATGTCATACAGCGCTGTTGTCATGTCAACATCCCGGGATTGTGTCGACCACACTACCCACTGGAGGAACACGGGCAGCTTTCCGGAGGTGGCCTCGGCGTACTCCGCGTAGGTGATGGGATCCCTCGGTGCAGCGCCCCAGAATTGCAGCGCTTGTTCTGGCGGGAGGGATGAATACAGCAGCCCAATGAAGGATAGAAGCGTCGCAATATCATTTCGGGGTTTCTCGGCGTCTGCCGGGGGCACGTTTGCCGAGGGACCAGCAGGACCGCTACGGGGATACCTTGATCGATCGTTCCGCGCAGAAGCAAGGAGAAAATCCTCTTGCCTCTGCTTGATCTTGCGCAGTTCCGAGGAGCCGTGAGTTAGAAGCAGTCGAATCAGGGACTCGAACGTCTCCAGAACCAATGGTTTGAAATCCTCCGTCGGGGGCTCCGTGTTGTCCTGTTCCAGGTCCGAAACGGTCGAAGTGAGGAAGGATGGGGGAGTGTGGTCGCCGCGTTTTCTGTTTAGTGACATTACGGTACGGGCGAGGTAAACGAAGGAATCACCCTGGACGGCATTCCATATCTGAGTGACCAGTTGTTCTGTCTTGAACCCGTCGATATGTTCCAGGGGAGGATCGCGATGTCGTGTGTCTGTGAGGAACAATGTCCACTTGAGGAGGATGGTAGCTTTTAGCCCGGACTCTTTCCACTCAGAATTTGCGGGGTCCAATTTCCTCCTCATATACGAGACAAGTTCCTTGTCCATCGAAAGTTTCTTGCGAAGCTCGTTTGTATTGCTGTCTGGGGCAGCGGGTTCGAATGCGGCAAGAACCGAGGATAGGATGTACACAGTCATAGGATGCTTGTGATTTGACGCCAGCCAATCAACGGTTTTCTGGACGTCTGTGGGCGTCAGAAAACCTATCTTTGCCATTTGGAAGTATACAATGGCGAAATTTCGGCGTTCGTATTTCACAGAATCGTAACGAGCTTTCAAGATTGTGTGGCCAAGGGTGATGGTTCCTGTGTGGACGCGATTTAAACTGCAAGGTTCAAATACCAAAGTCGGGTACTCGTACCGTTGTTTATCTGTGTGTTGCTACCAGCATTCTGTACAGAGGTCTGGATTTTTGACAGCTTCTGATCAAGCGATTGGATGTGGGCCAAGATCTTGGCGGTGAGGTGTGCTTTGGTTGTGGAGGAGGGCGGAATGAGTTGGTGTCGTACGTAGTTCGCGAGTTGGTGGTAGAGAGGATTGGAATCGTCGGTGAGGGAGAGGAAGACGGCCTGGAACAAGTATCGCAAACAGTCGACGAATCGCCGTCGGTAGGCATGGTACTCGAGGAGGGTGTACTCAATCGAGTCAATGGGGGACCCGTTGGGGTTTTGGACCAAGACTGTGTGGAGGAGACCAGCGGCGTAACGTTCGGAGCATTCCAACTGTTGGGCAACGAACACGGCCTGTGTGGCAAAATCTGAGTTGACTGCCATAGACTTCCCGCTGACGGTGGTTCTACCTGTTTGGGGGTTGAGAGTAGATTCGCGACCGCAAAGGGGTCAGAGAACGCACCAGACTCAAGTTCCTGTCTTTCCTGGGGATTTTGTGGCCCGACATGGTAGAGATCGAGGATGTGTTGTTTGTTGGAAACAAGCTGGTCGAAGAGTTCCTGCTCGACGGTCTGGAAGCCCTGAGGGCTTAGAGCCGAGACGAGAGCTGACCGAAGACGCGAAAAGGGAGACATCGCGTAGGACAGACTTAAACTGAGAGTGCCAGTGAAACGCGACTCGGGCACGTGAGGCCAAAGGTGGACACGAGATCATCTTGATGCAGACTTGGGGAGTATTATATAAATCATTCTCCCTCCGAATCTACCTCTCCCTCACCCTCCCACCATGGCTGCAATCACCTACCGTCAGTACACCGGCGAGCCCGACCTCCCGCACATCATCTCCCTCGTCGAACATGAACTCTCCGAGCCCTATGTCATTTATACCTATCGGTACTTCCTAAACCAATGGTATGCGTCTCCCTTCCCCCGCCCCCAGCACAACAACTCACCCCACCTCACACAGGCCACATCTCTCCTTCCTAGTGAGCCGTATTCCGGACACTTCATGTCATTATCATGTCTCATTCCCGCGCGAATGTTCTCTGAACGCTCGCTCAATAGGCTTACCCGGATGATGGCTCCGACATCCCAGTCGGCTGTATTGTCTGCAAGCAGAGCCCCCACAGGGAATCCAGAAACCGGGGCTACATAGCCATGCTCAGCGTTCACAGGAATTGGCGGAAACGCGGTATCGGTAGGTGGTCGTCTGACCACCCCCCGCCTCGTGTTCTCACTTGATTGCACCAGCCACATCTCTCATCCGACAATCTGTGGAGAAGATGAAGCAAAACGGCGTCCAGGAAGTGAGTGGACGTATCCCTGCACCAATTCATGTTCAGTCCGGGACTAACTATGATCCGTATTACAGGTTGTACTTGAGACCGAGTTCGATAACGCGGCAGCATTAGCCCTGTACGAGTCCCTCGGTTTTATCCGAGAGAAACGATTGTTCCGGTTCTACCTCAACGGCAAAGACGCCTTCCGTCTCACCCTCTCTGTGGCTCCGTACTACCCCCTTCCCCCTCGGCACGCGGACCTGAACTACAGGGCCATCTACATTGCACCGACATACTCCGACTCCGACTCTGACGAGTCCCCCAAATGATTAGTGGTACTGCGTTGACAACTCACTCCTCGCAATGTACATAGCCGTTCCGTCTCAGCCATCTTTCTTGTACGATTTTATTCGTTCTGTAGCACACCTCCGTTTCTTGGGCATCTTGGAGCAACGTCGTGTACTTGTACGTACAAGTCCCTCTAGTCGCATATCTCTCATCTCTCAAATAATTATAACCTATTCACTCGGCCCCGATTATCCGTCTTCCGAATGGAGTCCTCCATGGCTAGATCACCCACGTTACGTACAGATCTAGATGGACTCGATGGGGTTGGATAAACTCGGATTCGCATCAAGGGACCGTCTTCCTTCAAGCCAAAGCATGCTTTCTGTGGAGCATTTAGTTGGCTGTACGTCCCGGAAGCATTTCATTCAACTTGAGGGTTGTATGCGTACCTTCATATGTCTTTGGGACCACGTTCCTGGACAACGGGGGTCCATCGTCCAATGCCCAGGTGAATCGGAAGTCGTTGGTCGTTTCTTCCAATCCCGTCGAAACGTCCACAACGTTGGCTTCGACGCGAACATGCTACGCGCGAGAAGTATTTAAGAGAAAGCTTCTGAAAAAGGAAGGGGAACTGACGACGATAACGGGGTATCCCCCGGACGCTGTGCTGTGGATGATCGTAGATCGCAGCCTAAGGATACTTCCGATTGAGACAGGCTTAGTGAATGCAATTTTATCCAGGGACAAGAATCGGACGGGCCGACGGCAGAAGAGCGTGGCGTTGGCGAATCCGAGTTCGTACGCTAAACGCATCAGATAACCTTCATGGAAAGTCACGAAGAACGTTAGAGTGAGAGTGATTCACATGGTCCTCTTGATGCGTACCTCCGAAGATCTTCGAATGGGCATTTCTGCTTTGGGGAAACATGAGCTGCGATTTCTCTATTCGGGTGTCCGACATCCACACCCTCTCCGGTTGATGGGAAGGAGAAGGGATGTATGCATCTTCGTATTGACCCGCTTTCAGATAGAACGAATGGAGTGCCTCCGCCTCGGCAGACGTCGGAGGGACCCGTGTCAACGCCGTCTTTGATTCCATCTGTCGTTTCTCTCGGAACTCTGCGTCCAAAATGTCTTTACAAAACAAGACGAGGGACAAACAAAATGATAACGGATACCTTTTCCGATCTCGTAAAGCTTCTTCTCTTCGGGAGTCGCAAGAGTCAGTTGCGGAACCTCGTAGGATCCTCCGCGAACATCCCTGCAAACCATGCAGAATCGACCTACACCCGTGTTCTCGGTGGTCCAAATGACACATTATTGCCAACACCCTTACCTAGCATGAGCGTTTCTTCCGCCCCGCCGTCACCGAGCGCGACAAGCTGCACCGCAACCTCCATAGAAGATCGACCGGTATGGATTACGTGGCCAGACAGTCTCAGGTCTCGCAATGGAGGATATATCGGAGCCAACATGCCCAACCTTGTGAATGGAACGTTAGATGGTATTCTCTCCGTTGGGGGTCGTGTCCCACCTATCGACAGATGCAGTGACGACATAGAACCCTTGTTCTTGGATCACCCCAACAGTCTCGACCTCCGGGCCCAGTAGGTGCTTGTATGCGACCGAACCAGCGGTGGAATCCAACACTTCCATGATCTTACCGGTCCTGATGCCCCCAGAGGCATTTGTGTACTGTTCCAGAAATTCCCGCGAGGATTTAAACGGAAGGATCACCTCGCAATAGGAGTCGTGCATGTGGCGATGGGTCGCTTGAGGTTTCTCTACCGGAGCGCTTTCTACAGCTTTCTCTGTTTTGGATTGAGATTTCATGTTCAGGAGGGCATCAGACCAGAAAACATGAGGTTGTGGCCGGACCACCCTGGCATGTGTCAATGCGGATACCGTTGGCCTTAAGAGAAAGACGGTGTGCTCACGATTGACGCCTGGTGGACCTGTTACCTGAAAAACATCGTTCTCAATGCGTGGGACGAGGAGATGAACGTATTCGTTATACTGACGAACGGCGTTGAGCAACTTGTCCATGTTCTGGACGTTCTCGCTCTCCTCTGCCGATGAAGTCACAGAATGCAGTCTACGGCACGACAGTGAGGTTATCTTTGCGGTATACCGCCTAACGCCATACCGGAGCATCATGATTCGGATTCACGAGGAGGTGGTGGAAGTCAAGTTACGTGATCATCCGGCGATCTTAGGGATTTCCAAATTGGTCATTCAACGTACACCCTACATACTGGGCCCACCTCCAATGATCCCATCCTCTCTGAGTGTGCGGATAGGTCATGGGATAATTCAAGCCCCATTCACAGAAACACCCTTCGACTGTCGTCCATCCTTCCCGATTATTCCATCTAACTTTACCTTGGTTGACACGGCCGGGATTGGGTTCCTGGTAAGATTTGGTTGACCACTTTTTTGAGGTTTTAGGCTTTGCACAAAAACTACGACGGCTAGGAGTCCGATTCCCCCTGAAAATCGCTGTGGAGGAACTCACAAACGTGACCGTACCATACTCTACCGTTTTCACCACTGAACCGTAACCAGCCACTGTCCTTGCTGTCCTTGATCAGCGGCTCCGCCTAGCGTATGACCAGCGTCGGGCCCCCAGCTGTATGATCAAGAAGGAGCAGATTCCGAAACTCGTGCGGTTGGCTTGTTTTAACCCCAGCATGGCGGGTTTTTCTACTCAGGCTTGGGACTGTTCCTGGTAGAAGCAGGTGCCCACGCACTATCTGCCTGGTGCCAAAACTACAGTCAGGTCATTGTCGAAACACTGGCCTATGGAATAGGGGCAGTTATCTCACCCTAAGGTGATGTAGGGGAGTTGGTTGGAAGGTCAACGTTCAACCCTTATGCTGACATACGACCGCGCGGTGGAAAGCTCCACAATACGACCACCCAACTCTCCTCCCTATTTCAGCACAGGGGTGAAAGTGAAAGTTGAAACCTTTCTCCACTCGCTCATTTTGAACGAACACATCGAACGCTTCCTTGGCTCCAAGCCCGTTGGTTTCTCATCGAGTTCGACCGGCGCTGACAAATGACCACTGCAGGACCTCAATGTTCCTCCAATGCGTCAATCCGGTTCACCCATTTATCCTCGCCGCTGATGATGTGCACCTCGGCGTCGCCTGGGCAGCCCTTTGCCAGGGTGTGGCGATCATTTGCCACCATGCTCAGGAAGCGGTTGATCTCGTCATACCGGTTGTGCTCAATCGTGGCAACCGAACGATAAAAGAAGAGATCAGTGCGGTATTCGTCAGGTGTAAACTGCAAAACTGGTGCCCGCCGGCCGCTCTCGACACTGACGCTGATACAGTCCGGCTCTTCGAGTTCGGATCACTCCCGTACATCGCAGTTATCATGGATCTCAGAGAGGACAAGGGCGAGGTTGAGTATCCCGTGCCGGTTGGGAGCTTGAGGGAGACTCCCGGTACACTCAGCGGTGTTCATCCACAGTGCACCATCGCGATTCGTGGCTTTTCGAGTTACATATATGCACCAATCGACCCTGCAGAAGGGGCGCCCTACAGGGAATTGTTGGGGAATAACATGCCCGGCAGAGAAAAGCCAGCCTTGATGCCATCCATCGGTTAGTACCTCTGTGGGCGAATGGCCAAACAAGCCTGAACTGGGTGGAAGGCGACGTTGATGGGGGCCCGATCGTGGGACAACGGGGCGTGGGCAAGAGGAGGAAACGAGAGGATGATTGATCAATCAATCGGGTGCGTCCTGTGCCATGTCGTATAACCAAATCTTCACATGAAATTTCACTTTATGCTCACAACCATGGATCTGGGCGGGGAGTATGGGAGTCCTTTGATGTATAACCATGAATGATCCAAAAATATTTACAGGCTGCGGGAAGGGTTATGTCATCCCGGTCTAAACTGCCCGTTGTCAAAAGGATCGTAAGTGCTATATCTAAGGTTTCATATTGAAAGTTTCGGCCCGATAACGAGATCCCGTATTCCTTGGATGTTGACGTGTCGTGAGAACAATACCATTAAGTTCCGTGTGTCTGCGTGAGTCCCGACAGCAAGGGAAAGGATGGGACAGGGTGGTAGTTACGTTGGCGAGGAACGAACCCTGTCCCAGCATTTGTCACACTGCGAGCATCGCCCTCCACGGGGACCGCTGATAGTACTTAAAACTAATAGCACAAACTTTCCATCTTTCCCCTCGCGCGATCTCCTCAACGGGGTGAATTCCGTGTGACTCTCTGACCATTTCCGACTGCAGGATGAGAAAAAGAGGTGTGTCTAAGATTAACAGTAAGAAGTGAGTGACTTTCCATGACCCGGTACACTGTGGGAAAGGTTAGTACTGATCGCCAGTACAAAAAGTTCAGCAGTACTGACGGTGGATTTGTTTGTACTGTGGAAATTTAGGCGCTAAAATGCGTCAGTACTGCAGGTACTGAGAACGACCCAATAGTGACTGAAAATTTGTACTGATTCGTCAGTACTAGCCTGTTTATAACTCATTCCCATCATCATCCCACTCGCAAAAATCATCGACGTATCCCGACACGAAAGATGAGTTGCTGATGACCCTAGACTGAAAATTGAATGGTAAAACCCGCCAGTTGCCCATCTCCTGGAGTCAACGTACTACGAACCGGCCAACCCCCGATGCCAAGATGTTAATGAAACCCGTTGGAATATCCTGGCCCCCCCCCCCCCGCTCATTCCAACAAATTTTGAGAATGGTGACACTAAAATGCAAATGTCATAACTATCTCTAGCGGCCGTGTGGCGTAATGGTAGCGCGTCTGACTACGAATCAGGAGGTTGTAGTTTCGAGTACTACCTCGGTCATATTTTTTTCTCCCTCCATTAGGGAGCGACACGGGCTGGCTGTTCCTTGTATTTGTGCGAGAAGAAAACAAAGTTACGATATAGGATGCGATATTGAGCGATCAATCATAAGGCTGTACTACATGCACACAAGTCTAGATGAGCATCCAGGGAGGAATTATCAGGAGCCCGCCCGTTGCGCGAGGCCATCGCAAACCCCACACCTGGAATCACGACCCCACGACCATTTCTTTCGAGAACGGCTCGAGTTTTTGCGTGTCAGCAGTTAAGAACTGCAACCCTACCCCGAGCCCACCAGGTGCCGGTGTCATCTATAGTCTGACTTTTGAGGTTCATCGACGTACGGTATGTACGTACAAACCTCTCAGATGTCGAGGAATGGATCTCGGTTACCGGGACCCCTTTGAAATGGATATGCGGATTTCTAATCTTGCCGACAGTAACTCATTATTTTGTATGGTGGATATATGGTTAAGCTACAGCTCATCGTGGACGGGCTCGTCATCGTCATCAGGAGAATCAGGAGAGGCGGAAGAATCGCTGTACAGTTTGGCCGTAATGGGGTTGGCGATGTTTTGGATTTCCTGGAGTTTCTCCTCGAGGTCGTCAGCGGAAGCTGACTGTCCCTCCGAGTCAATCCACTCGGTAGTCTCCTTGATAGCGTCCAAAAGGGTTTTCTTATCATCGGCGTCCAACTTGCCACCGAGGCCATCAGAGTCACCGAGTTGGGACTTGAGGCCGTAGACGTAGGAAGAGAGGGAGTTGAGAGCTTCGATGCGCTTCTTCTGGGCTTCGTCCTCAGCAGCGAATTCCTCAGCTTCGGCAACCATACGGTCGATCTCTTCCTGAGTAAGACGTCCCTTCTCGTTGGTGATAGTGATCGACTCAGATTTACCGGTGCCCTTGTCGGCGGCGGAAACCTTCATGATACCGTTGGCGTCGACCTCGAATGCAACCTCGATCTGGGGAACGCCGCGCGGAGCGGGAGGAATCCCGGTGAGCTCAAACTTGCCGAGGAGGTTGTTGTCCTTGGTCATAGAACGTTCACCCTCGAAGACTTGGATCAAGACAATGGGCTGGTTGTCTGCGGCGGTGGAGAAAATCTGACTCTTGCGGGTTGGGATGACAGTATTACGGGGGATGAGCTTGGTCATGACACCACCAGTGGTCTCGATGCCGAGAGTGAGAGGGTTGACATCGACGAGAACAACATCACCCAAACTCTCGTCGCCGGTGAGGATGCCGCCCTGAACCGCGGCACCATAGGCGACGGCCTCATCAGGGTTGATGCCCTTGGAGGGCTCCTTTCCGAAGTATTCCTTGAGGAGCTGCTGGACCTTGGGGATACGAGTGGAACCACCGACAAGAACGACCTACAGGATACGTCAGCGGGGTTGAATGACCGGTCGCCGGGGGAACTCACCTCATCGATATCCTCCTTCTTGAGACCGGAATCCTTGAGAACCTGTTCGACGGGCTTCATGGTCTTCCTGAACAGGTCCATGTTCAGCTCCTCAAACTTGGCCCTGGTCAGGGTCTCGGAGAAGTCGTTGCCGTCCTCGAAGGATTCGATCTCGATCCTGGTCGACTGCTGAGAGGACAAAGTCCTCTTTGCCTTCTCAACCTCCCTCTTTAATTTGCCCATAGCCCTGAGATTCTTGGAAACATCGGTGCCAGTCTTCTTCTTGTAGACCTTGACGAGATAGTCGATGACACGGTTGTCGAAGTCTTCGCCACCAAGGTGGGTATCACCAGCGGTAGCCAAGACCTCAAAGACGCCCTCATCGATGGAGAGAAGAGAGACATCGAAAGTTCCACCACCGAGATCGTAGACGATGATCTGGGATTCGCCGCCCTTCTTGTCGAGACCGTAGGCGATGGCGGCAGCGGTAGGCTCGTTGATGATACGGAGGACCTGGAGGCCGGCAATGGTACCGGCGTCCTTGGTAGCCTGACGCTGGGCGTCGTTGAAATAGGCGGGGACGGTGACGACTGCGTGGGTGACCTTCTTGCCAAGGTAAGCCTCAGCGGTCTCCTTCATCTTGGTCAAGACCATAGCGGAGATTTCCTCGGGGGTGAAATCCCTCATTCCACCACGGTGCTTGACAGAGATGGCGGGCTTTCCGTTCTTCTCAACAACCTTGAATGGCCTGTGACACAAATGAGACTTTGAATAACGCTGTGATCGGGAGGGGATATGTACCAATGCTTCTGGTCACGCTTGATATCAGGATCTTCCATCTTACGACCAATCAAACGCTTAGCGTCAAAGACAGTGTTTTCCGGGTTGGAGTGGAAGGCATTCTTGGCGGCATCACCGACACTACAACAACGAATGTGCGGTAAGAAGTACAACCCTGGGGCTCGACCAACAAAAGACTCACAGTCGTTCCTCGTCGGAGAATGACACCCACGAAGGAGTGATACGATGACCCTGGTCGTTGGCAATAATCTCCACTCGTCCACCGCGTTGAACGCTGTCCACGGCAGTCAGCCTAAAACTGCCACCTCACCGAGAGTGGCTAGAATGGCTTACCCAACACAAGAATAGGTGGTACCAAGATCTACGAGATGTCGTCAGTATTTGTGAACACGAACGAGGTAGGTGCTGGCATATACCGACCGATTCCAATGACGGTGCCAAACTCAGACTTTTTGTCCTCATCAGCGTTGACGGCAACGGGGCAGAGGAGAATGAGAGCGAAAATTGTGAAGAGTACGAGAGACATGGAGCCGAGGAGGCTTCGACTCTGCCTCCTCGTTGGGTGACGGGCAGAACGAGGGATCATGGTGAGGGGAGAGGGAGAAGTGTGTTGGATGTGTTGAGGGTCCGGGTTTTATATCAGACGCTCGGGAGGCAGGTACGTGGCACAACGTGTTCGCTACTGCTTGGTTCGTAATACGGCACCTCTACCGTCACATTCTCTTTCCCTTTATCCCCACAGACACCCGGGCTGCCCTCTCGCACATCTATCGTCGGCACGGGGCCGGTGAACCAAATCTGCCCACCATGCTTGGGGAAATGGTTACGGACCAGCGAGAGGATGAGGACCCTACCCAGGACAACGACGGTGTAATTCATGTCTCCCACCCCGACCTCCGGGGTCTCAGGGAATAAAAACACGACCACCATAAACGCCATCCACGTCACAGAAATCGTAGCCACCGGGAGACTCTGGAAGTGGTAATCTCGGATCAATGCACGTCAGTCGGTGGGCCAAATTTCCGCTCACCCATCTACCAAGGTCGAATGGACCTGGTTTGTAATCATTCCCGAATACAAACCTCGCTGCGATCGGGATTACATAGGCAACGTAGGGGCCCACGACGCTCAGAGCGAAGTCAGCTCCGGTGGCCTGTTGGCCCGCGGATACCAGGAGTCCCAGCAAGATGGAGAAGATACAGCAGAAGTAGACGGTATTCACAGGTGTTTTCGTGTAGCTTTTCATCCTGTACAATATAGGTGAGAACGGCAGAGCGCCGTCTCGAGAAAAGGCGAATGTCTGCCGCGATGCGGCCAGAACCTAGATCCACATCGTAAGCCCGATGCTGGGGAGTTGTGTGACACGGGGGAGACAGCACTCGCCATGCTCGACCCCACCGTGTACCTGTCATACGATGCCATTGGTTACATTGTGGAGGGTTGATTCTGTGTTGACCAACTGCACGATAACAACGATGCTCCATATTGCCAGGGTGCCCTTCTGACCGAAACTCTGGTAAAATATTTGAGCCATGGGCTGCCCCATATTGCTATCCAAGAGTACTTGGATGTCGCTGCCTATGCAAAATGCCAATACCATATTGATTGCTGGGATCGAGTTAGCATATGTTAGGAGGATGAAAATTCGGTTGATGGTTACCCCATCCTAGAACACCAGTGATGCCGATAGCACTAACGATTGCCTAAGGTACGGCGATGGCAGCGATAGATGTCTCTTCACTAATGTGGACACTGGAGTCAAACGAGCCTAGTTCAATCTCGTCAATGTTGAAGGATGGGATCGAGTGGTAAGAATCGTACATATCGTCCACAAAGGGCCAAGAAACTAAGAATGAAGGCATATCTGCTCGGCCATCCATTGACTGGGAAACGTGTACTTAGGTGGGTATTCGGTGTGATTTTGTCGGGACGCACGATTAGTGAAGTCACTCAGCGCGTAACATGCCGAGTTCTTGCACTCGGCTGGCGTCGCAGCTGGAAGCGCGATGACTACCGCGACACAAAGCCTGAAAGGATATTCGACGCAGTTTTTTATCCACACAGGGGTCGAATTTACAGCACATTGAGGACCACATATAGACTCTGCAATCGCGCGAGAACCTTGGTGTCAAAACAGCAGATAATCCCGTGAGTTATGATTACAGCAGCGTAGATTCCACTGGTGGGTCATCAGAACGGGGCGAGCGCGGGCGAAGTCGGGACATACAGAGTCTTTGCATCTGTCGCGGAGTATTCTCCACCAGACCCAAGGGCGGCGGCGGCAGCGATCTGGACAGCACACCCCCAATCAATAGAAGCAATAGCTAAGCCATGCAAGACTGGAGGACGAGTTAGGTGACCTCGTGGATTCGTACTCACCGGCGATAGAGCCAATTGTGTTCGCGTCTGAGGATAATCAGAAAGAGTTGCATCTTTATCACTCGCATGATAACTTACAACCCGCGATTCATGCCAATATGTTTCTGCAGCGTGGGGAAGATAAGGAATGTGCCCAGAAATAGAGCTACAGGAGATGGGTCTCTTAGCGGGGTGGGCTCGTGAGCAGCGAGGTCGTTACTCCTCCGGACGTGGGGGTAGCGGATGCAGGTTCGGTAATGCTGATACCGACTGAGAGTACTCTGAGACTTGTGACGACCCAACCCTAGACCATTGCGACAGGGCCACCATTTGGGAGGGTATAAATGAGGACGGAGGCTATGGAGGGTAGAAGACCGATGATGCTGAAGGCGATTCCGAAGACTTCGAGCGGAGCGAACTCTCGCCTGAACTCTTGCTTGTAGCCCAGGCTGGCGAGGAGAGCTTCGTCTGCCTGGCGATACTTATCCTGAACGATGGCGGAAGAAACAAGAGAACCGCTTTGCGTGTACATACATACACTCAATCCCTGCAAGTTGGAGATACACACATGAGTTGCAGCCAGGATAAAGTATTTGCCTTTATACGGCCACCGAAACGGGAGCGAGTGATCGAGATTTGAGATTGAGCCACGTCGGCCCCGGACGTGTTCACGACCAAACCACATTATATGCCGCATACCCTTTAAACCCCCCATCTTTCTTTCTCGTCGTCTCCCAAGCATGTCGAGAAATCTTCTGCTAGGTTTCCTGTGTCTCCTGACACTCAACCTTCCCCAAGTTCTCGCTTCTCTCCTTGCTATAGACTATGGCTCCGAATGGATCAAGGCCTCTCTTATGAAACCTGGGGTCCCCTTTGACGTCCTGCTCAACAAGGACTCAAAGCGTAAAATACAGTCTTCGGTAGGCTGGAAGAACGACGACCGTCTCTTCGGTTCCGACGCATACAACCTCGTAAGCCACTCCCAAACCTGCCGCACACGGACTTTTCGTAACCAACCTTGCACAGGCCACGAGATTCCCAACGGACTCGTTCAACTTCCTTAAATACCTCCAAGGCGTCCCTTTCGAATCCGAAGCTGTCTCTTACCATGCCACTCTCTCCGCCGCCGATACCGTCAAGTCCTCCCGAGACACCATCTCACTCCGCCGATCCGATGGAACCGAGTGGGCAGTCGAGGAACTCATCGCCATGCAGTTCTCCTACGTCAAAGAGCTCGCCGAGTTAGTTGCCGGTGAGAAGGTCACGGACGTCGTCGTGACCGTCCCTCCATTCTACACTCAAGGCGAACGTGACGCTGTTGTGGATGCGATCGAGATAGCCGGTCTTCGTACCCTGGCCCTCATTAACGATGGCACAGCCGTAGCAATCAACTACGCAATGACTAGAACCTTCCCCGAACCAGAAGTTCACATAATCTATGATGCTGGTGCCTCCGCCATTCGAACCACCCTCGTCGAGTTTTCCACCGTCGAATCAACCGGAAAGGGCAAACCCAAGACATACACCCAGGTCAACGTTCTCTCTTCTGGCTTCGATCGTAGGTCCGGCGGAATGGAACTGGATCGTAGGCTGGTTAAGGTCCTCGTCGATGATTTCATGAACAAGAACCAGATTGACATCACCAAGGACAAGCGAGCAATGTCCAAGTTTAGGAAGGAAGCCAACAAGCTCAAGACTATTCTCAGCGCCAACAACGAGGCTGTTTCCACTGTACGTGATACCTCCCACGATGTCCCTCCAGGGCCATAACATAAATTGTTCAGATCGAGAGCGCATACAAAGATATCGACTACCGTGGCAAGATCAAGCGGTCCCAATTCGAAGACGCCGCCGCCGACCTCAAAGTCCGATTCGTCATTCCCATTCACACATGCTTGGCCAAGGCCGGCTTGACCTTCGTACGTTTCTAGTCCATCTGCCGTCGTTTGTCACCTCACTTCTTTTACAGGAAAATGTCACGTCTGTCATCCTCACCGGTGGCGCCTCCCGAACACCTATGATTCAACAGGCCGTGAAGACCACTGTTGGAGAGAACAAGGTTGCGGTCAACGTGAATGCCGATGAAGCTGCTGTCCTCGGAGCCGGCCTTCACGGTGCCAGTCTCAGCCGCCAGTTCAAGACCAAGGATATCAAAGTCTCCGATGTCTACATGTATGACATCCAGGCGTCCTATACCACCGAGCCCAAGGAAGGAGGATCTTCCAAGAGCATCACCTCCACGATCTTCCCTCCTAGCTCCAAGACAGGAAGCAAGAAGACGTTGACCTTCAAAAGGAAGGACGATTTCTCCATCAAGTTGTTGTACAAGAAGGTGCCGTTCGTGTACGCACTTGTAATTCGAGTTGTTGCCTCTTCGTTGATGGGATTTTTCCGTCCAGCGGCCATTCTCAGGGAATTGTCGAGGCCAAAATTGGCGGTGTCGCTGAAGCCATTGCCAACCTGACCGAGAAAGGTGTTATCGAGCCTGTGATTAAGGCCACCGTCGCCCTCTCCGAGTCCGGTTTTGTTTCCATCTCCGATGCCATCGCTGTCGGCGAGGTTAAGCAGGACTCCATCAAAGGTGAGGGATTGAACGAATTTATCCAGAATCTCCGACTGACTGGTTTATAGATAAAATCAAAGGTCTCTTCGGTGGCGGCTTTAGCGACCCCTTCTCCTCCAATTTGATTGGCACTGACTCGGAACCTACTGTTCTCACAGATGAGAGCACTACATCGGAAGCTACGCCCAAATCCACGGGTCATGAAGTCACGATTCCTCTAACAATCGATTTCGAATTTGGCTCCACTCCTCCTATGACCACCGAGGAAAAGCGAGCTGCCCGCAACAGGTAAAGTATCCACTACACTTCCTGTGCTTTGAGCCTTTGCTGACAACTTTTAAACAGGTTGCGCGAGATTGACAACATCGAGGGCTCAAAACGCCGCAAGGAGGAAGCGAGGAACAACCTCGAGAGCTACTTATACAAACTCCGCGACCTCCTCGACGATGAATCACAGACTCCGTTCAGGAAGTGCTCACAACTCGGGGAGAGGTCCGCTATCCATAGGAAACTCGAGGAGACACTCACATGGATGCATGATGAGGCTGACGATGCCGATACGACTCAATTACTGGAAAAGGTTTCCGGCCTCGAGTACGTGTCTTTCACGATTTCCCGCAGCACCGTCCATTCATCGTTCGATTACGACTTTCAGGAGTCTCGAGCGTCCAATCGCTCACAGGTACAAGGAAATAGAAGAGTTCCCTAAGGCCCTCAACAACTCCCAAATGTGGAACTGGTCCTCGCGACTGTTCATTACCGAAGCGAAGGAGAATCTTACCGCTGAGGCTGAGGGTGGACCCCCGGCTCGTTATACCCAAGCTGAGATCGACGCTCTTGAGAAGACTTTGAAAGAGCACGAGGGCTGGTTGGCCGAGTGGGTAGCGAAGCAGCGACAAGTCCCAATGAACCAAGATCCCGTCATTTTGACGAGCGAGATGAAGGCGAGGGCGAAGACGCTAGAGAACCACCTGCAGAAGTTGTGGAAGAAGAAAGTGCCACTAAAGAAGTCGAATGGATCGCAGGGATCGTCGTCGGGAACTCCGTCTGGGACGGTGACGTCGGGCACCCCACCGGAGAAGGAGACGACCAAGATTCATGACGAGCTCTGACCGTTGCTAATTTAGAGTTCCATACTACACACCTCCCAGATGTATTTTCTTAAAAACGCGACGTTCCCGCTGGATATATCCCTGCAAATAGATTGTTTGATCGGTAGTTGGGTGCCTTGATCAGCGCCGACATGGATTCAATTGTACACACCAAGCCGGACATCTTAGCGCAACATGCGTTGTGCTCCCTCCCACGTCCTTCCGCTCCCAGCCGTCCCCGGACATCCCCCAGATGGCTCGCATCTGTCAGTCATGGAATCACGACCTCGGAGTTTCTTGCTAACAAACGCTACTTTTGAATTCAGTTCTATTCTTCGGTCTGAATCTTGTACGGTTCATCAGCATCCTCTCTTTTATTCTAGTGCTCGCTGGTAGCTTCTACGTGATGATAACGGACATCATCTCGGTCAACAAGTTTCGCAAGGAGTCCAGAGAACCCGGGAAATCCGCAGAAGAGATCCTTGCGGGATGTGATTACATCAGGTTGCGTATCACCTCGCAGGCTCTGTATACAGGACGCGTACAAGCTCGTTAACCCCCTCGGTCCAGGAATAGCACTGTCCCGGACCAAACAGGAGGGATCACTTGGGCTGTAATCAACCGGTTATTCATCATCGGCCAAGTCACCATCCTCGCCTTCTCCGAACTGGGCTGGTTCGCACACCTCTTCGACAGGTTCTTCCCCGTCGTCGGCCCAGAATTCGGGCTAGGACCCTTAGGAGTCTTCCAATGTTTAATCGGAGGGACAGTCCTCTCCCACTACGTCCACAGGTTCATCCTTGGCTCTGGTTTCCTCCTCTTCTCGATCGGATGCCTCAATATCGTGATTGGGCTGATCCTGGGTGTCGCGGCCAAAACTATTCGTTCTGGCAGGATGCAGGGATCTGATTCTCTGGTCCTCCGACCAGCGGTTCCCCGCAGGACACCTTCTTCTGTTTACGACGGTTCGACCACTGGGGCTGCCCCAGGTCCTAGTGGCTCGCAGAGTCTTGGGTATGGAAAACGAGCAGAAAAAGGCGCTGGTATGAAGGGTATTATATTTCTCTGTCGCACTCCATCCTTTGATTTCCACCGCCAACGTATTACGTTTCGCCAGGGATACCAATGCCCCAATCTCCGCCGCCGCTTCCGACCCATTCTCCCCCCAGACCTCCTAAGTTGAAGTCGCAAGGCCCTCCTCCCGCCCCGTAAAGGAGCCCGCTGGTGAGACCTCCCTATACCCAATTTTTTCTCTATTATCCCTCATCTTGCGCTTTCCCTGCTCTGTATCCGTTTGGCGGTACAAGTCACCCCCTCTGACCCGTAACGTTATGCCGGTTCGTTTGCGGTCCATCTCTGGTTGTAAAAATTGAAGCTACTTTTGAATCTGGTAAAACGGTTTTGTGCCGATATAAAAGCGGTTGCTGGTTTCCACCATATCCCTGCAACCTTAGCTACGTAAACTGTTTGTTTGTCGTCAGCCTCATAGATAGGACAAGTGGTTTCGTTACTAACTACCCAATTCAACACCGCCGACAACGCGATCACCATAACTCTTTAACAACGAGCAAAAGGACACCGCTGGTCCATCCGGGCGATCCTGACCCTCTCAACCATTTCATTTATACACTCCATCACGTCTAGGCACATATGAGGGGATTCGAGGACTGTGAGTGAAATGATCGGGTTGCTAGTTGATGCTCGATGAGACAGGAAGGCCGTGAGGGGACTCCAGTCGCAATAATTTAGGAATGGCCATTCCAAAGAGATGTGCTGCAGAGAAATGGGGATCTTCTCGTACACGAGCGGCCCCTTGTGGTCCGGTTTTGGAAACACGGTGGACAGATTTACAGTGTCGAGGTTTAGCATCTTCAAGCCCGGAAAGTGAGGGTATAGGTCCTTCATGAATACTTGGCATCTGGACGCACGGTCCACCACGATCCTCGCAAACGCGGGCATCCGTGTCGAGGAGTGGGTTTCATCCACATCGCTCAAATGGACTCTGATGTTTGTGTCGTTGGTGACGAAAAGGCTCAGTCCGTTTTGAGATTCGCCGCGACGTTGGATGTGGTCCCGCAGGTACGGTCCGATGGTTTGCGAAATGTCAGAGGTGGTGCAATCGTGCACGTTGATCGAAAGGTCTTCCATCCTGTCGGGGTATTCCAACCGATGCAGAAGACTGAAGAGGTGTGGTATACGTCCGGTAAGGTGGAGCCGCCTCAATTGGTGAAGCGCTACCTGGGGGGAGGACCCAGTGGTGTTGTCGGAAGGGACCATTCCCGTGTAAAGTGCTAGGCCCTGGAGGCGAGGATTTGAGGCGAGTATCGAGAGCAGTTGGGACATGGTTGGAGCGGGCGAGGTTTTGTTGAGAGTGAGTTCTAGGGTTGTAAGAAGCGTGGTTTGTGGCAATAA
>Ga0307517_10003335_pt1 | contig 24989 bp, 14 predicted proteins | sample 23_EM_MG_FD_194515 | JGI IMG/M metagenome (GOLD analysis project Ga0307517, IMG submission 194515) | Populus trichocarpa ectomycorrhiza microbial communities from riparian zone in the Pacific Northwest, United States - 23_EM | ecosystem: Host-associated > Plants > Roots > Unclassified | place... | reverse complement strand
AAATGGAAGGACTAAGAGGAGGCAAAAGAGGACTCGAAATAGAGAAAAATATCAAGAGAGAGAGAAGAAAGAAAAGAGTTTTGAGCTGAACAAAGATTATTTGAGCTAAAAGGTAAAAGAGGAGAAAGAAAAAAAGAAGAAAAAAGAAACAACAATTTGAGATGAAGAAGAGAAAGTTGTAGAGGGAGGTGAAAGAATAGGCATAAAATTGACAATTTATATTTCTTCGGTCTCTACTATATTTGTTTTTTTCATTGTCACCACTCTCTTAATCTCTAACTTTTTTTATTGCATAACACAAAGAAAAAACAAAAACACTATTGATTTAGTCTTGTTGTGTTGGTTTTTTGTTTTTAAAAGAAAAAAAAAAAAAGAGAAGCGCATTTAAGATTAAGGTTTGTTAATTACAGATCTAGTCTGCATTGCTTTTTTTATTTTGTTCTTTTGAAAGTTGTGTCCTTTGATTTTTTTTTTTTTTTGCAGGAAATTTATGGGTCTTTTTTTATGCAATACATGTTTGAAATTTTCTTTGGGTAAGAAGTGTCTTTTGGGTTTGTTTTGTTTTTGTATTTGTTTTGTTATTGAGAAAATCTTGTGGATTTTTTTTTTAATTTTAATTAATATGGATGGTAATGGATATTCAGAGATCAAGTTTTGCAATATCAATACTTGAACCCGAAATCAAAATTTTTATCCAAACCTGATTGGTTATAAACCAAATCTAACCCTATTAAGTTTTAGGTATTCATGGAGTATCTGTTGAGGTATCCATTGAGCATCTGTTGAGTATCCATGCACAAACCTAAACCATAGTAGGCAGTGCTGAATTCTGATGAAGGAGAACTAATCATCGGTTCATACCCAAGTCTCTATGGCGTGTAAAGATTACTGATCATTGAAATCATGTGTGCAGAATTCTAATGAGAGAGCACTCCTAAGATATTTGCAAAGTGGTATATAATAAAATTAGGCATTCTTCAGCAACTAAAAGATCCCTTTTATTTCTGAAAAAACACTTGGGCCAAGAGCAAGAATTGAGCTTGATAGAGAGGTTATCGCAATTCAAGCCTTTCAAAATCAAGAACTTTATGCACCTTGTTTGCACTCCGCAGAGCAGCCAGATTTATAAACGGCATAATGATATCGTATTATACATGGATCAGTGAAAGTCATATCAACAACAAAACAACTTCAACTCCAATTAATTCGAGAAATAGCCATAAATTGATCCAATAGCCTCTTCGCCGGAATCACATCTTTTGTTGAGCTCCTGTTTTTCTTTTGTTGTTGTTTAGGCACATCCTTGGAGCTGGGAAAAGGATTGAGATTTCATTGTTTGTTTTATTGAGTTGTTTCCTTTTGGCTCTGTGGTCATCTGTTTTGTCATTAGTTAGTGGTTTTTTTTTTTAAAAAAAAAAAACAATTGAAGAATATGTTCAATTAAGACAATTAGTGTTAGAAGTAGTGAAGCTGAAACTAATGAAGAAATAAGTCAGGACTCGATGGATTTTCCTATTGACCATACATGTAATAAAGAATGATAATATAAGGGATAGTTTAATTGGTCAGGTTTTGGATTTATTTTCCAATGATCACGAGTTCGAGTCCTCTCAGGACCTGGAGGCTTACATGATCATTAACTTTAGGACCTATATAATTAGTCAAAGTACACGCAAACTAGCCCGGACATTCACGTTAATTAAAAAAAAAAGATGAAATATTTTCTCACCAAATCTTACTGGGATTTAAATTGTCATTAAGATATGTTTTTCGATTCTTGATTAAAAAATATTTGTGTTTGAGCCATATAAATTTACTGACGCAATAATTGAAACTTTTCAAGTTTGCTTTTATCTGGTTGAACCAGGTAGTTTTAGACAAACTTTAATCATAAAAGCTTTATTAGTTAAAGAAATAAGTTAGGACTTGATGGATTTTCCTATTGACCATGCATATAACAGCTTGTTTTTGTTAAAAATAAAAAATAAAAAACTGTTTGATGGGTCCGGAATTTTTCTTGAACCAGTACTTTTATTGCGTCCCTGTCAAAATTCATCTCTAATTTTCTGTTGCAGACTCATCATATATGCACATGGAAGATTGGGAAATGACAGCACTAAGCGCAACCATTGGTCAAGGTTAATCACAAGCTAGCCGTTGGGTTTCAAAGCAAGAGCAAAAGCAACAAAAGAGATCATCATATGGATAAAAAGCAAATCGTGGATGATAGGGAACGATATAGAAATCAATGAACAACTAGTTTCTTTCTTTAAACTACTCAAGAAATTTTGCCTTGCGAAGTTAAACTTTCTGGGTTGAATACTTTACAGAGACTGCAGTAAGAACAAAAGATGGTCTACGAAAACATGGAGTATTAATAAAGAAATCATGTTTTTACTCTATTACTTAAGTAAGCATGGCCTCAATATAGTCCACTGAGGACAAATTAAACACACTAGACAATACTGTGAAACATACAGGATTTTAAGAAGATTGAAATTAAAGGTAACAATATTAGAGCTACACTTGTTCTCAGTTGAAAGACAGCATTCCAATAGGTTCTTGGTCTAGTCTAGGTTTTATCACTTAACCTTCCGCTTGCACCTGGAAATGACAGCGGCAGGACGTTGAACAGTTTAAGACTCCTCTAAATCCTCGGTTAGAAAATGAAAACTTAACAATAATGCCCTGTTTTTGCAACTTCATGTTGATGAACATGAAGCTTTTTTCCGCTTTGACGGCTTACTGGACAACCAGAGGTCCATCAACACAACGAGATAGTTTGTTATGCGTGGTCGCTTTGCTAATCGAGACATGATGAAAGTGTTCACATGATAGCAAACCTAAGATTCTAAGCTACTTATGTGTGCTACGAATTCACCTACCCATGAATTACGAATGAAGTCTTCATCAAAACCTGACACAGAAGAGCAGAAACGAAATTACTTTTCAGTTTTTCATGATAATTAAAAATAAATGGTTAAACACATTACATTACCCACCAAAGTTTAGATTACGTAAATTTGATTTTTGTGACCAAAATTTTAGGCAAGGTCAAGAATTATGCAATGTAAATCTCATTACAATAAATTTTGCTTTCTTTTTTTTTTTTTGGAGGGGGGGATGGCTGCCTTCTGATAAATGATCTCTGGTATGACAAATTCCATCAAAGGTGCACTCTGCATCAAAGCATGTCTTTAGTGCAATTGGGCATGCTCAGCAATGTTCTCTAGTTCCCTTACTACTATTTTCAAACAGGAGATTAACAGCATTACTTTTAGTACCAAAGTTGAAATTAAGAAGTCTTACTAAAGTGATGTGACTGTTAAATCCTTGTTGGAATTAGATCAAATTTATTGTTGATAATAAGTGCCAAGTGAAGAATTACGTCTATGAAGTGACTAAGATGAGAATGTTACGTATAAAAACATACATGTCTGTTTAAGTGGATGCGAAGACTGAAGACTTTGAAAACATAAGGATTAGATGAGAATGTTATTATAAAAATATACACGTTTGTTTAAGTGGATCCGAAAACTGAACTTTTTGAAAACACAAGGATTAGATGAGAAATAAGTGCATCTATTTGAAGGTGGAATGACAACCATTAAGGAAAATAAGGGGAAGTAGATGGTTCTCGGTTTGCCATATTTAACATGGGCCTATAGATGCACTAATGGGGAAGGATTGGATACAAGTAATGCAAGAAAAGAAACGGAAGTAGACTAAAAGTTTTTATGTAGTCACAACAACTAAGAATGTTTCAATATTATTAAGGCAACATAATACTGAAGATGGATCCAAATAATTGAGCCAGCCAAGTTTGAGACTGGGACTTTTTCTTTTTCTAAAAATGTTTGAGATTGAGCAGTTGAGGTGGAAAGCTAAACAAAGGGTGGTGAATTGTTACAGTAAACTGCCACAATGAAGGATTGAAGGTCACTGTCATAAGATATGCCTGGGGATGTTCACAGCAATATGCAATGCCAACGCATCAAAGCAAATACAGTCTTTCTATCTTCCAGAGGGAAAAAAGAAAGCAAACCTTTTACTGGACAAGGGTTTGAAGTTATTGCCGAAGGACCTAAGAAATACAATGCTGTCAAACTTCATTGGTGTGCCCGCTGTTTTTGCTGAAGTTTTCTGGGCAAAAGAACTACAAAGTAGCAATACAGTTTAGTTCAGAAACAAATATCAGAATTGAAGATACCATACTATCCGAATATACCTTCAGATTTATCGGGAAAGCTGTCTAGGGTGAAAATGGTTCGTGGGTCTATGCTTTGCTGGGAAGAAGCAATCAAAGCTAAATGATTTTTACTGCAGAAAGCAAGAATAAGCTTGTGAATGTTTCGTTAACGCATTGATAGACATTGAAGTCTCAAAAGACAAAATTGGATATAATTTAACAATAAGTATAATATCAAAAGACAATGGCTATTGTCATCTCATCTATTGCAGTGGTTCCCAGAGCAGAAAGACCGATAGGCAAGAAACAGCACTGCTGCATGTGCAAGCATGTAGTGTTCTATGTGAATTAAAAGCCTAATTTCATTAAAGGGATTTCTATCAAGATAACAAAATTGAGTTGCATACCTGGCCCATGACGGAATAAATTTATTATTCTCTGTCTCATCATCCTCTTCATCTTCATCTTCATCATCCGAACCTTTGTATGGCGAAATCTCATATGCCTGTTCTTGGCTTATGTTAGACATTAAGTTGCCATTCTCAGCTGGCTTGGAAAAGACAGTCATTTCCTACAACAACACAGGAAGTCTGAGCAGGAGTACACCACATGAAGAACATAAACAGAACTATTTTTTATGAGATAACTTTCTACAAGTTGGCTAGTAGTGAGGAAAAGAGTCTTTTATTGTTGTTTCATCCAATCTCCCATGCAATGATCCATTATAAAAATGGCAACAGTAGTCATGCCAATGCTCCATTTGCAAGGAACGTTCTATGCACGTGATGTTCAGTGAAACCATCAATTTTAAGAATCCTTCTTGATACCACCAACTTCAACAAGGCAGAAAACAATAAATATGAGAACAAAAGCACTCGCCATTAATTGAAATTAGAAAACAGAAAACTTCTTCCTTCTGGTGAGAAAGGGACAACGATTTGCTTGTTGCCTATGTTCCACTAGGAATTATATGCAACTTTGACTTTATTTTTGAAAACATGAACTTCAAGGCATTATGGCTAAAATTTAAGTAAAAATGATGTTAAGAACACGTACTTTTGAATTATCGCCACAATCACCCAACTCTGATTTTCCATCATCAATTGTTGAAACCATAGAAGTCACAGGTTTACTCTCAGGCACCTTCTGAAGATTGTTGTCTCCCTTTTCTTTTTCCATCTTAACATGCTTTCCTGATTTGTCCTTAGATTTCTTGTTCTCGAATGCTCTTTCATCCTAAATTCATTTTCAAAATTAATAACATTCATAATACTGGCAGCTAACAGAAATTGTGAATTGCATTAAAGCATAAGAAATCATACTGCAGCTCGGTGTTTTTTTTCTCTCTCTTCTTTCTCAGCACGTAACTTTTCCTCATGCACTAGCTGCTGCCTCCTTGCTTCCTCAACACGCTTTCTTTTCCTTTCCCTCTCCTTTTTTTCTTCTTCTTCCCTCTGTCTTTTCTTTGCTGCCATATCTGCCTCTTTTCTCTTATGTTCTTGGTCTTTCTTTTCCTTCTCTAGCTCCCACTGCCTCAAGTTTTGTTCCTCCATCTTTGCTCGCTCAAGTTTCAAGGCTTCCTTCCTCATCTTTCTTTCATTTTCTTTCTTTTCTGCAAGACGCTTTGCAACCTCAGCAGCCTCCAGGGCCTTCACTTTAACATCTCTTTTCCCTATAAGGAAGCACCGGTATTTGAAAATCAATTATGGACTGAAACAGAGGAGATGTTGGAATGCTGTAATAAACATACACTATTTGTTCAATGAATAAGTAACATGATCGTAGTATGCCTCTTATTAGGCATGTTTACCATCCTAAGAAAACTGAATAGACACTGAAGTTTTACAGAGAAATGGAACCACTGAAGAAAGGGGAAACCATTTCCAAATAATAGCACGGGATTGCTGTGATATTACAATCAAATGCAAGAACTTAACCTAAAATGACCAAGTATATAAAATCAGCTACATAAAATGAGGCAGCTCATCAAGCATTTTCATTTTTTATAAACCATGACAACAGGTGTTAATAATCATAGTTTATAGCTTGATCCATATTGCCAGTAATATTTCAGTATGCGCAATCTGAACCAATAACATGTTAAATAGTTACAGAGCAACAACAAAAGCAAGCTGAAGTCTGAAACAGCAATCCATGTGTGTGTCAGGAGAAAAATACAGCCATATTGGATTCAAGGCTCAGCAAACTTATAATTGAACATGCCTTGACCAATTCTTCAGATTCAACTACATAATGAAAGCAAAATGATCAAATGTACTCATCCCATTGAAGGATTTTGAGCTGAAAACTGAGACTTCAGAATGGTGAAGGATTGTTCTTATAGGGCCACACTGCCAATTGCGCATTAAGTAATCTTTTCATAACCATGAAAAAATCAAACTGTGGGTCTAAACCTTGTAATGCGACACTGTGCTTTAAGCATATGGTAATACCAAAGCATATTCAAAGATTCACAAAATGATGAATTTATCTTTTATGGTAGGCATTTATGGAAGGAAGGGGAAAAAAGTAGTCTTTTTAATAAATAATCAATTAATGGGAACTGACAGGACAAAAGAAAAAAAAGATTTAGATGATACCTGTAACAACTGCGGCTGCTTGTTTTTGTTGCACAAGTGGAATAAAAGAAGTAATGTTTGACACAATATTGTTAAGGTTAGACTTGGTCTCCGCAAGACTCAGACCTCCTTTTCTCAAACTGGTTTTTCCAGATAAGATTGGCTTACTCAATCTGTTATGGTGAGATTCGCTGGCTCTTTTGACACCATTTACACCCACTAGGTTCTGATTCTCCTTTGCCTTAATGTTATATTTTCTTCTGTTGCCCTTCTGGTTTCCTTGGTTCAATTTGTCCCTTCTACAAGTGCCAGTGTAGCTACACTCTGTGTTCTCAGAAGCAAGACTGTATCTATCACTGACTATCTCAGAATCATAAACTGATATTGGAGGATCAGGATTATTTGTAATATCAGCAAGCAACCCTCTTTTGACTGAGCTGATCATCTGTTCTGAACCAACAACATCCTTAAATGTTTCAGGTACCTCAATGATGTTCTCATTTTCTTCACTGATGCAGGGAAGATCTGGAATTGAGCTCACTCTCTTCTCTGAACTACCAGACCTCGATGTGATTCCTTCCCAGAGCTTCCCAACTGGAGACATTAAAGGTTTTCTGATTTCCCACGTGGATGGAGCATTAGAAAAAGCTGGGGAGTCAGAATGCAGCCTCCCATGCAAGGTGTCGTTGACTTTGTCATTGAAACACTTCAAACTGGCCTCAAGCTCCTTGCCAGTGTTACTGTTTGTGTTAACGGTGGTGCTCAGCTCCATCGCTTCTAAAACTCCATTTGGGACAGATTGATATAAATTTAGTGTTTTATGTTTGTTATATGCAGTAGCAAAATGGGACAAAGGTGTTTCAAGGCAAACAGATTTGCAAAGCCGCTCCACAGCAATTGCACTTTCTAGTGCATTATCTGAAAGATCCAATTTCTCAAAGTCAATTCCCTCAGTTTCCATACCAAACCACTCATATACAGGCATACTTTGATCGGTACCAATCAAATCCATTGATTGACTATGTGGAGAACTAACTGAATTAGACAGTGATTTCCCATTCCTTCCTACATGAAATCTATTTTCCTGCATGGCTGTTTCAGTACAAGTCAAAAGTTCAGAACTTCCCAGTTCAAATCTATCTTCAAGTTGCAGTGAAACCTGGTTCTTTTCTGCAGTGTGCTGCCTTGTTTCATCGATGATCACAATAGTAGGGTTTTCCACTGGAACTTTTTCCAATGAACTAGCTTGAGAAACTCCAGTGGATAATTTTGTCAAACCTGATGGTGAGCGTGCTCCACATTTATTTGCACTTCCGCTCCTTCCTTCCAAGCCAGGTTCAACCTGTCAGACAACAATTAACCATATGCTCTGCATCAGAGTCCTTAACACAACCAGAAAAACAAATCCACCACAATCAAATTCCATTCAAGCTTAAAACCTATTATATGTATCAATTTTTGCACAATCTCTCAGCAGCAATATTACTAAGTATTTCGATTCAGTTCCTCTAAAATGTCACGCTTTGTTGGTCAAATAAAGGGTTAATGATCACCCAGAACTATTCCACTGATTTGTTGAGAGAAAGTACAGGGTTTGTGTGAAGAGGGAGAGGGCAAATGCATCCAAGTATCTGGCAGCACTATTGTGGAGGATGTTGACATTACAAGCTTTTTATTAAATTTGATCTGGCATCTGTGGACCATTAATTGGTTTTGTTTGCAGTTGAATTATTTGAACATATGCATAGGCTAATATGTTGCCAGCAACTGCACAAGCTGAAAATTAGTGGACAGATATGCCAATATAATCACATTCCACGGCATGTGGATAGATATTAAGTCATCTACTTGTAACTTTACTTATCATCTAGACTGAAAATGAAACAGCAGACTAGCGGTTCATTATCCATTTTTTAATAAGAAAAATTTTCATGAAAGAGGGGAAATCATATTCCAGATTTCATCGAAGACAATTTAAAAAGCTCCGCAGTGCATCAAAAGGAATACCTTTTCAACTTGCAGCTTTGGTGATGAGAATTCAGGCCATGCCATATGGAGCCCTGAGTTCTGATGAATATCTTCAACTGAGCTCTTGATAGCATTTGGTTGCATGTCATCCCCCATATGAGACATATAAAACCCTTTTGATATTTGGACAGTATCTGAATCTTCCATAGTATTAATATTTCCATTTACATGATCCGTAACAATAGGCTGAAACGGCTTTCTCATCAAACATGAGGAAGCATAAAAGGAACTAGTCAGTTGACCCGCTATCTTTCTCCTCTTATGCTGAGGCCATGAACCCATGACGTAGCAATCTCCATTTTGGTTTTCAGAAATGGCTGAATTAATTTTCTTATGCACAGAGTTGGTATTTTCATCAACAAAAAGAGCAGTCTCATTAACAAAAGCTTCAGATGAATCATTCGAAGGTTTATCTTCTTTACTAAAAACTGCCTGGTCCTCAAGCAATGGCATCTCAACGGACAAGATGGGCCTTTCTTGGGAGTTAACAGATACTTTATCCAATTTAACTGTTGAATGCAACAAGGTAGAAGCCCGTCTCTCTGATGATAGAGACTGTTGTTTGTTCTCTGATGCAGGATCACCAATTTCATTCCAACCGCAGTCTTCCACATCATCAAAATCAAGTTGCTTGGGCTTCACTAGCATAACACAGTCAGTGGCTGGCCTTGAGACTGGAACTTCCATTCCATGACTGGGACCATCTGAGTTAGACCTGGAAGAAACAGAACAAGCTTCAACTATCCCATCAGAATCTATATCAGTTTCTGCAACAACTGCGTCACATATACCCAGGTCAACCATGTCCTTTCTTTCAATACAGGGCAGGGCATTTGCTTGAGTACCCAACACTTCCTGGAGGTCAACACCTTCTTCTCTAAACTGATTCAATGGTTGATGAGGTTGTGATGATCTGCCGAAGGACTGTGAGAGTGAACCATCATTATCCTTTGCTATATTAGATGAAGTATCCAGTATTGGAAGCCCATCAACTCCAAGTTGCTGATTGGAATTTCTGGATCTTGTTATTTTTCCATAATAAGAATCAGTTCTCTCTTCACTGTTCTGGTAGTTCAACATTTTTTCATTCACTCCACAACTTTCATCAGTGATGTTGAAAGGTTTAACCAATTCCCTAAAGTCATCAACAGGGTTGGAAAGCTGCCTTGGTTCTTCCTCAGCATTACCGCAAGAGCCGTCCAGCTTCAAAGATTCATTCACAAAGTCAGCTCGTTGGCTGGAACTTCTAGATCTTGTTATTCTCCCAAAATAAAGGCCGCTTCCCTTTTCCTTGCTCCAGTTATCACTTACTTTTGCTTTCACCCTTCCATAACTGTCATTGGAGATAACACATGAAGGTTTGGCCATTTCTGATATCTCATTGATACAATTGGGCTGCAGTGATGGATCATCAATAGACTCTCTAATCCTACTGTCTTTGTTGTCGATATAGGAAGAATTATTCATGTCCAGAGGCTTCCTTGTAGAGTTGGGTTGAGGGCTTGAACTCGTATATCTTGGAACTCCAACAGAGTACATGATGCTAGCCATTTCATTGCCCCTGTGATTGTCTTCATTTTCCATTTGTGCTTCAGAACTTGCATGACCAACAACAGAAACAAGTTCTGTCAAATCAACTTGGTTAGGCTGTCGTTTTGAAATAGACTCTCTAGGTTCATCTTCTTTGGCAAGGCAAGTAGAGGTGCACACATTCCCGGACTCATTCACATAGCTGGCTTTAAGTCTAGAACTTACATAGCTGGCTTTGAGTCTAGAACTTCTAGATCTTGTACTTCTGCCATGGTAAACATCACTAGAGTTTTCCTTTACCATGCATTCACCTGCTTTCACCTCTTCTCCGACGCAACTTTTATTACTTGCCTTGACAAGTTTGAGCGACTCTGACTGATCAACATGGTCAAACTGTAGAGAAGTAACCCCAGACCCTCTAAATCGACTAGTACAAGAACCAACATTATTTTCAGCACGTGGACAGGTTTTACCCGTTTTCACACTATTGCGAAGCTCCAGAGCCTTTTGCCTTGATTTGGATCTATGAATCCTCGCCAGTGATTGGCTGTGATCAGGTACAATGTCTGGCATTCTTGCATCTCTACAATCTTGTGGAGACGCATCATTAAATTCCAGCTCAGGAACTCCATTTAAGTTACATTGAACGCCATCAGTAACAGGTAACTGTGACAAAACAGACAGTCTATAACCTGAATCGAATCTTTTGTTGACAAGGCCAAGTTCTGTGTGTAAACCACTTGGCAGGTCACTGATATTGGTAGTAATAACAGGCTGTACTGAGTAGGCACTAGTGGAATAAGGGTTTGCAGGGTGAGGACGCGGCAGCAAGAGTCCTGATATGAGATCCTCTTTATTTTCTGTAATAACATAGCAGTTTGCAGATAATTGAGAAACGACACAAACCACAAGCAACTCATTTATGAAATTTACAAGGAAAAAACATCTTAAAAAATATATATCTATAACCTAGGCACCATTCCATTCCATTAGTCCATAGAAAAAAAAGATTACTCTTTGAAAACTCTAATCCAACTATCATGTGTAAACCAAAAGTTGTCCATAAATTAATTTGACTTTAATTAACAGCCACAGAACTATCTCCACTATAATTGCAAAACCCGAAAACCGTAATATGGAAAACATTCATAAAAATTGGAATTAAAACAGAAATTTAAACCCTAGTATTCCGTGAGAGTGAAATTACCATTTGGAAGGGAGGAGAGAGACGGGGAGAGGAGCCAGGGAGGAGGGGAAGTTCCATCAAGAACACATTTAGAGGCGAGGCGGTAATCGAAGAGATCGGCTTGGTGCTTGACTTGTTCGAAAATCGATAACTTCCTTTCAAAGATCTGAAGAAACAGCTTCTCTATCGTAGTCGTCATTTTCTCCTTCTCCTTCTCCTTCTTCTTCTTCTCCTCCTCCTCCTTAATGAATCGACGCCATTAATTAATAATCAATAAATTCACTGATGAGTTATAAAAATTAAGAGAAGACTGCGAATATTCTGTTCTGTGAGGAAGCCGGAGGGAGAGAGATGGGATTTGATTATTGACGGTGAAGATTTGATTGCAATGAGCGCGGATTTGGATTTCAAATTTTTAGATTTTGTTTTTTTTGGTGACTGTTGTGATGCATTTATTTTAAAGGGATGACGTTAAAAAATGAGGATAAGTTATTACATGAATAGATATTACTGGTCTGTGTATGTATGCCCTGGAATATTTTTTGAAATTTATTTTTATTTAATTTTATTATAATTAAAATAAATATTTATTAAAAAAACCCAAGAAAAATGTACCTTTTTACCCCAAATTTTCATTTTCTTACATTTTTAACTTTAATAAAAACATATATTTTAATTAGTAGTATAGGTTTTTAATTAAAAACTAAAGATGATTAAAATAAATATTCATAAAAAATTTTAATAATTTTAATTAAAGATAAAAAAATATAATTGTTATTCAAAATTCTCTTTCTTAATTTATGTTTTATTATTATTTTAATGAAAACAATTTTTTTATTATAAGAACTTTTTTTAAAAATAAAAACATATCATGATTTCAAAAACTATTTTAATAAGAAAAATAAAACAAATAACGACTTCATGATTTTTAAGCAAATTTATAAAAAAAAGTATTTAATTTTATAAAATTAAATAATTAAAAAATAATAAAATACAACTTTTAATCTTATTAAGTATTTATAATCAAATAAAAAAAATCAGTTCATATATAATTATTCATAAAATAATTATTAATATTATCATCAAGACTTCTAATCTTATTTGAAAAACTATGATATAAATAGATAAAAAAATAAAAAAAAATATTTAAAAATTATATTTAAAATAATTGTATTCTAAAATAAAAAAATAAAAAAAATGGATTGGTCATTTAAAAAAAACAGATGGGCCTAAGACTAGAAGGACAAACCCACATGCCTAGGTTTTGTTATTATTTGTTGAAGTTTTTTTAAAAATATTGAATGGACAATGCGTATCTATTAGAAAAAAAAATTTATATCATCTCAAATGATTAAGATGTCAAAGTTCAAGTTTTGAAACTCTTAAAAACTAATTTTCAACCTATTTTAACCTTAAAAAATCATTATATAAAGTATAAACATTAATAATCTTATTTCTAATTTCAAAACACCCTCTAATCGGTTTGAAAATAAAACAAGCAAATCAAATAAAAAAAATTAGATTATGATGTACTTTTTTAGCATGGGTAAATATCATACTACCTACATCAAACTCCCTCTCTCCAAAATAAATTCACTAACACCAAGATTAGTAATTTTTTATGTTTGAAATGTGGAAAATCCAAAGCTTTTCTCTCCTATTTTTCAATGATTTTCTCACTTTTATGTCAACTAACAGGGACTGAAACATAAAAAAAAATAAAGCTTAGGATTGAAATGTAAACATTTAAAATTATAGGGATAAAAACTATGATTTTCAAAAAATATAAGGATGGAAACACCTAAAAAAAGGTCAAATGAGATTTTCAAAAGATTTAAGGACCATAATGTATTTTTTGCAAAAATAATAATAAGGTTTTGCTTTTCATTAATTTTTAAAATATAATAATATTATTCTTTGAACAATAAAACCAATATAGTAATAGTAGATTTTTTTAATGCAAACATTAATTTCTTAAGATATTTACTAATTCAAGGATCAAACTTGTTGTGGACCAAAACAAATGTTTAAATTTCTTAAATAAGTTCAATTAAAATTAATTTTGAAAAATATTGATACATGTAAAAGAGTAAATAAATAGTAAATTAAAAAAATAATTTATTTTAAATTTTCATATGTAATTTTTAAGAAGAACAAAATAAATTTCAAACATATATAATTGACAAATAATCAAAAAATAAAATACTATTAAAAAATCAATGTAAATTTAGACTATTTGTAGCAAAGAAAATATTTTTGAAAATAAATTTTAGTACATATTTAAATTCCAATGATCTATTATATAAAGATTTTTAAAATCATACATCATAAATTGATAAATTTTAAAAATTAAAAAAAAATCATTGTTATCATCCATCTATAATTTTATTATTTTTTACATGTCTTTAACACTCTTCAATAATAATAATAATAAAAAACTATCATATGTATATTTGATAATATATTTTGAGATGTGTGAAAAATCAACATAATTACGAACACACCAAAAATAATTTCATAAATTTATATAAGAAAAATAACGCGTATCAATTAATTATAGAATCTTGCAAAAACTTTAGTCATTAAGAAAAAGAAGCTTTTAGAAAAAATAATTAAAAACTAAATATATTGAAAAGAAAGAAAATCTAACCTAGTGTCTCTAACTGGATGCGCCTAGGCTAAGCTCAAGGAGTGTTTGTTTTTATAAATGGAGTTATTTTTCAAATTGTTTTATGCTTGAAAAATATTAAATTAATATTTTTTAGATGTTTTTCAATTGTTTTGATATGTTTATATAAAAAATATAAAAAAGTATCATTTTAATATGTTTTAAATTAAAAAACATTATGCACCGCATTATTAAACACATATATAGACCTAAATGCTCATTAAAAAAAAAACAATGAAAGACGTGTCACTCCCCTGTGTTTTCTTCAACTATTGGATTGTTCTCGTGAAATCAAGGGCAATCACTTAAATGTTTTCAAAACACTTTTTTTCACTATTTGCATCAAAAAATACTTCATACTCATCTCCACAATACTTATAAACATGTTTTCAACTCTCAAACCTATCGCAATCCACCTTAAATGGCTCAAAAATGAAATCAAAATCTTAAAATGAAAGTAGATCTTGGTTTTGAACTTCATCTTCTTACCATGAAAGTGTTTTTATGGATGCCAAACAACTTTACCTTATCGAGGCGACCTCTTAGACATCATTTTTTTTTCTCTACAAATGTGGTTGATAATGTCACTTTACTGACTTCTCACTCCTACCTCTTCTCTTTTCAATTTCTATCCCCCTCTTTATACCAATTGTGTCAGGGACCAAAACACATAACTAAAATAAATTTTAGGATCAAAAATAAAAAAATTGTGGCAAACAAGCATGATAGTCATAGAAATAACAAAAAAAACCACTAAATGATTAGTGTTTTGTGTCTCTGCGAACAATATATAACAGTGAAAATCATTGTTACTTTTAATATATTGGTAAATAAATTAAAAGAATTATTGATATTAATTGGACATGAGAATAATAATTAATAAAAAATACTAACAAAAGCATTGAATGAAAGATGAATTTTATCCTTCATCTAAAAACACTAATTTAGGAATTGTACCATCAAAAATTCATATTTCCAAGTAAATCAAATTTAAATTTCACATTAGGATAGATTGTATAAATCTCTTTTAACTAGTGGTCAAAGCATAAATAAGTCTTTCTATAAATTATTTGATGTTAGTACTCCCTCTCTAAATAAAATTGGAGATTTAATAAGATCTTTTTATTAGTTAAACTAAGATTTCCATACTCAAAACATGTGACATGCACATGTGTGTAGTGTGCATGTGTGTAGTGTTAACATAGGATAATTATATTATTTCTAACATTAATTTAATATATATTTTTTCAAGTGCGTTGATTTTTTAAAACTTTATGTTTATTGGTCCTCCATGTGTATTCTTTTTTGCTTTTTTTATTAAAAGGATTGAGGGTATTTTGGATGTCTTTCTTTGAAAAGAATGTTCTCTCTTCCACTTGAGGGCTAAGGTCAACTGGGCTTCTATTTGTTATCCCTTGAAAGAGAATGACCTGGGAATTAAGAGTGTTCGGACTTGGAATAGAGCAGATTCTCAAGTACGTTTGGAGACTCCATTCAGAGAGATCATCAGTTTTGTTGGGATGGGTCCACAATATTCTGTTTAGAGGTAGATCTTTCTTGCATGTCAGGCTTCCTTCAGTGTCTTCTTGGTCATGAAAGAAGATTCTTCTCAGCAAAGATTGGTGTAGAGGAAAGTTTGTCTCTTGTATTGGTGATGAAAAAACTATTAATTTGCGGTTAAACCATTGGTTACCAGATGGGCAACAGTTCTACGACCTCTTTCCTTTTAAGATGCTAACCTCTACTGGGCTATCCTGGGATGCCATGTTCTCAGCATCATTAAGGAGGGTAATTGGGCCTTTCCATCTGGTAATCCGAAGCATCAACCTACTTGGGACTCAATTTATTTTCACCCCAAGAGTGTCTTACCAGACCATTATGTATGGAAATGTCATTCTTCAGGGAGATTCTCCATTGACTTAGCATGAGAGATTCTTAGAAATTCTAGACCCATATACTCTATGCACCATCTACTCTGATTCTCAAGATTTATTATGAGGCATTCATTTATCCTTTAACATACTTATATGGGTTATCTTCAAACTATGGACAGACTGCATGCTTTTTTCATATCATTCCATCTTTGATGTGCATCCTTCATGGGTCGCAGGTTAAGACACATGACCATTTGTTCTTTTAGTACCCTTTTTTTGCTGCAGTTTGGGGTGATATCACGAGCAGGACCCTATTAGGCTAGCTTTCTATGACATGGCGACCTCTGCATCAGTGAGCATACACACACTTGAAAAAAAGTCCATGCATTTACTTGCTCGGTTAGTTTTTTTAGTCATGATTTAGTTCATCTGGTATGAGAGGAATAACCGAGTCTTTCACTAGTTTTACCAATCTTATAAGGATGTTTGCAATGATAATTTTTAGCTTATCTGGTCCCGATTAGTTGAGTTTAAACCAAGGTATCAGATTTTAGTTGCTCTTAGGTCCATCTAACGAATCTCAGAGTCATGAGGCATCATTACTCTTGCTGCTTTCCGGGTTCTTCTTACCTCCTATACTATTCTACAGAGTAGATCATCTGGTTCTATGATTTTCAAGAACCAGTGGATTGGTTTCTAGGTTTTTGATTTCCTGGGTTTCTATTTTAACCATTGGTCGACCGGTTATGGGTTTTCCAAAAACCAGTTAACCAACTATTTGTATAGGTAGTCTGTTTTCGTACCTTTGAGCTTTTTATAACACTTCTTGGAAAAAAAATAACTTTGATCTCTTGTTTCGGAGAAATAAGTGGCTCTCCAGGAATGGAAAGTTTTGCTTTCTTTTCCTGTTGCTTTTAGTAAGTTTGACCTGAGTAACAAACCTTTTTACTTCTTGGGGTATGCTCATCATACTTTTATACAATTTTCCCTTTAATATAATTACTTTTACAAAAAAAAAATTTAATTTATATTAATTGCTCAATTTTTTAATGACGTGGCCTTTGACTTTAACTTGTTGTTAGTACACCAACTTTCACTTCTATCTTAATTGAGTGAGTGGATTTTGATTTTTCTCATTTTGATACATAACGTTTTTTTATTGTTTCAACTAAACACTTCCATCAATTTTTATTTTCTAATGTTAGTTTTTTTTCTCTTTTTTTGAGTAAAAGTACCCTTTAAAACAATATTATATTTAATAAAAAAATATTTTAAATTAAAATAAGTTATTTAATATATAAAAAAACTCTTTTAATTAATGGCAAATTATCTAAATAGAGGCTAAAAGTTATTTTACAATTAATTAAAACTAAAATAAATTATTAATATAATTAAAATATTATTTATTTTAACCAAATAAATGGATAGCATGTGATAATAAAATAAATTAAAATATTAATGGATTTTTTTAATGGAAGTACTTGCTTGGAAAAATTGAAAAAGTTTGTGTACCAAAACAAAACAAAAAAAAGTTAAAATCTTCCACTATATTGAAATAAAAAACTTGGTGTACCAATATTGTAATTTTCCCTAATTAATTATAAAAAAGAACAGTTGAGAAAATAAAGCAATTAACATAAATTAGATTAAGGTACTTGATTAAAAGTTTTTTAAAAAATAATGTTCTCAAGTCAAGAAAAATTAAAGTTCATACCCTTGATTGAGAAAAAAATATATAAAGTTGATGTATTGATAATGTAATTATCTTGTATCAACTCTTTAATAATTATGGTTGATACATGGTTGTTAAGATGTATTGGTTGAAAAAAATGAGTGGCTAATATATAAAAATTGATCCATAACATAATAGTACAAGCATTTAGGTTAAATGTGATGTACATTCATGTATATGAACCCTTATATATACAAGTCCATGTTCACTCCTAAGTGACTTTCGAATGTCAATCTCTCTATCAAGTGATAGTGGAGCCAATGGTACGATAAGTGTTTACGAAGTCAGTGGCCTAGTATTGGTTAGAGCAAGTATAAAGATAATATAGATTGACTCTTATGCTTGTTGCCCCCATCCCTCATAATAGAATAAAAAGCTAGTTGGATTCTTAGATAAAGAGCTACAAATAATTTGTATAGTAATAAGACGCCGCTTCAAAGTTAGGAGCATAATGTAAAAGGTGTGATCTCTTTATAAACCAAGCTTTAAGAAGAATAGAGAGCTCTCAATATTATTACGGTATTTGTATTGTGACTGTCAAACTTGGAACATTAAAGATGTTTTTGTTGGAGAAAGAGTGTTCAAAAAGGATGAAACTTATATGAGAAGGGAAGATTGTTGAAATACATGCATATGTTATGAAAACTATTGCACATTGTTTAAGAATAAGGAAAATGCACGCTTATACATAAGAATGGATCCATAACCAAGAGTCTAGACTTTTGAATTAAGTATAATGCTCATTTATATATGTAATCCATTGTATGTAATGGTCTAAGTGACTCCTTAATGTAAATATTTCCCTAACAAGTGGACTTATTAGCCCTATGGGTTCATAATTATTATGGTTATGGTGTTGAAGATAACAAATATTAATGGTACTAATTTGTGCTCTAGTATTTATGTTTTATAGATATATTAAGAAGAAAATAAGATTGGATTGAGCATTCATTTGAAGACATTTTTATCCAAGATACAAAAAAGAACTTGAAGAGTTTTATTGGAAGATACATATTCAAGTTAAAATATTTAAAGAGTCTTTGAAGTTTAATGATTTGTATATATTTATTGAGAATACAAAAGAACTTAAAGTGGATGATGATAATGGAAACCAAGTCTTCAAGATAAAACAACTTAGGTATGCTATTTTGATATATTGTTTAAACTTTTTATGATATATTTAAAATTTAGCTTTAAATAGTTGCATCAAACATAATACACGTGCATATTATATATCATTTAGTTAGCAATAAGTAGAATAATGTTTATAAGTTTAGTTGAAAAGTGGTCATTATCCCTTGCTTAAACACATGTTCTATTTTGCTTAATCAATCACTTCAAATCTATAATTGAATATTTTTTATAACTATCAATGTTTTTTTTAGAAAAAAAATTATAGTTTTTTGTCTAGTGTCTCACTTATGCTTTATATATTACAAAATTTCTTAATTTACGAGACAATGACTAACGTCTTTGGTGGGCACATATGCAAGTATTTCTTTTCTATATTTTCAATCTTTCTCTTATAAGTTGTTGATTTTATGCTAATCAATTTTTAGGTTCTTGTTATTTCTTTCTAATAGTTAGTTTCATAAACTAGCTTTTTTTTCTTTTTTGTCTATTTGGTTAACTAGTTAGAAGTCTTGATAAAGATATACAAAAAGATCGAAACATTTAGTTTTTGAGGCTTTTTCCTTATTCATGTGTGCTCCTTGTTTTTTTTATGTAACAATTCATTCATTCTTCACAAATAATCTTGATTATTCTTATTTTCTCAATTATTTATAACTCAATCATTCTTTTATGGAGAAACTAAACTTTCATTAAGAGATCAATGTTTTGAGCGAGCTTTAAAGGTTTAGATTTTTTCTTTCTTTCAATGTTCTTATTCTTTTGTTTTTTTTTTCTTACACCATTCATTGAGAATATTTAAAGCCAAATCCGTACATCACAAAAGCTTGTGCCTTTCATTTATAAATCTACTTATTTAGTGAGTTTATGAGATAAACTTTAAGTGAATAAATTGTGAAAATGTGATCAAGGCTTCAACCATTTGAGATTTAGAAAGTGGGATTTTGAGAGCTTGTGAGCATAAGAGTTATTATCTTCAACTAGTGAAAAGAATTGCTATATGTAAAAAGATGAGGTCTCATTCTTAAAGAAGGCTATCATGGTTAAATAGAATATCTAAGTCTATGACTTGAGGAATGGAGTGCATGTTAGAGTGGAACCACTATAAATCAAGATATTTTTATTTCTATTACTTATTTCTTTATTTTAATTTATATTTGTGATATGTATGGTTTATTAAGTGGTTATTTGCATTGGCCATTAAAGTAGTTTAGGGTTTCAAACTAAAAGGAAAAAAATATTTATAATCAATCACCTAATTCATCATTTCTCTTAGGTACTTGGGAATTACAATGACAAACATTATAATTGGATTTTTTTAATCAAAATTAACCATTGACATTAGATTTAAAAGGTTTTTTTTTTTTAAATTAACATAGAATTAACTTAAATAATTTATTAATTTTTTATTACTACCAGTTAAAGGAAAACCTAAGTTTAGTTAAGAGAATGACCTAATTCAATTCTAAGAATTGTTTAGGGACTACTACTATTTTGTACTTAGACCATTCAAAGAGGTTTGCACATTTTATCATAGATTTCAACCTCCATCAACCTTGTCAAAGATAATGTAAAAGATGAAACAAAATAAAATGATTAAATCTTAGAACTTGTCTCCCATGCATCTAGATAAAAGGAATGTTCGATTGACTCTACTTAAGTTTGTTTTAAATTTGATTGAGCTAACCAACCATAACTTATATAGTTTTATTGACTACCATAATATTATTATAATAAGTCATGTTGATTGTATTTCCCATCTCTAGATAAATAGCTTTAAATCAACATTAAATATGTTTAAATTTTGATAAAACAACATATCTTCATAAAGATCCACTAATATCTAATTAGAGTATAAACAAACTTGTTTTGAATTTTTAAAAATGAAATCAAGCCCCAAAAAGGGATGACTAAGAGGTTGAATTAGAAGCATAGAAATGGTAACATACACACTAAAAGTTGGTAGAGGTAATGATGTTAGGAAAGGTGGAAGTATTATGAGAACATCATAATTCTATCCGAGTGTAATTCTTTGTTGATAAGAGAAACTAAAGTGATAAAGAACCATCATGTGACATATCTGATAGAGGTTGCTCCATTGGCTTTTTTTTATCTATGGATTGTTTTCATATTTTTCTTAGCCTAGGGAATGACCTCTATCAGTTGCGTGGAGTAATTGGTCATCATTCATTATAACCATGTTTTTTATAGTTTAGTTTTTTTTTTTTCATGTAACTAATCTAATATTGTTTAAACAATTAGTCTTACTAGGCATGTATCAATCTATTGGTTAGTCAATTGTTAATCCGTTAACAGATGGTTGTCAATATATTGATTAATCACTGATTCTTCGATCAATATGTTATATATTATTCATATTTTTGTTTTAACTAGGAGAAAATATAGTTAGGAATTTAATCCCTAGCTAAAGGAGATGACAACCTTGCAAATCAAGCAAAATGTGAAATTCTTAACTTATTTAATAGGCCTGGAGAGGAAAAAAAATAATGCCAAGAAACTATAAAATAAGTGAAAATAATAAAGAAAAAAAGCAATAAAGATAGATAAAAGCCTATTAAGGAAAGATGTGAAAAATGATGTACCTTCTAATGAAAGAAAAGAAAGCAATAAATTGCATCATTCTCAACCACTGGATTGTTTATTTATATTGTTACATGAATAAAATTGCATATAAACTTAAAATCATAATCCTATACAAACCATTTATATGAATTCTGGTATAACTTATAGTTCTTATTTACAAGTTTCGTTCTAAATAATTATAAGTGTTCTTGATACACTGTAACATCCATCGATTAATCTACTAAAAACTTTTGTTCTATATAGAACTTGACTGATTAAGTAAATCTTAATCTCCTTGATTGATGGCCAGTCTTGGCTAACTTGATTGATCAATGTGTTCTTGTTTCTATATAAACATTTCTTTACATAACCCATGAAGTAAAAGCCAATTGTTCCACCACAGTGAATTGAACCCAAAACCAACAACTCAAGGGGCTTAGGTTATCAAAAAATTAACCTTTCCTTCTCCTTTTATTTTCCCTCTCCTATTATTTGAGATTTTTTTTTTGTACCGTACATTTCTTAAACATAACAACTATATTTAAGAAATTTAACTCTTTATTTTCTTATCTTATGTTTTCATAATTAATAGCTTTAAATTATTTGATTTATTTTAATGTATAAGTAATTGGGTTTTAAATAAATACTACACAATAAAAATATTAAAATAACACTTTTAAGATTCTCAAAATCCATACTTCTTAGCCCTCCTCTCTCTCCTCTAAACAACCTCTCCTTAAAATATTCATATTTTTGGGTTGTCGCTAATAAAAACTATACATGCTGCAATCCCTCTCTTCTCTTAATTGTTTTCTTTTATTTTTAATAATCTCATATTTAATTACTAGATTTTATATCTTCAATAATCCAAATAACTATGAATTTAAATTTGATTGATTTAAAATTCATTTAATTTTTTATCCTAAATCATCATGTTTTTAACAGAAAAAATTGAAAAATCAATTAAATCAAGAAAACCAGAAAAAAATAACCAAAAAAACCAAACAAGCTATTAGACCGAATAGGCATTTGAAAACCATGAATCAACTAGAGAAACGATTGGCAATTACAGAAAAATCAATTAAATCAAGAAAACCAGAAAAAAATAACCGAAAAAACCAAACAAGCTATTAGACCGAAGAGGCATTTGAAAACCATGAATCAACTAGAGAAACGATTGGCAATTACAAACTAGTATTTCACCAGCTACTGCAAGACGAGAATATTTAGCTGCCATTGAGAAACCTACTGTGGAGCAGTATAGGATATGAAAAGGTTACATGACTAGGTCAAATCTAACTGGTTTCGCTACCTTCCTATTCGTAGCTGGGAAGACCGAGTGTCGCATCTAACAAAATTCACCCAGTCCCTACATATCATACTACTTTCTATAAGTAATCAAGCACATTTATACATCCAGACCACAAGCCTTGCTCTCTAAAATCTCGATTTACGCTTGCGACCAAACGATCGCTTCCGAGATGTTTTGGTCCCATTAACCCCTCTTGGATGTTTCACATCACCATTACTCCAAGAATCAGAATTGAAAGCTTTAATGTTGGTTACTAAAGCATGGTTTGCAACCTCGGTTTTTGGCTCTAAAATGACCTTTCTTTCGATCAGTGCATTCTGACCACAGCACAAATCTTGAATTGCCCTCTCCTTCAGATTTTGTATGGCCGACTCCTTGTCAAGGTTAAAGCAGTCACTTGAAACCTGCACAGAGAGGGGACAGAATTTCCTTACACCCCTGTTCATTTGCAAAGCAAGAGTGGTATAAACTTCCAATAAACAGCTCTCACATACTTCATTAAGCTTCTTACCTTAAAATTGACAGGGACATTAATTTGGATGGAGGGACAACCACATCCATCACTGAAGTTGAGTTTCAAGAGGATTTCAAATGCTTCTGCTGGTGCAGTCCTCCTGATGTATATATAAACCAGAAGAATTGTGAGGGCAAGAAGGTTGAGTAACACTTGTGGGCCAACAATTCAACCTATTTATATGCAACAGAAGCATGGCCAACAAATTGCATCTTTGCAGAAAATAAAGTATACAGCTCAACAAAATGTTCTCACGATAAGTTCTCAATTTTTTGAGCAGTATACTTTACATACAGGATGGGATTAGACCAACCTTTTTAGGTTAAATGGCTGGTCATGTAGCACAGCCGCTTTGTATTTTTGAGCATCTGTGAAGGACACCTAAAATGCAAGTAAAACAGGAGGATTAGAAGCAGCATAGTAGTTTGGTAACAAAATAAGAAATTGCCTCGTCCAAAGATGGATCAGACCAAAGTAGTGTAACTTGGCACAAGAAGTAACTATGTAATAATGTAATGTAAATTAAATCAAAGTTAGTCAGTTTGCTAGCAACTAGCAGACAAACCCTGGTCATGGAATGGATACCACAACTATAAATAAAATAGTGGGACTTCTTGAAAACAAAATGCCCCTGTTAACTTTTAATAAAAGCAGGAACAACTAAAGGAGACTAATTAAATCCTGATCATTGCATCATATAAATTTTATATTTTTAAGTGAAAAGTGCTGAAGTTTCTTGCTTTCTTTTTTTCTTTCCTTCCTTCTTTGTGTTTTTTTTTTGGTAACTAAAAGTTCTCTCCAACATGCATTGCGTCTGCCACTTTAACACAGTAACCTTAAACAATCAGCTATCCAAGGCCATCGCAGCCCAACTTTTAGAAAAAGAACACTGCAACATACAAAAGCAAAGCATGATTAAAGGCATCAAGCAGAATGGCTCTCTGAAAAAAATTCACCTCAATGGACTCGATGAATGGCAACGGTGCTTTCAGTGCATGTATACTTGCCACCCGGAGGTTCCAGTTCACATATCTTTCATCTATCAAATGCCACACCACATAAGAAATCTATAAACCATAGCGTCAAATAGTTGCCAAATGCTACAAATGAATTTCCAGTAGATGTCTCATATGAGGCCACTAGTGATAAGACTGATGTCTTTCAAAACAATAGTGAGACAAACTTCATTCTCATGTAGTAAACACATTCAACAGAAATTAAAAAAGAGAAATAGAAAACCTAAATTTAGTCTTTTAGAAAAGATATCAAGCCCAGACTATATGGAAGCAAAAATTTATTCTAGAGCCTATGGAAAGAATAAGATTGCCAGGCCCAAAACATCAGGGTTTGTTGCTTGAAGGATTGCTAACATTTAGGATAGTCCAATAGATGGATGATAGCAGTACATTAAATGCATGTTTCACAGGCATGACATGACATTTAAATGTAGTTCTCTGTGCATCAGCAGAAGATTACCTAAACTCAATGACTGAGTTATGATAACTTGAAGAAGATCAATCCTGACATATGGAGCAATCCTCAAATTGAGCAAGTTCATGACCCCTGCAATAACCTGTTCTGGATCAAATCATTAAATTGGAATAGCAAATAACACAGTTTTTCAGGATCTATATGACAACGAGAAATTCTGATCTACAATCTA
>Ga0307517_10003334_pt1 | contig 24991 bp, 12 predicted proteins | sample 23_EM_MG_FD_194515 | JGI IMG/M metagenome (GOLD analysis project Ga0307517, IMG submission 194515) | Populus trichocarpa ectomycorrhiza microbial communities from riparian zone in the Pacific Northwest, United States - 23_EM | ecosystem: Host-associated > Plants > Roots > Unclassified | place... | reverse complement strand
CAAATTTGAAAACAAATTAAAAAAATCAAATGATCAGGGGGGTGAAATCAAAAATAAAATCCAATAAGAAACAATTAATGTAAATAAAACAATTTCAAATAAGAGAAGAGTGATTGAATCAAAAAAAAATTTGAAAGGCTGGTATGAATTTTTGCATGGTTAACATGCAATCCAAGAAAGAAAGAGAAGGAAAATAAAGAATTAAAGAAAAAAAGCAATTTCATGTCAAACCACGTCGAACCACCATACACGCGCCACTTATAGAGGAAGAAGAATCCAAGATGAATCAAATTATGTGGCAGAATAATGGTTACAACTATCAAAGCTAGCCACGCACGCCACTAAAAGGTGGCGTACTGGTTGACGCGTTGCACTCGTTAACAGCTTTTTCAGGGTTTTTTTGTGCAAAACCTGAAAATGCTCTTAGAACTAAACAATATTAACAAACAAAACATGATGAAATTACAACAAAATCCTTGAAGTCAAGGCTAAAAAATTCTAATTGTAAAGGTAATGTGGTAATTCAATTGTTCTATAAATTTTGAAAATATGAAAACGCCCTTGTGCAAAAGGCATTGTATTATTTTATTAAAAGGTTACATTAGCAATTTTATTATGCATTTAAAAGTTCAATTACTAAAATAACCCCGTACAATTCTAAAAGGACATTTATGTTATGGTGAAAAGACCATCCTACCCCAAAACTAAAACAAAAAATAAAAAAATCAAGGGATAAAAAAACCATAACACTATTGTAATAAATAGTATTATGTGTCTGGTACATAGTAAAACCTCTAAGAAAATTAGTGTTATGGATAATTTTCCCTGGCTAATATATGTATCTTAAGATTTGGAAAAATAAAAATAAATTAAGTATGCTTGTAAATCTATATCTTTAGTCGAAGTTTATGCAATAAATATCATTGATGCATTGAAGTGTAAAATCAATCTTATAGCAGCAAAAATTCAAATATTTTTTAATAGAACTTCACTGATTTAATTATAAATTAAAATCTCTCACATATTCTTCTCTCCTTTTCTTTTCTGAGGACTTTCCTTGTAATGTCCAAATTAACCACTCATCCATGTTTTTTTTTTATATATATATATAACCACTGATTAAGCATGCTATCTTGTTTTTTCTAAAATGAAATATATCTTATTTAGATTTTTCTCTTCATGCGTCTTCAAGAAGTACTAGAATATTTTTACTCTACATTTGGCATTTTTACTAATTAATAATTATGGCAGTAAAACTGAAGGAAAGTATGGTCGCGTGAAACTCCAAAATTAACCTTTACCAGCACCAAAAGAAAATTCATCAATAAAAGTCCAATGGTAAGAAAGAAATTAGAGACTGGGAATATTGTGAAGCTTCTTCCACTTTGAGCTGTTCTCGCTTCTCAACATAACACAATTCTGCTTCCGGAAAAATAGAATTATTTCAATAAAATATTTTTATTATTATTTTAATGTGTTGATGTTAAAAATAATTTTTTAAAAAATATATTATATTCATATATTTCCGAGTAAAAATTATTTTAAAAATAATTAATATTATTATCATTTAAAATAATAGATGAAAAAGAAATAATTTATCATATTACAAATCATTATGTGAAAAGACCAATCCAAATAACTTGTTTATTATTTTTTGAATTCTCATCCTATAACTTTGAAGGCTTAAATTTCTTTCATGTTGGTTTAAACTTTAAATAAAAAAAATAGTTTGAATTGATTGATGTGTGCGAGTTAATGACTTTCAAATTCCAACACCTGATTTAACTGTTACTGCTCTTTCTTAAAGTGTGGAATTAATGAGCATACCAGTTTTATTTGAAAGCATGGTTGTATTTTTTTTAAAAAATATTTTTTATTTAAAAATATATTAAAATAATATATTTTTTTATTTTTTTAAAAATATTTTTAAAATTAACACATCAAAATAATTTAAAATCATTAAAAAATATTAATTTAAAGTTTAAAAAAAAATTAAAATTTTCTTAAAAGCATTTCTCAAGAGAAAAACAAAAATCCCGAATTCTCATACCAGAATTCGAAGACTGACACGACCAACGTACCAATCAAAGATTTTTCATGGAAATTGTCTTCCTATCTCCAATTTTACATTTAACATTGCTGTGAAATAATGTTATTAAATTTAATCCGTACCGAGCAAGTTGGTTGAATCAAAGACTTGATGGTGGGCCACTCAATAGGCTCAGATTGATGACTGATATTAAATACGCAAAGAATTTGGTGAAATTTTGGTATTGTTTGGAATTTGTTTTTTTAAATGATTTTTAATATATATATATAATTCAAGATAAAAGCTTACTAAAACTCTTGACATTATAACCATCTAGATGGTATAAAAGTTTGGGATTAAAAAATTTATTTTCTTTATGGTCTCAAGTTCAAGCCCTGTGGTTGCTCATATAATAGTCATTGGAGGCTTACATAGTCATTAACTTTAGAACCCGTGGAATTAGTCGAGATGCGCGCCAGCTGACCCGAACACCCACGTTAAAAAAGAAAAAAAACTCTTGACATTATGGAAACAGAGACTGACTATTCTGATATCTCATAAACTAGCAGGAAAGCCAAAAACGAGTAACCATTTGACACAAAGAAAACAAAGTTCAATACAACATAAATCAAAACAAAACAAGGCTCTGGTCACATGATGATAAGCCTTGAATAACAGCAGCTACTGTTGATGAAGTTTATAGAAACTCTCTGTTAGTTATCTATGAAAGGCTTTAGCATATTATTCTTCTTCTTCATGTTCTGTCTCCAATTTGGTATTTCCATTGACACCAGAAGCAAGTTCAGCCTCAACTGACTTTGAAGGCAACCTCTCATAGGCTCTGGACCCCAAAGGAAGTAGCCTTCGCCGCCCAATAGTGAGAGTTTGGCTTAGCTTCTCATAATTCCACTTCTGCTGAATATAGACTGCAACTGCAAGAAAAATCGCAGTGGCAGGTATGGCAACATCCCCAAACTTGGAGTAGAAATCCATATTCGGGTTCACAAACTCATATTTCTCGGCAAAGTAAGGATTGCGAACAGGCGACTCTATGTAATCATAGAAATGAGGGAGAAGTCTGACAACTGTGATCCCAATAAAGTAAAGTTTCCTCAGTGGCTTGCAATTGATTTGCCAAATAATATTACCTATTACTTGTGGAAGCAAGAAGAAATCCTGAGCAAGACCCACATACTCCTCTAGTTTGGTTTCCCATTCCCGGATCGTGTGGGAACGGCCTGATGAATCAAGGTATTCCACCATTTGAACAGATATCTGGCTGGTTTTTGCAGAATGAATGATGAGCACAATTACATACCCAATCACATGTATGGTCGAGGTAGTCAGAAATACCCATTTCTCACTTGGGACGCGATGTGGTTCACGGGGGCTTCTTGAAAGTAATCTGATACGAGATTTCCACACCTTCTGACAAAGCCTTAGAGTTACAAGAAATGCAACCATAACAAGAAGTTTCACCACGTAATCAATCACATTGAGCCACTGATTCTTCTCAAGATAATAAGATGAACTTTCATAAGATTCCGATGACTTCCTCTTAAAGAGAGCTTCTGCACCAGTGATTAGCGGAAGGCTATATCCAAGAGCTTGGACACCAAGCATAACCAGAGACATGAACGGAACAGAATCCACTTCATGATTGATGTAGAATAGTTGGCTTGAAATACAAGCAATTGCAAATGAAAGAGTCAAAATCCGGAGGATCCCCTCAACCCCCCTGCGAGATAGAATGTCTTCCCTCTGCCTCCTATACATAATAGGACGAGTTTGGAGCTTAACCGTGCTAAAATAGAGGGGATCATCTTCACCCCGTTGGCTTGAAATGGAAATCCTAGCTGTTGGGTTGACCAGCCACCGAGCTGTAGTAGGTGGATAAGACACCATTGCTTCAATTAAACAATCCAAACCCGCCTCAAGATCATTGCTTTCAAATAAGATATTCCATGAGGCCCGGACATCCCTGCAACCAGCTAGATACATCTTCCCAACAAGAGGATCATACAGGCCTTCCAGAAAAAGCACAGAAAAATTGCTATAAGCTTCTCCATCAAGTGTAATCTGAGCTGATACATTCATAAGAAGTTGTTTTTGGGTATACTGAGATTCATTATCGTAAAGAGTTTCCTCATCTCCGAACGAAACATTCCAGAATCGCCCAAACATGGGGCCAAGAGAGAGAATTTCAATCTGAAAATGAGTTCGTTTTTTTGGCTGTGAACGAGGGAGTGGATCAGGAAAGGCAGACCTATGGAGGGTAAGATCCTCTGCAAGAAGAGAAAGACCAGTTCTTAATGTCTCTGTGTCCTCTACTTTCGGGAAATGCAGCAATGATTTTTTTACAACAGTCTGAAAACTGAAGGGCTCATTTTTTTCCAGGATAACACCAGCTTGTTCTATTTTTGAGTAACTGTAAAATGGATGGGAATTCCTAAAATAATTCCACAACTCTGTCGGCTGCACTAGTTTTTCGAATGATAAAGGGAAGTATGAGTCATTAATTCTACTGGTGCTGGAGAAACTCCCAAAAATTATGCTCCGTTGCTTTATGGAAAATGACAAAGGAATGTACAAACAGATTCGTGAATCACAGGTACTTCCATCTGAGTCAACTAATCCAAGGCAACCGACCATGCAAAGCTGCCCGGTCGAAGATTTCCAGATTCCCTCAGCCACAACAGTCATGTTGCTCAGCCCGGATCTCATTGCCACAGCATACTGATTCTCTAGTGGAGGAATGGCTCGAAAGACAGCAGCAACTCTTGCAGAACTTGCATTTCCTGGAGCAGCTTTTTGCTCACATATAACATTCTGCATAGCAAGCTTGACGCCTTTAAAGCTCCCATCTGTGGCCTTGATCTCCTTGTCTGAAACAAATGGACCCAATTTACTGCAATAAGCATCTGTACCACTGCATCTCCAATTTGGCACAATGGTGAAAGGCCCAGCTCCTTCTCCAGTAATCATCCCCAGAATTTCACAAAATCCAGTTCCTTTATAGATATCAATGCCACCATTCACAAAGCTATCATTATATGGGTATGGAGCACACGATTTGGAAACCAAGCTTTCAGAGCCAAACTCGTATTTCACTGACTGCCCCAGTTGAGACAAAATGCGAACTTCATCAAAGTACTTAAGATTTGACTTGGAGTTTAAACTCTTCATCTCCCCCTGGATCACTCTACTTGTCAATGTAAAACTCATTGGATAACGAAGAACAAGCAGAATCTGATCATCTTGCAGAAGAGGTGGCTGGTTAAAATTAGCTTTTGCCCATTCCCATGGATTGCTCGAGTCGGACTCTCTGGAAGGCAACATGGTGCTCCCCAACAAACACATCACTCTTTCACCCCCATTGTTCTTAGACTCTGTATATATCCCTTGAAATGAAATGGAAAGCTGTGTGTGACCAGACCATATCTGAAAGTGAGGGCTACCATCATATGGTTTGTCCCTGAATGAATCTAGGGTAGTGCCCATAACCAAGAACCCATTCACACTAACTGATTTTTTCGATCGATGGGAACGATCAACATCCATGATCCAGAAAGAAGCTAAGTTCAGTGGGGTCTTGAAATCAGAAAAATTACTTTTTTGAATGCCTGGATCAATATATGGCAGTAGTGGGGATTGACCCACCTCCTGCCTCCAATCCCCGTTAACGAAATAAAGATCTTCAATATTATACACTCTATCAACTTCATGTTTCAAATCAGAAGCAGAAGCTAGAAAAGGAGCACAATGTTTCTTCACTTCATCAATTCTATCATAATTATAGTTCACAGTAGATTCACTAGTTGCAGACTCAAACACAACAGTTGAAGCTGTGGTGTATGAATTTGTGAAACCAAATATCAGCGGCAACCAACAGAAACTCCAAACAAGAACAACAACATATGCAGTATTCTTCATGATCACAACTCTTCTGGTAAACCCAACTACACAATTGGGTCAAAGCACAGAACTTGAATATCCCTGATGCTCAAAACACAAAAATAGTAGGAGTAAATAAAAATAGCAGTTTTGGCACACCAACCCACAAAGCTTCAATATTATACTACATAGCTCAGCAAAAAAAAAAGAAAAAAAAAAAGGTTTGGAGATACAACGAAACATCAAAAGCAACAAGGGGAATGCAGGTATACGATTTCAAGTTTATTTTTGGTGAAAAAAAGAAAAAAAAAACTGTCTGGATCACTGAATCTGATTGTTGAAGGAAATTACTGACCTGAATGCAAGGATTAAGATTTGGTTCGCGGCCTTTTCTTGCAAAGGTAAGTCTAAATGTCTACTTGAGCTGAATCCCAGTTGTTGGTGAAAGAAACAGGATCTTGATTTCTCGAGGTCGAGGGAAAGGGAAAAGTGAAGTTGAAGTCAAGTTAAAGCAGCACTATGGGTCGTGGTGGTTTTTGGTGGAAAGTCAATCGATGGTTAATATTTTTTGTCTTAACAATTTGTTGAGATATATAATTAATATTTCCACCCTTCCAATACCTTGTATCGCTTTTTAATTTTTTTTAAATATATTAAAATAATAATATTTTATTTTTTAAAATTTATTTTTATATCAATTCATCAAAACAATTAATAACATAAAAAATTAATTTAAAATTTTAAAAAATATAATTATACTGCAATGTTAAACAAAACTTGAAAATAATACAAAGAAATTAAGTTTATATTAGGAAAAATATAATAATGGAAAAATATAAATATAAATATAATAAATGGAGATAAAGTGCGAGATATTAAGGAAAAAAATGGAGATATAATTAAAGGGAAAAAAAGAGAGTTAAAACTGTGAACTACCTTGAAAGGATCCAGCTAACACTTGAAAATAACACCTTAGGACCCAACATGGTGACAACATTGGACTCGGACCATAGCTAAATTACAATTATCCAAGAACGTACCCATTCAATTAAATATCAATTGTGTTGGGTTTTTTTTTTTTTTTTTTGCATTAATTACTGTTTAGGCAGTAGAGTTTGTTTAGGAAATGGAGTTATTATCGTTAATTTGACCTTTGTCACTGTTTCCTTCTCTGGCTGGTTGCTGTGGAGGCAATGGCAGTTATCAACAATTTCATAAAAAAAGAAAAGTTTCTCTAGGTTTTTTTTTTTTTGTATACTTTAGTTTTCTCAAATATAAAGAACTGATAATTAATATAAAGTTTAGTCAATAATTTTGATGTTATATTTAAGTTTAAATTTTAATAATTATGTAATAGACACAACATTCTTAATTATGAAAACGCATCTAGATTTGTGGCCTAGCGGTCCTGGCAGGGAATTCCTTGCCTTTGCACCCTATATTCGAATTTTGGTGTGCACGCCTATCACCCTCGCGGTGCCTTACCTGTCTACTGGGCTTGCAGGGTGTTCAGTGGATCCGGGGATTAGTCATGGTGCGTGTAAGCTGACTCGGACACCCCGGGTCATAAAAAAAAAATATATGTGGAAACATTATGTTTAATTACATAAAGTTAATGGCATTAATTATAATTAATCATGAAAATGTAATGATTCAACCCACAAGATAATTATTATATTTAAATGATTAATTAGGATGCCATGGAAATACCTAGTTGTATACAAGTCTAAAAAATTATTTTAAAAATAAAATGATAATCCCATTAATACAAAGTAATTTAAATCGCTTGAGTGTTATAATCCAAAGATTATAATGACATGTTGATTTATTTTTTTGGATTAACTTACATGGATAAATATTTATATTTGGCTTCATTACATGTTTTATTTAATAAGTTTGGTTGTTTATTTGTAATTGTTCAAACTTTATCTATTTTAAATTTTGATTCCTCTAGTTTTGCTTCCTTAAATGGTGACAACTACATTGATTGCAAGGAGAAAGTTCTCCTTACATTAGGGGATTTAGCATTTCGAGTGGATAAGCCTTTGAAGCCCATGAATCAAGCATTCATGATTAGAAAATATTACAAAATATCATATGATCTTTGGAAGCCATCTAATCGCTTGAGTTTAATGTTTATTAAGTCTCATATTAAAAGGTGTTTGTGGATCCATACTTGATTATATTAAAGTGAAAGATACCTCAAAGCTATTCGAGATCAGTTTAAAACTTTTGACAAGGTATTATTAGTAACTACTTTAATAATAAAAATATATTTTATAAAATTTAATGGCATGAAAGGGAAAATACTTTCTTAAAATAATTCTAAATTCTTTTAATTAATTTATGATATTTAAATATCAGTCTACTTATAAGTGCATCATTTATACTAGAATATTGACCATTAATTCTTTTGAATTAAAATTTTAAAAAATTATTGAAATATTAGCTACATTTTTGTGGATTCAATAAACTAGTTATTCAATTTAAAATGCATTCAAATATATATTTGTATAAAAAAAAATACTAAAACACAATATATATATATATATATATATATATATATATTAAGCAAAAACATGATTTTTGTGTTTATGAGAAACTTGTCTATATTAAATTTAAATAAAAATTAGGAGTAAAAAAATTATTTGTCCCTAAACTTTTGAGAGATTGTGGCAAAATAAGGCTTGGATTAGTCAATTTTATCCTTACCTTATTAGTTTTTGGGTAAATTATATCATTTCATCTATTAAAATGTTAAGAGTGATGATCAAAATTTACCGAAGGATGATGAGGATTATGAGAAACGGAAATCTTAGGATTTTGTAATTGATGAGATGAACCAAACAGGCTCTATCAATAATGTTCGGTGTTGCTGTTAAACCGTGATTTTGTTATTATTTTATTTTTTATTTTTTAAATTATTTTAATATATTAATATTAAAAATAATTTTTAAAAAAAAAAAAAATATTTTAATATATTTTAACTTCTACCACAATCCAAAAAAGCATTGCTCAAAGTAAAAAAATGGAGGTAGATGGCATATTTGTGCGGGCCAATTTTTTATGCTAATTTGACCTCTTCAACTATACAATAGGACAACTAGCAAAACCCCACTTCGAGTTTGCAACGTCATACTCTTTTGTAGAACAAGAATCTGAAGTTTTAAATTCCCAAGATTATATATTTGAATACGGATTGAATCTCTAATTGACGACCAAGAAATTGAGTTTCAAGCCAAATAATAATGTTTTAAAAAAGTAATTAGCAAGAAGAATGACAATTAAAAAGGCGCTTCAAGTAATTAGCACATTCATAATTGAAACGCTATATTTAAATTAATTATAATTAAAATTGATTAATGTTTCTTTGTAGCGCGGGTTATTGTACACTGTGAATTGCATTGTTCTGCACTATAATGCGAGTACTATGTACTGTTAGTGAATTCACTGTGGACTGTACTATTTGGTGGGGGCATCTGTGAGGTTGCAGCCAACAAGTCCTAAACCCCATGCTAGAAACACGCTCTCTGGGGCTACGCACACGTGATGTTTGGGCTCCTGCTTGGAAGTTGGGCACCCACAGCACACATGTGGCGCCTGGGTTACCTACATGTATACTGGCAGATCAAGCGCACAAGTGGCGCTTGGGCTCTTGCCTCAATGTTGGGCTCGAGATTCCTATGTTCTAGGATTCTAAATATTATTATTTGTTTTAGAAATATTATTATTTTTATTATAATTAATTTTATTAATGAAATAATTAATAAATTTGAAAGAAAATATTATTATTAATATTGAAAACATATTATTATTTATATTATAAATTTTTATGATATTGTTTATAAAAATATAAAGTGAGCCCGCAGCACAGTATTATTAAAAATAGTCAACAATTCTACGTATTAATATAAAAAATATTATGATTTGAGTTGTAAATATTATTAGTTTTCTTATAATACAAAGTATTCATATAAAACATATTATTATTTGTGTTCTAAATATTTGTTTTTATATAATTCCAAGTATTCATATCAAAGATATTTTTTTATATATAAGAATTGAAATTTTTAATAGAAAAAAATATTATTATCTGCGTTCTAAATATTCTTGGAATTAAAAATAGTATTAGTTGTGTTATGAATATTATTATTTTCACTATAATAAAAAATATTAATATTAAAAATGTTATCTTCGTTATCTTTTGTGTTATAAATATTATTATCTTTATAATAATTAATATTATTAATAAAATAATTAGTAAATTAGAAAAAAAATTATTCTTAATATTGAAAAACACTCATATATTTGATTTGAAAGGTAAAACTAAAATTTATTATTATTATTATTATTATCATTAATAAATTTTAAAACACTGTTATTATTATCGAAGAAAAACCACGTAGAGACACGTGGCGCTTAGGTTGTTGCCTGGAGGCTGGGTACATCCCTTACGCCCACGTGACGCTTGGGTCCTGCCTCAGTGCTGGCATTCCCCTGCGCGCACGTGGCGTTTGGGCTGCCTGCTAGGGGGGTTGGCACCCCCAACATCTATATAGCACTTGGGCACCCCAAGACTCAACTATCATTGGGCCCAGCATTCTGCAGAACCCAAAATAACTTTGTGTCATTGATTGTACAGGGCCCAAAATAGACTTGGGTCCTGTCCATGCAGGATCCAAATAGACCCAAATAAGCTTGGGTCCTGTTATCTTCAGAACCCAACTTTTTAAGAAAATAAAAGGTCAGCCTGCAACATAATGCGGGTCACCTAACTAGTATCGAAACTATAATCAATTGCAAATTAAGTTTAATTATACCAAGATCATGAAATTAATAATGCAAAGCTTGCATTATTAAGAGCTCAACTTGGTTTAAATTTTGCTTTTTCCATTCCAAAATATTATTATAGCCAATATGGTGTGAGACGAAAATACTTTTTTTTTTCATTCTATGATGGGATTTTTTTTCTTGGTATTTAATTGTAGGAGGAGTTTTTATATATATATATAAAAGATATTGTGATCATGATTATTTTTTAAAGTATTTTTTATTTAGAAATGTATTAAAATAATATTTTTTTATTTTAAAAATTTTATTTTTGATATTAATATACAAAACATTATAAAAATATAAAAAAATTAATTTAAAATAAAAAAGTTATATATTTTTTTAAAATACACCGCAAAAACAATAATTACCTAGGAGCAGGAAACACCCTATCTATCTAGCCGTTGCACCCACCGTCTATTTTGCCAACGTGGCACTTCCATAATTCAAAACCCAACCAAAATCTGATACTCCTTTTGAACAAAGAATTTGACCGTTAGCTTCCTTTCTAATCAACGAAACCACGAAACACTAATTTTTCTGTTTCGAAAACTAGAAGAAAATTCAAGAAGACAACAATGGCAGCCGATTATGCATTCAAGGAAGAAGATATGGAGATCGATGAGGGATTTGGGTTCCCAAGAGCCTATGCAAAGCTATGTAGAGATCATGGTGTTGTTGGGACTTATACCCATGGTCCTCCTTTCGCTTTCACTCCATATGCAATGCAGCAACATGAGGTAATTTAAAATAAAAAAATGGCCCTTTTGACAAGTCTGTTCGGATTCCTGGAAAATGGTGAAGAAGATGAAAATGAGTTTTTGCATTTTATTTTTTTTCTGTTTTAGTTTGTAGTGAAGGAGAAAAGTCGCTCAATGAGTTAAATTTTACAGGGATTAACTAGAAGTACACAGATAGGGCCTCTGTTATTTGATTTTGTTTTCTTGTTATAGAATTTATAAAGAAAATCTTTATGAATATAGATAATTTAATTCTTTTAGCTTCTTCGTTCTTCTTTTGGTTCACTAAGTTTCTCGTGAGAAACTCTACTAAGATGATGTGGTTTTAGGATGAAATTGAGATGTTAAAGCTGAAGCTAGAACTCGATATCAAACAAAAGATTAGACAACCAAAATGGATCATGAATTTCTGGATAAAATTGGTTTTAAAGAGTTAATACTGTCGACAATTCGGCTACTGCAACGCATTTTCTGGCTCATGTTATGAAATGATTTACAATGATAGTTTCCTTTTCAAGGAATATGGGTTTCCATTCCATCTATTTTGATGGAAAGCTGGCTTTGGTCATAATTTTCTCTGCAGATTTTGAGAACAAGGGAATTAGATCAGATGTTTCCAGTTATTGAACCAAAAGCAAAACAAACTGCCAAGCCCAAGATTTTTATCAGTCTCTTGTGGAGGCAGCTTAATCACCTAGGGTAACCACTTCATCTCTGCTCTGACCCTTTCGAAAATACCATAATTTCTATGATAATATATTGAGGTGATATCTGATTTATTTGTTACTGTGTTGGGTTTTAGGAATGCTGGATTTGATCCTGCAGTAATTCGAGTGGATCCATACGGCAACGTTCTCTATTTTCATGCTGATAAAGCCTCTCCTCTTGCTTGGGACATTGATCATTGGTTCCCCTGCCCAAGTACATAATCAATCACCAATATCTCTCAATCTCTCTCTGTAAATACATACAACACATCTGTAATGTGTGATTTTGCTCATTTGAATTGTAGGGGGAGGATTGACAGTTCCAAGAAATCTGAGGATACTACAACGGCAAGTGTGCAAGAGGAAGCATAACAAGTTGGAGTTTCTCGTTCCATGGTGGGATCTTCAGCTGGGAATCTCTGTGAACCAGTTCTTATCCATCTTTGCTTCTTCCAGCTCAGATTTCAGGTGGGTCTATATCGATATCTACCTTTTGCAGCATTCAAATTGAACAACGTTATGGAAGTTATATGATGAATTTGGTTCCAAAATTATGGCAGGCACAGGGCATTTTCATTTTTGTTCTCAGGAGGAGAAAGTGAGGAACTAAATGCTTCCCAGACAGTAGAGTCACATTCTTTTCCACAACATTTCATTGAATCGATCGAGAAACTGGGCCTTGCTCCAGCTGCTGTTGTTGTATCTCGAAGAGAATATGATTCTTCACTGGCTTTGAAATCATTGGATTACAACAGGCAGATAAGGCCCCATTCTCCTGCAATAGGTTGGTAGAGGAATATTAAATATAACTGTTTCTTTTTCTTCCTTTTTTCCCCTGTTCTTCCTCTTTTACAATCTTTCCGTCATTTTTCCTTTCCTTTATTCGTAATTATAAATTGAATTTCATGAGTAAATGTATTGTGTTCTTTGGTTGTGTTGCTTTAGCTTCAAGAAAAATGAAGCCAGGTGTTCTGAAAGAAAATGAGAACTCAGACTTTGTCACAAATCCATATCAAGCAATTGTCATGGCCAGAGATTCTCTTAAGCAAAAAGAAGCAGCTCACAAGATGCAGGCTGAAATACTGAGTTTGGACGACGAAGTTAATGAAATAAAGAGAAATGATGATGAGGAAAAGCTTAGTATTCAGGACTTGGAATTGACACTGATAAAGCGTAGGAGAAGGGCAGAAAAGTGCAGGCGGCTAGCAGAGGCACAATCTTCATATAGAACTATGCTAGAGAGGATGATTCGTGATGCTATGCACCAGTAAGATTTTTTTACTCAACACAAAAGGTTGTTTTCTCTATTTTTGTCATATAGTAATTGAAAGGTTGCATTTCTGAACTATTATTGCAGGAGTGTTGTTTATAAGGAACAAGTGAGACTGAACCAGGCTGCAACACATGCACTCATGGCAAGGCTTGAAGCACAGAAGGCAATCTGTGATGCTTCCGAGAAAGAACTCCACAAGAAATACAAACAAAGAGACGAGCTTGAGAAACAAATTAGGCCTGAATGGGAGCAGGGAAGGAAGAGATCAAGAATGGATGATACCTTACCTGAAGATGCAGACAGCAAAACTGTACTTTACTTACCAGGAATAAGGACAAGGACACCTTCACACAAGGAGCTCAGAGAGTTTCTAGAGGAGCAGAAAGCAACTGAAGCTGGCTTGCCTGCAAACGAAGATGCAAAACAAGACGAAATTGAAGAGGAACTCAAACAACCTGAAATGACTATCATGAGAGAAGAGCACGATAAATCAATCATTGCATTGGAAAATGAAATTCCAATTGAGTATAGGCTTCAGGCACTGAAAATAGGAGAAGGAAAGAGAGAAAAAATTCAATTCCCATTTATCCAAGACCAAGAAATAGAGGAGGATGAAGAGAGCAGAAAGCAACGCGGAAAGGGAAATGTAGAGAGGTGGCTGCAATTTCTGTTAGAGAATTCTGGAGAAGAGATTGAACGACAAAACTCAAACGGCTGTGAAACAAACACATCTGGTGATATTATTACGAAGCTGAACCAAAAGTTCCCACAGGAGGAGGCCAGGAGTTCAACACGTGTTCAAGGAAACGATAAAGGAAAAAGGTTAGAAGAGATTATTGAGATAGAACCACTGAAAGAAGAAGAAAATGGCAGTGTTGGTGGTGAAGCAATTGCAAGTAGCAACAGTTTTGAAGGGAAGGAAAGAATAGAGAGCCAAAAAGAAAGAGTGCTTACAAGGTCTGAGAGTGCCAGGACATTGCGGCGTATCCCATCCTCTACATCTTTGATCTTGGGTATGAGAAAGGGAGTGGAATGCATCAGGAAAAAGCCCATGGTAACTGGTGATGATGACGAGATGGTGATCGGGCTGCAGGGAACAGCTTCATCAAGTCATCCATCAAGAGTATCAAGAAAGCAGTGAAAATTTGAAAGTGGAACTCCCCCTTGTTCAATGCATTTGTATTGTACCTTAAAATATAGAGTGCAGCAATGGCTGCATCAGCTGAATAACTCTGTGAAAATATGTATAGTTTATCATAAAGCGTCTTTGATTTGTGTATGAGATTGGCTGTGAGAGGTGATAACAGCTTGTTGTTTTGCAAATAAATGTGATTCAGCTTTCTTCATTTTTCCTTTAACAATATACTCTCTCATTAATTGCCTTGACTCAAGGCAAAGAAATAAAGATCCTCATTTGCAAATAATTCTGTGAAAATAAGGTTCGCTTGCACGCATATTGCTGGGTGTAGACTAAATAATAAAGGATCCAGATAAGAAATCCCAGCTTATGGGAATGACTTAGAGGTAGCTTCCTCGATCCTCAACAAAAAAGCAAAGATTTACTGAAAAAACATGCAGACTCAGTACCCACATAGTGTGACGCTTTTAAGTGAAACTAAGAAATTCTAGCTTGGAATGCAACAAAACTTCCGGGAAACATAGGACTTGGAATTATCAAAATTCTATGGCATACATGCCATTTTCATTTAATAAAATATTTACACTGCAAATAAGCTCTTTCGTAGATCTAACACGAAAGTTACAACATCATAAGTAGATACATGAGATCATAATTCATATACATGATATAATAACTGTTTGAAATCACCTGAGAAGGATGGAGGAAACTCAGGTTTCCATCTAGCCGTCAACCCCCATCGAAGATGATTTGTATATTCATGTTTCATGCTTGTGTGTGTGCGAATTATCAAGGTCTAGATATCTTTGCACATATACACTTAAGTTGTACAGGTCTCAGTAATGTACCATAGCCCGATTATAAGCCATCCTGCATGACATTGAGGTTGCCTATCCAGAATCTAATTGCAATTTGACTGTATATTCAAATTTCTTGAGGCTTCATCCCTACAAGATACATGCCAATCCATGAAATGGCTTAACTGCTTTGTATTTCTAATGAAAATCTCTCTCTATAACATTATTGTACTCTCTTTTTATATATTTATATTTGATAAAAAAAAATATTTAAACATTTAATAGTCTTCACATTGACCAAAGAGAACCTTTTATAGGTACTTGGCTTCCCACATGAAGCTACTACCTAGCTTGGCTAAAGAGAATGGATCAAATTACAAGAACTAAGTAAGTTATTAACCTATTATCCAACCATATAAACCTTATTCTTAATACATCTTTTATTTTGAAACATCATCAATTGGTAACATCTGTGAAAAATGATAAAAATATATATATATATATTAGTTTATTTCTAAAACTTGTTTTTGACATTCCTAGACCATTCCAATGAAAATATTCAAGACACGCCTAGGATAGAATGTTTGACAGATCTACTCGTTATCATTATCGCGAGCCCAATCAAACTTTCAATAACTCATTAATCAGGTTAAAGTCCTCACTCAGACAGTGCTAGAAACCCGAGGGCGAAATGAGGTCTTGACTCCCCAGCAAGTCTTGACACCTTCAACAACACACAACACCCCTGCGCTACTGCCAACGACCACTTTAAGCTTGTAGGCAATTGCATTGTCTTGAGGAGTATAGGCAGAATGATATCCAGGAAAATATTTTTCCTCGACACTCACCAAGTTCTTTTAGGGGTCGCTCGCACCATCGCAATACCTCGTGCAAATTTAAAACTGTAACACATCCCCTTGACAACCGCATGATAAACATCAGTTATCGATCCTACTATTCCACACTATACTCTATGGAATTTATTGAGCCTAGTAAACAGAAGACCGAGAGATGGTTGGTATTTGAACATCCTAGGAGAATGTCTATAGCCATTATCAGGTGCGGAGATCTCTTTTATCCAAACAAGTTTTGAATACTCAAATCCTTATGAACTACATTTCTACAAAAATAAGTCTGGAAAACTATGATGGTCTTGTTAACCTAAAGGAGCATGTGAAAAATGTGTGGTAGCTTTAAACTAGTCATCCATGAAAATAGTGTAATGTGTAAAATCCTCCCTATGACCTTCAAAAAGTCTGTACGTGTCTAGTATAATAATTTTGAGTCAAACTCTATTAGAGGATTTAATGACCTCTGCACCAAACTAGTGATGCAGTTCAATAACAATATACTCGCATAAAAAGCACCACAAAGCTATTTAGTGTTACCCAACTAGAAGGCGGGTCAATATGAGCATACTTGATGAGGTTTAATGAGGAGATGCCCAAGGTGAAAGAGTTGCTTGAGCTAGTAGCCTCAGTGGCCTTGATAAATGGGATAAAAAAGCATATGGAGAAAGCTTTATGTCTTATCAGACAGAATCTTGCTCAAAGTAAAACAAGATATGAAAAATTATAAACGGCTGAAAGAGATAAATATGTTATGACATAGGCTTTTCTGTTTTTACAAAAATAACCAACATGAAAAACTTTCCAAGCAAAATCATTCTACTAGTAAAGAAAAAAACTCAAAGAAAAACCAGGACGGACTAGCCCATGGATGCTTGGTGTATCATAAAGGTTTACTACACCTTTGAATCAAAATAGGATGACTCATTCAAAGTTATCAAGATAAACAACTACCACCTCTCAAGATATGAAAGGAAAAAATCTCCTTTATGATTGGCACTTAGATCACCTTAAGATGCATTATCCTTAATATGAATGTAAGTTTATTTCTGAAATAAAAATATTATATCTTTAACATACACTTTTTATTTATCGTTCTTTAGTGCAGTCTTGGACCGACATGACTTTCCAGTGAGGCTCCCAAGCCTCACACCACCTCTAGGGATTGATCTCGGATCTTCTGCTCTACGGTGCAATCTTGAATTGACACGACACTTCAGTGGGGCTCCCAAGCCTCACGCTATCTCCAGGAATTGATCTTAAATCTCTCACTCTATAGTGCAGTCTTAGACTAGTACAACTCTCCTATAGAGCTTCCGGGCCTCACCTTATCTCTCGATATAATCTCTGATCTCTCACTATCCAGTATGATCTTGGATCGGTACAGGGCTTCTAGGCCTCATGTTATCATGGGGAACAACCCTCTATGGGTTCATTTTTTCCTCTTATAAATTTTTCTAAGTATAGGCTCCTTCATGGGTTCCCCTTAATATCTTAAAAGTTTTTCTAAATATGAGTTTCTTTATAGGTTTCCCTTAACCTCTTAGAAGTTTTTCTAAGTATAGGTTCCCCTCAACCTTTTAGAAATTGTTTCATATGTATAGGTTCCTCCATGAGTTCCCTTAGCCTAGTAGAAGATTTTCTAATTATACGTTTCTTCATGGTTACCCTTTCCAAACTTAAAAACTTTTCTAAGTATGAACTTCTCTCCAAGTATTCTCATATGATAAAATTATTTTTTCAATCATGGTGCATGCCCTTACATACGGTTTCTATGGTAAATTTTTCAAAGGGTTTCACCCTTATTCTCATGCTAAGAAAAATCAACAAACACATCATGATAACCAAGTATCTTTTATATAATTCTTTATGTATTTATATTATAAAGATTTGGGAAGCTACTAATGGATTAACATTAATCAATTGTTTCTAAAAACAATTGTTAAGCTTGAGCCTAAAAATCTAATATGTCCAAAACCCTTGAAGACCTAAAAAACACAGGCTTAGGCAACATGCTCGGGCTTAACCACCCATTTGCTCAACCCCCAGGCTAAAACCACGAGATGGGGCCAGGTAGCACCTAACCCAGAAAGAAACAAGCCCATGCCTAACAAAAATCTTGTTGGGCGTGGAGCTTAATGCCTCAGGTACTAGGTGTGTTGTTCAACACCCTAGGCACTAGGCACATGCCTGGATGGGGTGCTAGGTGTGCAACCCAGTTCCCCTAACACTAGGTGCCAGCCCCACGCCTCTTAGGTCAGGCTCCATACCCATGGCCAACGTTCGAGGTTCCAAACAGCATGTCTAGGTCTATTTTTAGCCCCTAATGGACTCAAGACAAGTGGTTAAGCCCAACTTTCTAAGTCTGATTTTTTGAGGCCCCACTCCCTTTGGATTTTTATACCAAACCAATACATTTTAGATTCTACTTTACCTACACCCCTAGGTGTATAAAAAATTTATCATGACCTACCACCTCTCCATCTTATTAATGTTATTCTACTTTACTACACCTCTAGGTGTATAAAAAATCTATCATGACCTACCACCTCTCCATCTTATTAATGTTTGTGTAAGAGATATGTATCCCTCATTAATGCATGTGTAAGTGATATTTGTCTCTCATTAATATTATTAGAAAAAAATTATTGTTCAGCCCCTCAACTCAAACAGAAAGACAAGATTCATAGACTATAAATACTTCATGAATCACATAGGTAAATGATTCTCTACATGTTTTCATATATATTTCTAGAGCATCTCTTTCTAAAATATCATTGTATTTTTTCTCTATAAAGATATTTACTTAAGCATTTAAAAATTTCTATATCTATCAAAATAGATCTTTTACAAATACTTGACTTTCCATATTAAGCTATCACGCATCTTGGCTTCTCGCATCAAGTTACCACTTACCTTAGCTATAAAAAAAATCATAATGCAAAAACTAAATATATAATTAATATATTATCCAACCATATAGGCTATGAACCTTGAATTTTGAAACATCACCGACCATATATTTGTTGTTCCAGTTCCATTATTTGGGGGTTGTCTATGAGAGACCAATTTTCATTACAATTCCTTGTAATTTTATTATTTATTTCTCTTATTGGATACTTGTGCTCCCATCACAATTTAGAGGTTTTTTTCTTAATTAATTTCTAAAGCTTTTTGTTTTGGGCTTAAATGAGACCAAATCTCTTTGTCATATGAGTTTAAAACAATCAAGTACGACATTCATGCTCGGACTAGTATGTTTGTAATAAACTATTTTTCTTGTAGTTGTTCTTAATATTCAAATTCCAGATAAAAAATGAAGAACAAGCTCATTTAACAATTTAAACCTCTAAAGATTTCTTTAAACGAAGCTAACTACAAATTTTTGTATAAAATTTTTTTTTTTTTAGGAGCGTCAAGATACTTTATTACCAATAACTTTCACAGGCAGAAACTTTATGATAACTTTATTTCATATATATATATAAAAAAAAAACTAGTAGCGTAGGAAGTATTTTAGTCATCTCTTCGCTAGAACATCTTGAATTATGGAATATGGGTATCGAGATTTTCTTTTAAAATAGGGTTATATCAAGATTGTATATATAAACATGTTTAAGGACATACATTGGATGATTTTAATATATATATATATATATTGATTTCAAAGTTTAAATTAAAAAAAATCAAGGCATACCTATCTCTTGAGGCTTGAGGTTCCAAATGCGGCCATAATTGTAAAGAAATTGAGATGCAGGTGTTATGTACAGGCAGGACATTGGTGATTCAATTTTAATTATTTTTAATTTTCTGGTGGACAAAACCTTGAACCATTAAAAATAGCAATGCTTGTAAATGAAGGCTTGATATTACCAGCAAAATCCTAAATATATGAGTGCTAGAAGCAGCCAAGCATAAAACCAAGTAGCTGTGGTCATATATAGTCAAACTAATAAGTAGCATTGCTGAACATTGATTTTCTCCGCCTGGGAGAAGTTTTACCTTTGCCTCTCACCAGCTTAGTCTTCAAGTCCACAGGAGTTTGTATTCCACTCCCCACATCTCCTTCTCCTTCATTTTTCCCTTCAATCTTCTCAACAATACTAACATTATTACTACTTCTCAATGAATTAGGCATAATCCCTAACTTCTTCCACCTAAAAAACCCTTTCTTTTTCTCCAACATCCTTTCCATCTGCATTTGCATCACATAGCATTGGCTTTCTAGCCTCAGCACATCTTCTCTCAGCTTCCTTATCTCCATTTGTTGATCACTCATTTCACGTTTCGAAAGCAACCTAGCCGGAGCCTCAAACCCTAAGCTGGGGCTTCTAGCTCCACTAAACGACCCACTCCAATCTATTTGTCGATTGAGCTTGGTTTGCTCAGAGTAGAGGACTTGGATCACAGCACGAACAGGCAATCGTTCGTTTTGGGCAGCATGGAGTGATGCCTCCTGAGAGAGCTTTCGGCTATCAATCAACCTAAAAAGAGCCTTTCTTTCTTGCTTTGGCAGTCCAGGGTGTGCCTGATCAGAAGAGAGCATTAATTTATCTATCGTCTTCAAAAATACTAAAGCAATATTTCATGAGCCACAGAACATTGAAGATCCAAGGAAAAACTATGCTAAGGTTATTGGTCTAGACTAAAATGTTTCTGTGTATGCGATAATTAATTCATCATTTATAACAGTGAATCGAGGGGTTACTGTATTGATTGGTGCTGTTCATATTGATCTCGTGATGCTTAAAGAAAGGTGCCAAATTGCCAATACAAAACAAAACCCTACATAATTCAACACTGACATTACCTTTTCACGTGCTGCAGACCACATCGGAGAAAGGCCAGTATCAGGTAAAATCTAGACTACTAAGTGAAGGGAAAAGTGATAAAGTCAAGTGGCTCCTACCCTGTAGCCACCCCACCCCACCACCCAATTATTCTGATGAAGCCCCACACAAAAGCAGCCACATATAAGGCCACCAGATCGATCGGTACTCATATGAACTTTTTGTTTTCTAATTGTTATGATTTAAGTATAATATTTTCAAGCATTTCTCTATTTACTACTTTTTTACACTCGTTTACATGTAATAAACTAAACATTTTAACATTTGAATTAATGCTTCCACTGTACATTCATATATATCACAACTAATCATTCTAAATACCTTGACCTTAAAATTCATACTGCGAAGATTTTTTGTTTTTAAGTAAATTTTACAAAAGAAATTATACTAGTCTTCGCACCCTAAAATTTAATCCTGGCTACGGCGCCCCTCAGCAGCATGAACCACGAAACTCTACCAAGACCTCAGCCTGCATACCAACTGAGATTATCCGTTTACCAATTGGAACTAGTGAAACAGAGTTACCTTTTTTTTTTATCCAACCACTACTGACCTTGCTAAGAGTACAAGCAGAGTGCACATTTGCGTTAATTGGAGAAAAAAATGAAAATTTCACTCAATATTAATTACTACTTTTGACTACGTACTTACTTTGAGATAAGTATCAACGGCACGGTATAGACCATCATCTGTGGCACGGGCGTGACTTGGGAGAGCACCAGCAAGAGCAATGAACTCTGATAAATTCAAATTAGCATCCACAGCAGCTTCTGCTAGGTAAGAATCAACAAGCTTAGCTACCTTAATTAAGGCAGAACCACTCTTAGCAACCTCATCTAAATTAACAAAACTCCTCACTAAACGAATTATTAGCTCAACGTCTAGCAATGTCCCACAAGTGTGACTAAAAGATGGTATCATAATCTCTTTCAATGAAGCTTGGTCAAGTTGCCATGAAATCCTCTTTTCAAGCTCAGCTCTATATGCAGGCTCCACACTGACCATGTTTGCAATCCGGAGAAGGCGTAGGAGGAAGCTACATGGGATGGAATCCTTTTCCGGAGGCAGGATTCCCACTAGGGTTTCGACGAAAAATCTCTTTTTCATCCACAAAGCTGTGACACTCTCCGGGGATTCTTCAAAGTTCGAAAGCCCCTTGTTACTAGAAAGGTGATCACCAGAGAGGTCTGGTAGCCACTTTGATGCATAATGAGCTATGATTGAACCGATGAAGTCTGGACGGACACCCTTAGCCTTAATGCCGGCTAGGGTCTTAGCAAAGTAGTCCATATCAAGGATGCATGCGTCGTCGAACCAGCATTCGGCAGCGAATTGGGATGTTTTTAATCCTGAGGAAAGAACTGATTCTGGAAAAGAGGCCGCCTTCATTTTGGTGGAAGAGCAGCGAAGCAATTTTGAGAAGGGCTACTTAATATTGTTGGTAGATGGCTCTTTCATTTATATAAGAGGTTTCCATGTTACAGAATTTCTTGTGCCTAGTTGGGAAGGCATTGAGCACCTGCTAGACGAAGATGCCCTTCAGCTTTTGTTGTATGAGAGGATAAATGTACGTAGGGATGGATGGTATGTATCATAAGAGATCTTTGAGTGAATGGGAGAAGAAGCAGAAAGGATAAAAGAAGAGTAGGAACAGAGAGGAGAGGACAAATTGTCTTCAATGCTAATATTCCTTCCTATGACACGTCGTGGCTTATTCTCTTCCCAGGAGAACATAATTAATTTTAACCAGCCGTGTACCCATTCTCAACACTTATATTTATTTAATTTTATGATAATTAAAATAAATACGTGCATGGTTTTAGTTTTTAAGAGAAAAAATATGTATTATTTTAGTTAAAATTCTTATTTTTTATTCATGGATTTTACTTCTTATTTTAACAAATTAAAATATGTTTTTTTTCTTGGGAACTTTATTCTTTCAATAAGAACTTGGGACAACTAAAATAAATATTTATTATAAGAATTTTAATAATTTAAATTAAGGAGAAAAACTTGTATTTCTTCAGTCAAAACTCTCTCATTTTATTCATGTATTTTTTTTTTATGAAAATATGTATTTTCCACTAAAAATATTAGTACAAGTTAAAATGCAATATGCAATGCAAGTATCCGTGATGCTTTTGTGTTGTCAACAGCAAGAAGACATCACTTTACACCTGGAAAACTAAGCAACACGAAGCATCATGAGGGAGGAAGCAGCCAAATGCTGGGATGGATCCTATAGGATCACGAGAACGCATTAATTTCAGCTAATTTGATTAGCAATATTGAAACTTCGAGGACATTACAATAAACTATCAAAACTAATGGATTCTTAAATGGGTGAATTGGGCCATTAGCATATAAAATACAAATAAATAGGGAAATAACATAGAATAAAAATGTTTTGGTGAAATAATATAATTTAAAGTTGTTGTGGTTCAAAATTATGTTATCAATTAGCAGAATATTTTGATAGATATTTTTTTAAAAAAATGAGACAATAGCTAAAGTTTTTGTATTTTAAGTTTGAAAAAATTTATAGAATCATAGTTCTTATTTTATTTGAAATTTATTTTATTTTATAATTTTAAAGAGTTAAAAATTTTATAATTTTAACAAAATTTGAACAGAGTTTTCTTATATAGAAACTATACCTAAAATTTTGTCTCATTTAAAAAAACCTGTAAAAAACACTATAACCTCAATCAACAAATTCTAATTAAACTCAACAAACTCTCACATTTTATAATCAAGAGTTAACCTCTCTCCAAATGTATTAAGTCCAAAGCGGCAAACATTGAACCAACAAGATGCATAAGTGTAACTCTCGTTTGCTTTGTCAATATTACAAAACACAAATGTGGCCTCTCGACCCTCCCATAGCAAGAAACCAACCTAATATTAATAAAATATTAGTGTTAAATTAAAATATAAATACATAAAACTCAACGGTTAACATATATTAATTATAAAAAGACTTGATTACTTACGTGATGTTGAATCTGTTGCACATGTTGCTCATAATGCATATATCCATGTGGAGGAACCTCCTCGAGATCCAGAGTAGTAACTCGACGTATGATACTCATGTACCAAATCATATGCTCCTCATCAGTAATCACAGAATGCATCTCTATAAATATCACATTCCTCCATGCATCTCATTGTGATACATAAGCTCAATGATGACCTAACCAGTAGTAATCATCAATTTTTTTTTTTAGTTTAACGTGGGTGTCCGGGCCAGCTTGCGCGCACCTCGACTAATCCCACGGGCCCTGAAGTTAACGACCATGTAAGCCTCCAGTGGCCATCATATGAGCAACCACAGGGCTTGAACCTGAGACCACAGAGGGAGCAAACATCTTGGTCCCAAGCTCTTACCACTGGGCCACCACCTAGATGGTTAATCATCATTTTTACTCTTATCAGTAATGGCGTGCAAAGCATCATTCATATCGATGTTGATTTGAATGTGATGTCTGTAGCCGAACTATCGCATTACTCAATCTAGACAATATAGCTCAACCATCTCAAGAAATATTAGTGGGACCACTAATATCCATATATCCATCTCACTGATGCATACAGTCAGAGCAACCACCAATCTTTCTTCTGAATAAGGCGTCTACATGACCTGCAGAATATAAGGTACATAGTTATAACAATAGTTCGGTAAAGTTAATTTTTTTTTAACAAATAGTTCAAAAAAACTTGGATAACATGTTATCTATCGAGCTCGCTCGATAAAATGCAAGCACATGTACTGGATTATTTTCAAAAACTCGTTCAGCACACCACCTAGCATTAAACACATGTTTATTTAATTGTGTTTTTTAAAGTTACAATTACACAATATAAATGCAATACATGTATGCTGGT
>Ga0307517_10003333_pt1 | contig 25000 bp, 17 predicted proteins | sample 23_EM_MG_FD_194515 | JGI IMG/M metagenome (GOLD analysis project Ga0307517, IMG submission 194515) | Populus trichocarpa ectomycorrhiza microbial communities from riparian zone in the Pacific Northwest, United States - 23_EM | ecosystem: Host-associated > Plants > Roots > Unclassified | place... | reverse complement strand
CAGCTCACCGGGCGGGCCGGACGGCGCGGCATCGACGTCGAGGGCCACGCGGTGGTGCTCTGGCAGCAGCGCGGTTTCGACCCGACGGCGCTCGCGGGCCTGGCGGGGACGCGTACGTATCCGCTGCGGTCCTCCTTCAAGCCTTCGTACAACATGGCCGTCAACCTGGTCGGCCAGTTCGGGCGGCACCGGTCGAGGGAACTGCTGGAGACCTCGTTCGCGCAGTTCCAGGCCGACCGGTCGGTGGTCGGCATCTCGCGGCAGGTGCAGCGCAACGAGGAGGGGCTGGACGGCTACCGGGAGTCCATGACCTGCCACCTCGGCGACTTCGACGAGTACATGAACCTGCGCAGACAGCTCAAGGACCGCGAGGCCGAACTGTCCAGGCAGGGCACCGCCCAGCGGCGGGCCGCCGCGGCCGACGCGCTGGAGAAGCTCAAGCCCGGCGACATCATCCACGTCCCGGCCGGCAAGTTCGCGGGGCTCGCCCTGGTGCTCGATCCCGGCGTCCCCGCCGGGCGCTCCACCGGCCAGCACGCCCCCCGGGGCGAGCAGTTCCAGCACGACGGGCCGCGACCGCTGGTCCTCACGGCGGAAAGACAGGTCAAGCGGCTCGCGCCGATCGACTTCCCGGTCCCCGTCGAGGCGCTGGACCGCATGCGCATCCCCAAGTCCTTCAACCCGCGCAGCCCCCAGTCCCGGCGCGACCTGGCCTCCGCCATGCGTTCCAAGGCGGGCACCGCCGGTGTCGTGGGTCCGCCCAAGCACCGCAAGTCCCGCTCGGAGGCCGCCGACGACCGTGAGATCGCCCAGCTGCGCACCGATATCCGCGCCCACCCCTGCCACGGCTGCGACGAGCGGGAGGACCACGCCCGCTGGTCCGAGCGCTACCACCGGCTCCACCGCGACACCCGCCAGCTCGAACGGCGCATCGAAGGCCGCACGAACACCATCGCCCGCACCTTCGACCGCGTCTGCGCCCTGCTGACCGAGCTGGACTACCTGGAGGGGGACACCGTCACCCCCGAGGGCCGTCGCCTCGCCCGGCTCTACGGCGAGCTCGACCTCCTCGCCAGCGAATGCCTGCGCGACGGCGTCTGGGACGGGCTCGGCCCCGCCGAGCTCGCCGCCTGCGCCTCCGCCCTGGTCTACGAGGCACGCGCCGCGGACGACGCCATGCCGCCGCGGCTTCCCAGCGGCAACGCTCGCGACGCGCTCGGCGAGATGGTCCGCATCTGGGGCCGGCTCGACGCCCTTGAGGAGGCCCACCGCATCAACCAGGCCGAGGGCGTCGGCCAGCGCGAGCCCGACCTCGGATTCGCCTGGCCCGCCTTCCGCTGGGCCTCCGGGCACGGGCTGGACGCGGTGCTGCGCGATGCGGACATGCCCGCCGGGGACTTCGTCCGCTGGACGAAGCAGCTCATCGACGTGCTGGGGCAGATCGCCGCCGCGGCGCCCGACGGCAGCCCGGTCGGGCGCAACGCCCGCAAGGCGGTCGACGGGCTGCTGCGGGGTGTTGTGGCGTACTCGTCGGTGGGCTGAGTGTCCTCAAACGCCGGACGGGCTGAGAAAAACAGCCCGTCCGGCGCTTGCCCCCTCCCCCCTCAGGCCCCGGCCACGACCAGCGCCGAGTTGAAACCCCCGTACCCCCGGGCCACGACCAGCGCGTGGCGCAGCCGGGCCGCCCGGGGCTGACCGATGACCAGGTCGACGGGGCAGTCGGGGGCGGTCCGGTCGACGCCGACGGTCGGCGGGATGACCTGATCGCGCAGAGCGAGAAGCGCTGTGGCGGTGTCGAGCGCGGCGCCGCCCGCGTAGAGGCGGCCGGTCATGGACTTGGGCGCGGTGACGGGGACACCGTAGGGGCCGAAGACCTCGCAGAGGGCGCGGGCCTCGGCGCGGTCGTCGGCGCGGGTGGCGAGGGCGTCGGCGAAGACCACGTCGATGTCGGCGGGAGACAGGGCGGCGTCGGCGAGGGCGAGTTGGATGGCCCGGCGCAGGGCGGGAGGCCGCCCGAGACCCTGCGCCGGGTCGAATGTGGCCGCGTGCCCGGCGAGAGTGCCGTGGACGCGGGTGCCGCGGTCGCGCGCGGCTTCGGCGGTTTCGAGGACGAGGATCGCGCCGCCCTCACCGGGCACATGGCCGCGGGCCGTCGCGGCGAAGGGGGCGTACGCGGTCGCCGGGTCGTCGGCGCCGAGGTTGAGGCGGCCGTTCGGCAGCTGGCCGACCAGCGCGCCGGGGTCGAGCGGGGCCTCGGTGCCGCCGGTGACGGCGGCCCGTGCCCCGTCGCGCAGGGCGCGCCGGGCCTGGGCGATGGCTTCGAGCCCGCCGGCCTGCTCGGCGGCGTGCACGCTGCCGGGGCCCTTCATGCCGTGCAGGATGGCGATCTGGCCGGTCGTGGCCGCGTAGAACCAGGCGATGGCCTGGTACGCCCCGATCTTGCGCGGGCCCTCGCTCCACAGCCGTTCGATGGCCCGGTGGCCGAACTCGGCGCCGCCGATGGAGCTGGCGGTGGCGACGGCGAAGCCGTATTCGGGGACATCGTCCGCCGGGTCGAGTCCGGCGTCGGACAGGGCCATGGCGGTGGCGGCGACGGCGAGATGGGTCATGCGGTCGGTCTGCATGACGCGGAACTGGCGCAGGTGGTCGGTGGCGGTGAAGCCGTCGATCTCGCCGGCCAGGCGCAGCGGGAAGCCGTCGGTGTCGAAGCGGCCGATGGGGCGGATGCCGGTGCGTCCGGAGAGGGTCGCCTGCCAGTAGGCCTGCGCGCCGAGGCCGTTGGGGGCGACGACGCCGATGCCGGTGACCACGGCGCGGGCGGCGCTCACCTGGTCAGCACCATCGCGCACTGGAAGCCGCCGAAGCCGCTGGCGACGGTCAGTACGGTGTCGGTGCGCTGTTCGCGGGCGGTGAGCGGGACGTAGTCGAGGTCGCAGTCCGGGTCGGGGGTGTGGAGGTTGGCGGTGGGTGGCACGGCCCCCTCTTCGATGGCGAGCGCGCAGGCGGCGATCTCCATCGAGCCGATCGCCCCCAGCGGGTGGCCGATGACGGATTTGATGGAGCTGACGGGGGTGCGGCAGGCGTTGTGCTCGCCGAGCGCCGCCTTGAGGGCATTGGTCTCGTGCCGGTCGTTCTGCGGGGTGCTGGAGCCGTGGGCGTTGATGTAGTCCAGGTCCTCCGGGGCCACGCCGGCGCGGCCGAGTGCCACCCGGATGGCTTCGGCCAGGTCGAGGCCGTCGTTCTTGAGGGCCGCCATGTGGAAGGCGTTGCTGCGGGCCGCGTAGCCCGATATCTCGCAGTAGATGTGGGCCCCGCGGCGCCGCGCGTGTTCGAGTTCCTCGACGATGAGGGTGGCGGCGCCCTCGGCGAGTACGAATCCGTCCCGGTGGAGGTCGAAGGGGCGGGAGGCGTGGGCGGGGTCGTCGTTGTTGGGCGAGGTCGCCCTGATGACGTCGAAGGCGGCGACGGCGGTTGGTGTGATGGGGGAGTCCGAGGAGCCGGCGACGACGATGTCGGCCGAGCCCTCCTCGATCAGCGCGGCTGCGTGCCCGAGGGCGTCCAGGCCGGTGGTGCAGCCGTTGGAGACCAGGCCGACCGGTCCTTCCGCGCCGGCCAGCCGGGCGGTCTCCACGGCGAGGCTGCTGGGGATGAGGGACTCGTACGAGTACGGCATGACGTAGGTGTGGTCGACCACCCACAGCTTGGCGCGGTCGCTGAGGACCACGTACTCGCTCTCCATACGGGTGGCCGGGCCGATGGCCGTGCCCATGCTCACCGCGACGCGTTCCGGGTTGTGCGCGCCGGACCCGAGGTCGAGCCCGCTGTCCTCCAGGGCTTCGCGGGCGGCGGCGACGCCGAGCTGTACGCAGCGGTCCATGCGGCGGACGTCGCGCGGGCCGAGGCCGTGCGCCTCGGGGTCGAAGTCGCATTCGCCGGCGATGCGGGAGCGCAGTCCGGCCGGGTCGAAGAGGGTGATGCCGCGAATGGCGCTCACGCCCGATGTTATGCGTTCCCAGAAAGCCTTACGGCCGTTGCCGCCGGGCGCGATGACGCCGAGACCGGTTATGACGGCGCGACGACGTATTCCTGTTCCTGATTCCCGTGCCATGAATTCCCCCCTGTGCAATCCGAGAGAACGGTGGCAGGGGCATGCGGAAACGGTCAAGGGTGGCTGTCCGCGGCGCGCACCGGCATGGGGCGGGAGGGGAGTGGCGTGACGTGCGGCGACAGTTGGCGCCGGTTGACGGCGTCCGGAATTCTGTCAACGGAGTGGGGGCGTGCGGGGTGGCGCGGAATGCGCCGGTGGGCGACCCGGGCGGGGTCGTACGACGCCCGCCGGGCCTGATCGAACTCCTGTCTCTTTACGGTCGCGCGGCTGCTCGATTCATTTACGACGGGGAAATATGACGTTCGAAAGGATCTCGCCGATTCACGAATTGGCGAGATGGGCGCGATAGGCGCGCCACCCGCCGAGATGCGTGATATCGGCAGCGTGTTCGACCGCTGCCGGTTCGCACAGGAATCCCGTGGTGCTCGTGCCGTCCGCGAGCGTCACCCTGCCCAGCGCCATGGGGCGCGGCAGCCCGGCCAGGAGCGCCCCGAGCCCCTCCACCGGCAGCTCCCAGACCTCCGCCTCGATCGCCGCGCCGCTCTGCCCGGCCGGTACCCGTACGAGTCCGGGCTTCGGCGGTTCGGTGTCGAGGGCGTACAGCCGGTACTCCGGGGCGGTGGTGGTCGTGGCGGCCAGCCGTGCGCCCAGGCCGACGAGCTGGTGGTTCAGCGGCTGCCCCGACAGGTGGGCCCCGACGACCGCGAGCCGGGTGACCGGCGTCAGCAGCCTCGCGATCGCGCCGACGCGCTCGTCCGTGAATCCCGGGCCCATCAGCATCACGCCGAAGGGGAGCCCGTCGACCTCGCCCGCGGGGACGGCGATCCCGCACATGTCCAGGAGATTGGCGGAATTGGTGAACCGCCCCAGTCGGGCGTTCGCGCCCAGCGGGTCGGCCGCGACCTCGGCGAGGGTGGGGTGACCGGGGGCCGTGGGCAGCAGCAGGGCGTCAGCGTCGCCGAGCGCCGTCATCGCCTGCTCGCGCAGGACCGCCAGGCGGTCGCGGTCGGCGAAGAGGCGGTGCGCGGGGAGGTCGCGGGCGGCGGTGATGATCCGGGCGACCGTCGGGTCGAGGTCCGGGGAGTTTGTGTTCTTGTCGATAAAGCTGCCCACGGCGGTGTAGCGCTCCGCCACGAACGCGCCCTCGTACAGCAGCTCCGCCGCCGCGGTGAACGGGGCGAGGTCGATGCGTCGGAGCTCCGCTCCGGCGTGCGCCAGGCGGCTCGCCGCCGCCTCGAAGGCCTCCGCCCAGCCCGGATCCAGCTCGCCCAGCTGCTCGGTGGCCGGCACCGCCACCCGCCACGGTCCGGGGCGGCGGGCGGGCAGCTGCGCGGTCCTCCCCGCCGGGGTCGCCAGCACGCCGAACGCGCGGTCCGCCTCCGGGATGCTGCGGGCGAACACCGTCACGCAGTCCAGGCTGGCGCACGCCGGAACCACGCCGTCGGTCGGGACCAGCCCGTACGTCGGCTTGATCCCGACGATCCCGTTGAACGCGGCCGGTACGCGGCCCGAGCCCGCCGTGTCCGTGCCCAGCGCGATGTCGGCGATCCCGAGCGCCACGGCCACCGCCGACCCGCTGCTCGAACCGCCGCTGACGCGCTCCGGGTCATGCGCGTTGCGCACCGCCCCGTACGGGCTTCGCGTCCCGACCAGGCCCGTCGCGAACTGGTCCAGGTTCGTCGTGCCCAGGACCACCGCCCCGGCAGCCCTCAGGCGGGCCACGGCCGGGGCGTCCTGGGCCGGTTCGTACGCGTACGAAGGGCACCCGGCGGTCGTCGGCAGCCCCGCCACGTCGATGTTGCCCTTGACGGCGGCGACGGTCCCGGCGAGCGGCAGGCTCTCGCCCGCGGCGAGGCGTTCGTCGATCGCCCGGGCCTCGGCTTCCGTCTCGGCCTGCGGGCGCAGGCCGATCCAGATCTCGGGCCGCTTCGTCTCGGCGATCCGGGTGTACGCGGCGCGCACGCGGGTCAGGGCTGGTCCGGGGGCGGTCATCGCGGTTCCTTGGGGTGGTGGTGGGCTGGTGGGCGCGGGTCCGTGGGCGAAGGGGGTGTTCCCCCACCCCGCCCCTTCCCGAAACCATGGGGCTTCGCCCCCTGGACCCCCGAACGCCCTTCGGGCATGTCCTCAAACGCCGGACGGGCTGAAATGGGCGCCAGCGTGAGCAACGCCGTGCCCGCGTCGACCTGGTCGCCGGGGCCGACGAGGATCTCGGCGACGACGCCGTCGACCGGGGCCTCGACGGCGGACTCCATCTTCATGGCTTCGAGGGCGAGCAGCTTCTGCCCCGCGCGCACCCGCTCACCGGGCCGTACGGCCACCTGCCACACGCTCGCGGCGAATTCGGCCTCCACGGCGCACCCCCCGTCCGGCACGGTGACATCGGCGGCGGTGGCGGCAGGCGGCGCGACTGCCGCCTCCGCGCGGGCGAACTCGCCGGCCGCTTCCCACGCGTCGCGCTCGGCGCCGAAGGCGTGGGACTGGCGGGCCCGGAAGGCGGCGATGGAGTCGGCGTTGTCGGCGAGGAAGCGCTGGTGGTCGGCGAGGGAGAACTCGCCGTCCTCGATGCGGAGCCGGAGCCGGCCGGCGGCCATGTCGGCGCGCATGTCGAGCAGTTCGTCGGCGTCGACGGGGTACCACTTGATGCGGTCGAAGAAGCGCAGGAGCCAGGGGGGCTCGGGTTCGGGCCGGCGGCTCGACCAGACCTGCACGGTGCGGCCGACGAACTGGTAGCCGCCGGGGCCCTCCATGCCGTAGACGCAGAGGTAGGCGCCGCCGATGCCGACCGAGTTCTCGGCGGTCCAGGTGCGGGCGGGGTTGTACTTCGTGGTGACGAGCCGGTGCCGGGGGTCGAGGGGGGTGGCGACGGGGGCGCCGAGGTAGACGTCGCCGAGGCCGAGGACGAGGTATTCGGCGTCGAAGACGGTGCGGTAGACGTCGTCGACGGAGTCGAGGCCGTTGACGCGGCGGATGAACTCGATGTTCCAGGGGCACCAGGGCGCGTCGTCGCGGACGCCGGCCATGTAGCGGGCGATGGCCTCGCGGGTGGCGGGGTCGTCCCAGGACAGGGGGAGGTGGACGGTGCGGCTGGGGACGCGGAGCTGGTCGGTGGGCGGGAGTTCGGCCTCGGCGGCGCGAACGAGGTCGAGGAGCTTGGGGGTGGGGAGGATGTCGGGGTCGACATGGACCTGGAGGGAGCGGATGCCGGGGGTGAGGTCGATGACGCCGGGCAGGGCGTCGGCGGCGAGGCGTTCGGCCAGCGCGTGGACGCGCATGCGCAGGGCGAGGTCGAGTTGCATGGGGCCGTACTCGATGAGCAGGTTGTCGTCGCCGCTGCGGCGGTACGTGACGGCGGGGCGGGCGTCGGTCGCCGGGAGCCGGTCGAGGACGCCGCCGTCCTGGTGGGCGGGCCGGGAGGGGGCGGGGCGGTCGGCGGAAGTGTTGTCGGTGACCGGGATGAACCGGACGGTGTCGCCGGGGCGGAGCTGGCCGAGCTTCCAGCGCTGCCCGGTGACGATGGTGGCGGGGCAGACGAAGCCGCCGAGGGAGGGGCCGTCGGGGCCGAGGAGGACCGGCATGTCGCCGGTGTAGTCGACGGCGCCCACGGAGTACGGGGTGTCGTGGATGTTGGACGGATGCAGTCCGGCCTCGCCGCCGTCGGTGCGGGCCCAGCGGGGCTTGGGGCCGACCAGGCGCACCCCGGTGCGGGCCGAGTTGAAGTGGACCTTCCAATCGGCGGCGTAGAAGTCGTGGATGTCCTGCTCGGTGAAGAACTCGGGCGCGGCGTGCGGCCCTTCGACCGCGCCGATCAGCCACTCGGCGCCGAGGGCGGGGCGGCGATCGGGCGGTATGCGCATGCCGGTCGCGGTCTGCACGCCGCCGTGCAGCACGTCGCCCGCGCGCAGCGTGCGCCCGCCGTGCCCGCCGAAGCGGCCGAGGGTGAACGTGGCGGCGCTGCCGAGGAAGGCGGGGATGTCGAGGCCGCCCGCGAAGAGGACGTACGTGCGCAGGCCGTGTTCCGCCGGGGCCGGGATGTCCAGGACGGCCCCGGCGGGGACGGTGAACGGCTCCCATTGCGGCATGCGCGTGCCGTCCACCGTGACGGCGGCGGGCGCGCCGGTGACGCAGACGGTGGTGGGGTGGGTGAAGCGCAGTTGCGGGCCCTGGAGGGTGCATTCGAGCCCGGGGGCGTCGTCCGGGTTGCCGAGGGCCTCGTTGCCGAGCCGGAACGACAGGTCGTCCATGGGGCCGCAGGGGGGTACGCCGACGTGCCACAGGCCGGTGCGGCCGGGCCAGTCCTGGACGGTGGTGAGGGTGCCGGGGCGGACGACCTCGATGCGGGGCGTGGGGTCGGTGACCGAGGTGAGGGTGGCGGTGGTGTGGGTCGCGCCGCGCAGGGCGGGTTCGGCGGCCGCCGCGCGCAGGAGGCCGAGGTTGGTCTCGATGCCGTCGATGCGCGTGCCGTCCAGGGCGCGGGCGAGCCGGTCGAGGGCGTCGGCGCGGTCGGTGCCGTGGGCGATGACCTTGGCGAGCATCGGGTCGTAGGAGGTGGTGACCTCGGTGCCTGTCTCGATCCAGGCGTCCACCCGTACGTCCGGGGGGAAGGCGACCTGGGTGAGCACGCCCGCGCTGGGGCGGTGGCCGCGCGTGGGGTCCTCGGCGTAGATCCGGGCCTCGACGGCGTGGCCGCGCGGTGTGGGCGGGGCCGGCTCGAAGTCCTCGCCACGGGCGAGGCGCAGCATCCATTCGACCAGGTCGACGCCGTGGGTCTCCTCGGTGACCGGGTGCTCGACCTGGAGGCGGGTGTTGACCTCCAGGAAGTACGCCTGCTCGCGGGCGGCGTCGTAGACGTACTCCACGGTCCCGGCGGAGCGGTAGCCGACCGAGGCGCACAGCGCGCGGGCGGTGTCGGCGAGCTGGGTGCGTACGGCGTCGGGGAGGCCGGGGGCGGGGGCCTCTTCCAGGACCTTCTGGTTGCGGCGCTGGAGGGAGCAGTCGCGGTCGCCGAGGGTGACGACGCGGCCGTGGCCGTCGCCGAAGACCTGGACCTCGACATGGCGGGCGTGTTCGACGAGGCGTTCCAGGAAGACCCCGGCCGATGAGAAGGACGCGGCGGCGACCCGCTGTACGCGCTCCCAGGCCTCGGCGAGGTCGGCGGGGGAGTGGCAGGCCTGCATGCCGATGCCGCCGCCACCGCCGGTGGCCTTGAGCATGACGGGGTAGCCCAGCGCGGCGGCGGCCGTCGTGGCCGCTTCCAGGCCGTCGAGCAGCCCGGTGCCCGGCAGGAGCGGCACCCCGGCGGCCTCGGCGGCGGCGCGCGCGGTGTGCTTGGCCCCGAACAGCTCCAGCTGGTGCGGGGTGGGGCCGACGAAGACCAGCCCGGCGGCCTCGCAGCGGCGGGCGAAGCCGGCGTCCTCGGACAGGAAGCCGTAGCCGGGGTGGACGGCGCCCGCGCCGGTGCTGCGGGCGGCCTCCAGTACGGCGTCCACGTCCAGGTAGCTGGCCTTGGCGGGGGCCGGGCCGAGGCGTACGGCCTGGTCGGCGAGGCGGACGTGGGGCGCGGGGCGGTCGGGGTCGGAGTAGACCGCGACCGTACGCAGGCCGAGGCGGCGGGCGGTGCGGATGATGCGGGCGGCGATCTCGCCCCGGTTGGCGACGAGGAGGGTGTCGAAGCCCGTCATGCGCATACGTCCTCGGTGATCGTCATTTCGACCGGTGTGGGGTCGAAGCCGTTGCAGGGGTTGTTGATCTGCGGGCAGTTGGAGACCAGGACGAGGACATCGGTCTCGGCGCGCAGCACGACCTTCAGGCCCGGCGCGGAGATGCCGTCGACGATGCCGAGGGTGCCGTCCTCCTCGACGGGGACGTTCATGTACCAGTTGATGTTGCTGACCAGGTCGCGCTTGCCCAGGCCGTGCTTGGCGCCCTCGGCGAGGAAGTTCTCCACGCAGGCGTGCTGGGACCAGGTGTGGTGGCCGTAGCGCAGCGTGTTGGACTCCTTGGAGCAGGCGCCGCCGACCGTGTCGTGGCGGCCGCAGGTGTCCTCGACGACGGTCATCAGCGGGGTGTGCTCGTTGGAGAGCAGCACGCTGCCGGTGGTCAGGAAGATGTTGCCCTGCGCGTGGATGGTGTCGGGCGCGCTGTAGCGGACGGCGGTGTCGTGCGCGTCGTACAGCAGGCAGTCCACGGCCTGGTTGCCGCCGAGGTCGGTGATGGTGAGGTGCTGGCCCTTGCGGACCACGGCGGACCAGGGGGCCCGGGCCGGGACGACAGTGGTGGTCATCGGATCCCCCTGGCGGCGAGGTGGTCGGCGGTGTTGAGGAAGGCGCGGCGGCCCTCGGGCGTGGCCTCCCAGAGCGGGTCGCCCGGGGCGGTGGGCCCGGCGTGCCAGGCCAGCACTTCGAGCGGCGTGGAGACGTACTCCGGGCGCGGGTCCACCGGGTGCGGGACGTTGGCGATCAGCACGGTCAGCGGCTGCTCGGCGCGCAGGGTCACGGCGGCCCCCGGTCCGGCGGACCCGGTGAACTCCAGCTTGCCGTCGGCCACGACCCGTACGCCCTGGAAGAAGGAGACCGACGGCGGCAGGTCGCGCGGCTCCAGCCCGTTCTTCAGCGCGGCCAGCTTCAGCAGCTCCCGCCCGGCGGGGGAGGGGCCCTGCGGCGAGCCGTCGCCGTAGCGCGCGGTGTTGCGCACGGCGGTGGAGGTGCCGCACAGCGCGTCGTGCCGGCCGCTGGTGTCGGCGATGACGGAGGCGAGGACGCGGCCCTGGTCGGCGAGGAGGAGATGGCCCTCGCCGAGGTACGCGTTCCACAGCACCTTGACCGTGTCGGCGGCGTTCAGCCGCTCCCAGGGGCGGCCGTCCGCGTAGAGCAGGACATGCGCGCAGGCGTCCCCCGCGAGGTCGGTGAGGCGCAGCTCGGCGCCGCGCGCGAGGGCCTTGTGCGTGTAGTTGCCGCCTGCCACGGTCTCGGCCCAGATGACGCGGTCCGGCGCGATGCCGGGCGGTGGCGTCGGCCAGTCCCGCGCGGGAAGGATGGGCATGGCCTCGGCCCGTGAGCCCTCCTGGGCGCGGGCATGGTCCCGGGCTCCGTGTGTCGTCCCTGTCGCCACGGGTTGCACCTCCGGTCGTCCGGTTCCCCGGTGTACGGGTCCTATTTCTGTCGCACGACAGAAATTAGGCGGGCGTGGCTTCGGCGCGATTGCCCGGTCGTTTCGGGCGGGTTACCGACCGCTCACGCCGCGCCCGGCCCCGACCGTCCGCGCGCATGTGCGACGATCGTCGGATGAGCACCACGGGACGGCGCGTCGGACGGCCGCGCGCGCAGACGCGGCCGGACAGCGGCCTCACGGCCCGCGAGGAACTCCTCACCGCCGCCGCCGAGCTCTTCACCGAGCGCGGCTACGCCGCCACCACGACCCGCGCCGTCGCCGAGCGGGCCGGCATGCGCCAGGCCTCCATGTACCACTACTTCGGCGGCAAGGAAGACCTCCTCGCCGCCCTGCTGGAAGGCACCGTCCGCCCTTCCCTCGCCCTCGCCCTCGGCCTCGCCGCCCGCCACGAGGTCCCGGCCGAGGCCCGCCTGTGGGCCCTGTGCCGCGCCGACGTCGCCCTCCTGTGCGCCGGCCCCCACAACCTCGGCGCCCTCTATCTGCTGCCAGAGGTCCGCGCCGACCGCTTCGCTGCCTTCCGCGCCGTCCGCGAGGAGCTCAAGGCCGCCTACGCCGCGCTCCTCGCCGCCACCACCGCCGGCTCCGACCTCGCCCCCGAGGACCTGGCCGTCCGCGCCGACCTCGTCTTCGGCCTCATCGAAGGCGTCATCCTCATCCGCCGCTCCTCCCCGGCCCACGACCACGAACACGACCCCGCCGCCTTCGCCGCCGCCACCGCCGACGCGGCCCTGCGGGTCGCCGGCTGCCCGGAACACGTACTGCCCAAGCTCCGGCGCGAGGGCGAAGCGCTGCTGGCCCCGCCCTGACCGGACGCGGTTCCCGGGCTCCGCCGGGGCTCCGCCCCGGATCCCGAACGCCCTCCGGGCGTGTCCTCGAACGCCGGACGGGCTGGAAGTGAACCGCGCCCGCCAGGCCACCCGTCACGGCGGCGACCGTGCCCGTGTTCCCGCCCAGATCGATCGACCGCCGCGCGCACCGCGCCCTCGAAGGACTGCGCTGTACGCAGCGCCCACCGCGCCCGGGGGAACGCCCCGGAAACGTACGACGCAACGCCATTGACTCTTGACCCGCCCGCCCCGAAACTCATGGCCAGCTCACAGTGAACATTCTTCGCCAGACGAACGGGCCTCCTGTTTCAGAGCGGCCCCGCATCTCCAAGGACGAAGATGAACTGCCCCCCACGGCACACGTTCCGCACGGTCTTCCCCGTCCTGGCGCTGTGCTGGCCGGCGGTGTTCTTCGACGGCATGGACGTCAATTGGCGTACTCACCGCCGGAAACCTCACCGGATGGCTGGGCCGGCGCCTGATACCGGTGGCGAGCGTGTCGTTGCTCTCCGGCTCGACGATCCGCGCCGTGGCCTCGGGTGTCGGCCTGCTCGGGGCGGGCCGGTTCGTCGCCGGTCTCGGCCTCGGCGGGCTCATGCCGCTGTGTCCGGCGATGGTGATGGAGTTCGCGCCGCCTCGCAGGGCCGCCCTCACCACCGGCCTTCTCATGACGTCCTAACCACTTCGGGACATGGCGGCCACCGGTCTCGGCCTGAGCCTGGCTCCGGCTGCGGCCGGCGCCGGGTGTTCCGGGCGCGTGTGCTCCCCGCCGTGATCGCCGTACCGCTGCTGCTCAAGCTGCCGCCCGAGTCGCCGGGCGTCCTGCTGGAGCGCGGCGAGCGCGAGAAGGCGGTCGCGGTCGCGGATCGCTACGGCATTGTCCGGCCCACCCCGGTCGCCGCCGCGGCCTCGGGTGCGGCCACCCGCCTCGCCGAAGTGCGCGCACTGTTCCACCCTCGGTCGCGCTGGGCGACCCCCTGCTGTGGCCGGCCTCCTTCAGCGGCCTGCTGCTCGTGCACGGCGTGAGCACCTGGCCGCCGCAGATGATCGCGATGGTCAGCGACGACGCGACCCGGGAGGGCGCCCACGAGCAGACCGCCCAGGGCGGACGGACCACGCCACCGCGTCCCGCGACACCGACCTGGCAGACCGTCGTCTCCCTTGTGGAAAAGAGCCCGGCCGCCAAGTCCGCCTGAGGCGAGCAGAGTACGGACCGACACACACCCGCTGATGAACCAGGAGACATGGATGCGTCATCACTGGAAGCGATTACTGGCGGCCGGTGCCGTCGCCTCGCTTGTCGCGGTAGGAGGGCCGGTGGCAACAAACGGGCCCGCAGCCCTCGCCGCCACGAACACCACGGCGTGGCAGAACGGCGGGTTCGTCGTCGACACCCCCAACGTGGTCCGCCGGTCGAACATCGTGCTCGCCCGCGCGAACACCGCCGCAAGCGAGTTCGTCCCCCTGGGCAACGGCACACTCGGCGCCGCCGCCTGGGCGGCGAACGGTTTCACCGCCCAGCTCAACCGCAACGACACCTTCCCCAACCGCAAGTCACCCGGCTGGGTCACCATCCCCGGCCTCGTCGGTCTCACCGGCGCCTCCGACTTCACCAGCCGGCTCGACCTGTACGACGGGACGCTGTACCAGTCCGGTGGCGGTATGACTCTGCGGGCATACGTACGGGCGGACACCTCACAGCTCGTCGTCGACGTCACCGGTGCCGACCCGAACACCACGCAGACTGCGCAGGTGCAGCTGTGGAGCAGCCGCACCCCCAGCGCGCAGGCTTCCGGTACGGTGGCCACGCTGTCGGAGACCTGGACCGACAGCGGTGTCACCGGCGCCTCCGGACAGACTTTCGGCACGCTCGCCGGGATCAGCGCGGGCGGACGCGACGTCACCGCGTCCACGCCCGACTCCCGCACCGGGAAGGTGAGTTTCCGGCCCAACAGTGACGGGTCGTTCCGCGTCATCGCGGTGTCCCCCGCATGGACCGGCGGCGATGCGATCAGCACCACGAGAACCCTGCTGGGCAGCGACCTGACCCGCACGTCCGCAGACCTGGCCGCAGGTCATCTCGCCTGGTGGCACGCCTACTGGAACTCGGTGGGTCTCATCAGGATCTCGTCCGCCGACGGCTCCGGCGAGTACTTCGAGAACATGCGCACTCTCTACCTGTACGACATCGCGGCCTCCAACCGCGGTTCCCTGCCCGGCAGCCAGGCCGGCGAGGCGAACCTGTTCAACCCGAGCCAGGACAGCCAGCCCTGGTACCCCGCGGGCTACTGGTTCTGGAACCTGCGCATGTATGTCCAGGCCGACATCTCGGCCGGCGCCTTCTCCCTCAACACCCCCGTCTTCGACCTCTACCGCAACAACATCGACAACATCGCCGCCTGGACCACAGCCCACTACCCCGGTCGGCAGGGGCTGTGCGTGCCGGAGACGATGCGCTTCAACGGCAACGGCTACTACGCCCCGGGCCAGGCGGAGAGCAACGCCTCCTGCGACTCGCTCATCACCCCGTCCTACAACTCGCAGACGGTCACCACGGGCGCCGAGATCGGCCTGTGGGTCTGGCAGACGTACCTGATGACCGACGACAGGTCCTTCCTGACGCGGTACTACCCGCTGATGAAGGGCGCGGCGCAGTTCCTGCTGTCGAACGCGACGACCGGGTCGGACGGTCTGCTGCACACCACCTCCAACGCGCACGAGACGCAGTGGGCGGTCAACGACCCGACGACGGACGTGACGGCGATGCGTGCCCTGTTCCCGGTCGTGGTGTCGGCGGCGCAGACGCTCGGCGCGGATGCCGACCTGGTCTCGGCGCTGCGCACCGCCATCCCGAAGATCCGTCCACTGCCCAGGACGGACACCGCGACCAAGACCCAGGTGCTCGATCCGTCCTCCGACGCCTCGGGCACGAACATGATCGCCCTGTCCGCCCAGCCGACGGCCACGCAGCACAACGCCGAGAACGTGGGGCTCGAACCGGTGTGGCCCTACGGGCTGATCGGGGACAGCGGCAGTGACTCCGACCTGGGCAAAAGGACCTTCACGTACCGCAGTTACGTCACGCGCAGCGACTGGAGCTACGACGCGCTCCAGGCGGCCCGACTCGGTCTGGGGGACCAGATGCGCACCGCGATGACGGCCAACGTCGCCAAGTACCAGGTCTTTCCCAACGGCATGGCCAGCTGGAACGCCCAGCCGCAGACGCCGTATCTGGAACAACTGGGCGTCAACGCGGCGGCGATCGGCGAGGGACTCGTGCAGGACTACGACGGGACCCTTCGGATCGCGCCCGGCTGGCCCAGTTCCTGGGATGCCGACGGGACGGTGTACATCCAGCACAAGGGCAAGGCGCATGTGCAGATCCGCAGCGGGACGCTGGTGACAGTCGCGGTCGAGGCCGGCACGAGCGGTGACATCACCGTACGCAATCCGTGGCCCGGCCAGAACGTCATGGTGGTCGACGGCTCCGGGGGTACGGTGCTGTCCGGACAGAACGGTGCCACGCTCACGATCGCGGCCAGGTCCGGGACGTCGTATCTGATCGAGCGGCCCTCGGCCCTCACCACGTCCCTTCCCTTCGCCGCGGTGAGCGGCAGCCCCGCCACCACGCCGAAGAGCCTGGGCAGCAGGGTCATCGGCCTGTCCCCCTGAGACCGGCACGGGACGGGCTGCTCGCGCATGACGAGCTTGAGCGGTGCCCCCGTTCAACGGGGGCACCGCTCAAGCTCGGCCGGCGGCCAAGTGGAGTTCTTGCTGTACTTGCGGGTCGGGTTCTTTCTGGTGCGGGCCTTGGCTCGCTGCCGGCGGCGGGCAGGCAGGCGGTTGTCCAGGACGGCGCGGGCGATCGCTCGCACCAGCCCGACCTCGCCCGGGATGATCCCGGCTTGATCGCCGAAGGCCCGGCCACCGGGGGACGGGTGGCCGGGCCTGTCGTGTCCTGGTTCAGCAGGTGGAGTTGGTCTGGGTCAGCAGGCCCAGCCGCCAGGGCAGGGTGCTGTAGCTGCCGGTGGCGGAGGGATCCATGCCCTGGTAGAGGTACTGCAGGTGGCACGGGTTGATCGTGAGGCTCTGATCGATGCCGTCACGGATCATCTCGCCGTGGCTGATGTCCTGGGTCCAGGCGGTGCCGTCGAAGGCGACGTTGGTGGACCGGGCGAAGGGGTTGCTCTCTGTGTCGGCGAGCGGGGTCCACGTGCCGGTGAGGCTGCTCGACGTCCAGGACCTGAAGAACCGCTTTCCGTTGCTGCCGATCCCCTCGACGAGCAGCAGGTAGGTGCTGGAGCCCGTGAGCTTGTAGACGTTGCTGGCCTCCCAGAGGCGGTACTTGTTGGAGTCCTGCATGACCATGACCGTGTCGGTGAAGCCGTTCGGGAAGTTCGCCACGGTGGTCTGCGACCGGTACAGGTGCCCGTTGTCGTCGGAGGAGAACAGGTAGCAGTTGACGCTGTCGCAGATGGTCCAGAAGTCGACCCAGTAGCCGGTGCCGATGTTCTGCTTGATGATGTCCGGCATCGCCGAGTAGAAGTTCTTCGGTGCGGTCCAGCTCTCGGGCTTGCCGGGGTCGTCCGCCGTCGAGTAGGAACCGCCGTTGCCGGTCTGGTAGACCAGGTACCACTTCTTCTGCGGGGCGAAATAGAAGACCTGGGGAGCTGCGCGGTAGCCGGTGCCGATGTTGGGGTTGTTGTTGAGGAAGTACTGGGGCGCCGAGGAGGCCTGCGACCAGTCGCTGAAGCTCGTGTAGACCAGGCTGTAGGCGCCCGTCGAGCTCGTGGTGCTGGCGTAGACGTGCCACTTGTTGTCGTAGAACACCACCGACGGGTCCTTGACCGCGCTGAGGTTGTGGGTCGCGTCCGACTTCGGGGAGATCAGGACCCCGCTCGAATTCCACTGGAAGCTGCTCGGCAGAGCGGCCGCCAAGGCCGACGTCGCGGACGACGGCGACACCGTGGCACCGAGCAGCAGGGCGAGCCCACCGGCCATGATCCCCAGACGTGTTGTCATGCGCATCGCGACTCCTATGGCTTGATGGTGTAGGTGATCAGTGAGCGGGCCGGGACAGTGGCGGTCAGCGATCCCGCGCTGACCGCGATGGCGGGCTGCGCGGCCGTGTTGTGGGAGCCGTCGGTGAGGTACGGGGTCGCTGTCCCGGTGGTGATCCCGGTGTTCTGCAGGCTGAACGCCACCTGGTTGGCGGTGGTGGCCGCGTTGAGCGCCACGACGGTTACGGAGCCGTCGGTGTTGCGGAACGCCGACAGCTTGAGGTTGGTGTCGGAGGTGGTGGCGCCGATGCGGGTGGACCCGGGCCGGATGAAGCGGCTGTAGTTCGCGAGCGCCCACAGTCGCTTGGAGACGTGGTAGTTGTCGCCGTCCAGCTGGATCAGTCCACGGGTCGCGCCGGTCGAGGCGCCGTACCAGTAGACGTAGCCGTTGACGTTTCCCTTGGTGAGGGCGTCGTGGACGGCGGAGGCGACGGTGAACCCGTCGTAGCCGCTGCCGTCGTCCCAGTTCTCGTTCCAGGTGGTGCCGGTGGGCGCCCACTCCGACATCCAGGTCCGCTGCTGGGTCGGCAGCGGCGCGTCGACCGGACTGGCGTAGGAGTGGCCGGTGTGGGTGGTGACGAGGGTGCGTGCGGTCGCGTCGGCTTCGATCGCACTGCTGTAGCTCTTCTGCTGGGTCCAGCCGAAGGAGTCACAGCACGTGACCTTGTATCCGGCAGCGTTCGCGATCGGGCCGAAGACCTTGGTGAACTCGACCGCCTGGGCGGGAGTGAGCCGCATGGAGGCGTAGGCGGTGGTGTAGTCGGGCTCGTTGACGAACCCGAGGTCGGTGATCGGGATGCCCTCCTGGGCGTAGAACTTCCCGTACTGGACGAGGAAGTTGGCGTACGCCTTGCGCCAGTCGCCGCTCGCGCAGGAGGCACCGGCCAGGCCGCACAGGGTCCCTCCGTTGGCGTCGGTACCGTTGGTCTTCATGTAGCCGGGCGCACTCCACGCGTCGGCGTAGAAGCGGGTCACGCCGTAGGCCTTGGCCTGCTGGGCCAGCCAGACCTGGCCGTCGTCGTCGCGGTCCCATACGTACGTGGGGGTCGCGTTCGGCCCGCCGGGGTCGGTCGGCTGGATGCTCGAGTCGATGCCGAGGCGCAGGATGCTCAGCCCCACGCCCGTGGCGCGGTTGAGCAGCAGGTCCAGGACTTCACGTTGGTGCTGGGCGGACAGGCCCTGTGACCCGTGCATGATGGCGCCCCGCCCGAAGTGCTCGGAGAATCCGAAGCCGTCGATCGGCTGGTACGTGGTCGATCCGTTGATCGTCGCCGAAGTGGCCGCCCAGGCGTTCGGGAGGCCGGCCGTGGTGACAGCGGCTGCCATCGCCAGGACGGCCGCGTACGTCACTGTCCACTTCCTGAGTCCGCGCAGCATGATTCGTCCAATCATGGGAGCGCTCCCAACGGAATGCTGGACATCCCCGTTGGAGCGGTGGGGGGAGGGACTGGTGCAGCAGTTGCTCGGGCTTCAGGCGGGGATACCGCCCAGCGATGCAGTTTCGTATTCTGAACGCTGTTCAGGTATCTGGCACCGAGGAGAGAGAGTAAGACGGTGTTCTGCACCCGTCAACCTCTCACGCATCGCGCATATGACCGTACAGATCTTCGCCCTTCGCAGGTGGGTACAGCCGTTGTCCGCGGATTTGGCCGGTGTGCGTTATGTGCGTTGCGGGCGATATCCTGACGCGCATCAGACGCGGGATCGACGCGTGTTCTGACGGGCCATCAGGCGACCTGCGTCATGCCGCGCCGGGTCTCGGCCACCGCCCGCAGGACGTCGACCAGGGCCGCCACCGTGGGGCGATGCTCGGCGGAGGAACGGAACACCACGACGATGTGCCGCTCGATCGTCTCGCGCAGCCTCACCACGTCGAAGCGCGAGGCGCGCAGTCTGAGCATCAGATCCGTCACGGTGCTCACCCCGATGCCCGCCTCGACCAGTGCAAGGGTGGCAGCGGTGTCCGTTACCTCGTGCTGCACATCCGGCTCGATGCCCGCCCGCCGGCAGGCGGTGCGCATGGCGCGGCCGTGGTCAACGGCGCCGACCGTACCTCCGTGGTCCTCACGATGGGCGGCGTCCTTTCGGCACCCCGTCGAGGTGGCCTTCGACGCGTTCCAAAAGTTCGCCGCGAGGAGATGATCTAGCGTGAAAGGTTGGTCCGATGCCGGGAGGCGGCCGGTGGCGGCGCTCCTGGCCCTTGCGGCTGCGGCGTTCTGCTATGTCTCGGTGGAGACCGTGCCGGTGGGTCTGCTGTCGCAGATCTCCTCGGACCTGGGCGTACCGTCGTTCCGGATCGGTCTACTGGTAACCGGGTACGGAGTGACGGTGGCGGTCGTCTCGCTGCCGATGGTCCGGGTGGTGGCGGCGGTCCCGCGTCGGCCCTTGATTCTGGGGCTCATGGTGGTGCTGGTGACAGCGACCGCCGTCTCGGCGGCAGCACCGGGGTACGGCCTGCTGTTCGTCGCCCGGGTCCTGACCGCGCTCAGCCAGGCCGTCTTTTGGGCGGTCGTGGCGCCGGTCGCCGTCGGCATGTTCCCCGCCCACGTACGCGGGAGGGTGACCGCAGTGGTCTTCACTGGCGGTTCGCTTGGCCCGATGCTGGGCGTTCCCGCGGGGACCTGGCTGGGGCAGGTGGCCGGTTGGCGGGTGACCTTCCTCGCCTTAGCGGCACTGGGCCTCCTCGCCTTCCTCACCCTGGCCGTGGCGATGCCGCCCACTCCTGCGTTTCACGAGCACGCTGGGCGCGGCACCACGCCCGACGCCCGCCGTTACGCGCTGGTGCTCGCCACTACCGCGCTGTCGGTGGCGGGGTTCTTCGCCGTTTTCACCTACACCTCCACGTTCATCACCGCCGTCGCCGGGATACCGGCCGCGCTGCTGGGTCCGCTGCTGGTCGCCCGTGGGGTGGCCGACTTCGGCGGGGTCGCGGGCGGGGGCATCCTCTCCGACCGCGACCAGCGGCTCGCCGTGGCACTTCCGGCCGTTCTGCTGACCGCAACCCTGATCAGCATGTTCGCCCTCGGGACCAACCCTGTGGCCGCGGGCACCACGCTCGTGCTCACGGGGCTCGCCATGGGGGCCCTCACCCCGGCGCTGCAGAACCGCGTCATGGAGTTCGCGCCTGGAGGCACGGACACGGCCTCGGCCGGGAACTCGGTCGCCTACAACATCGGAGTCGCCCTCGGCTCGTCCCTCGGCGGCCTCGCCCTGGCACACTTCGGCACGCGCAGTACCGCCCTGGTCGGCGCCGCCTTGGCAGCCGCCGCCGTGGCCGCCACCGTGCTGACCACACTCGGGCCGCCCGCACCAGGCCGCACTCAGGCCGAACTCGCGAAGGATGAAGCCCATGGATGAGGGTGTCGCCCCGTGGACATGGGACGAAGCAGACATCGACGAGGAGTTCCCCTGCCGGCAACTGGACGATGCCGGCCGGACGGCGCCCGTCTCCGCCGCCGACCTGGCGGGGTTAGGTGTGCGCGGGCTCCAGTTCCGCTCTTGGGACAGGCACGCATCCGGATGGCTCAACACCGACGCGGTCGGGTTGCGCTGCGGCGGTGTCCGCACCGAGACCGGCCGTGGCCGACCGAGGAGGACACGACAGTGGCGGCTATCGAATCGGTTCTGGGAGAGCCGGAGCAGGTTCTTCAGCCGAGTGCACGCGTTGTGCACTCCGCCACCGGTACAGGGCCCCGGCGCCCACGGTGACCAGCAGGAACAGCACGGTGAACCACTGGAAGTACCAGTGGCCGCCCGCCGGGTCGTAGACGGCGGCGCGGGGCCAGGCGAGGTTGACCGTCATGACGAGGCCGTAGGCGAGCGCGAGGGCGTTGACGGGGATGCCCCAGCGGCCGAGGGAGAAGAGGGGGCGGCCGGATTCGTCGGTGGCGGGGAGGCCCTCGGGGGTGGGGAGGCCGCCGCGGAGGCGGCGCAGGAGGAGGGGGCCGGTGACCATGGCGTAGGCGAGGTAGAGCATGGCGATGCAGGTGGTGCCGATGGCGAGGAAGGCGTCGGGGGAGAGGAGGTTGAGCAGGCACAGGGCGGCCGCGCCGACGCCGACGACGAGGGCGGTGGCGGAGGGCATGCCGGTGCGGGGGGAGACCTTGGCGAGGCGGGCGGAGAAGGGGAGGACGCCGTCGCGGGCCATGGAGAAGAGCATGCGGGAGCCCGCGGTCTGGATGGCGAGGGTGGCCACCGCGATGGCGACGGTGACGTCGGCGAGCAGGGCCTTGCCGACGCCGTCGCCGAGGCTGCTGGTCAGGACGTAGCTCAGGCCCTCGGTCGCGAGGCGGCCGTCGGTGAGGCTGGGTGCGGCGAGCAGGCCCGCGAGGAGCAGCAGGCCGCCCAGTACGCCCGCCGCGGCGAGGGCGGTGAGGATGGTGCGGGGGGCGGTGCGGCGCGGGGCGTGGGTCTCCTCGCTGAGCTCGCCGGCGCTGTCGAAGCCGATCAGGACGTACGCGGCGCTGAAGGAGCCGACGAGCAGCGCGCCGATCGCGCCGCCCTGGCCGCCGGTGTGGAAGGTGATGCCGGGGCCGTGTTCGACGTGGGTGAAGAGCAGCACGATGATCAGCGCGGCGCCGATGATCTCGGCGGTGACGCCGATCCGGTTGATCGCGGACATGATGCGGTTGTCCAGCATGTTCACGATCGTGGTGAGGACCAGCAGGACGACGCCGAGCAGTGCCGCGTTGGCGGCTCCGGTGGACGTGACGGGTGACGGGTCGCCGCCGGCGATCTGGAAGCCGGACCAGATCGCGGGCAGCACGACCTGCAGGGCGAGCGCGGCGGCCGCGACCACGACGACCTGGCCGATGACCATGATCCAGCCCGCGAACCAGCCGAAGGCGGGGGTGCTCAGCCGCGTCGACCACTGGTAGATCGCGCCGGAGATCGGGTAGCGGGCGGCGAGTTCGGCGAAGCAGGCGGCGACCAGGAGCTGGCCGAGGAGGACGGCGGGCCAGGTCCAGAAGAAGGCGGCGCCGCCGAAGGAGTAGCCGAAGGCGAAGAACTGGAAGACCGTCGTCAGTACGGAGATGAAGGAGAAGCCCGCGGCGAAGGAGGCGTAACGGCCCATGCTGCGGTGCAGTTCCTGGCGGTAGCCGAAACCGGCGAGTTCCTGCGAGTCGGCGTCGGGGTGGGCGGTGGTGGCGTCGGTGGGGGCGGTGGCGGTCATGTCGGAGGACCCCTGTCGCTGATGCCTGCTGATTCCTGTCGGTTGACAGAAATTAGAGGCGAGGCGTTTCGCCCGCGTGACGCGGCCGTATCGCCCGCGCTCCGAACTCCTCACCGCCCGAACCCCGAAAACTCGCGATGTATCGCGGTTGTCAAACTCGGCCCATTCGCGATATGTTCGGCTACGGATATACGGAAGCGAGGTGTGGTGGGCCGTGGCGAAGCGACGCAAGCTCAGCAACCCCCTGGCGTTGGCCGTGATGGCGACGCTCGGGGAGGGGCGGCCCATGCATCCGTACGAGATCGCGCAGGTGCTCCGCCAGCGCGGCAAGGAGCAGAGCATCAAGATCAATTACGGCTCGCTCTACACCGTCGTCCAGAATCTGGAGAAGCACGGCTTCGTCGAGGTCGCCGGCGTCCAGCGGCAGGGCAACCGCCCCGAGCGCACGCTGTACGGGCTCACCCAGGCCGGGGCGGTCGAGACGCACGACTGGCTCGCCGACCTGGTCGCGGTGCCGCAGGAGGAGTATCCGGCCTTCGAGTCGGCGCTCTCGCTGATGCTGATCCTGCCGGTGGACGAGGCCGTCGCTCTGCTCGGGGAGCGCGCCCGCGAGGTCGAGCTGCGGGCCGCCAGTACCCGTGCGGTGCTGGAGAAGCTGCGGGACGACCTGCCGCGGGTGTTCACGATCGAGACCGAGTACCAGCTCCACATGATGGACGCCGAGGTCCGGTGGGTGCGCGGCCTTCTCGACGAGATCCAGGAGGGCACGCTCTCCGGCACCGCCGAGTGGCGGCAGTGGCACGAGACCCGTGAAGTACCGCAGGAGTGGGCCGACATCGAGGAGCAGGTGAAGGACGCGTCCGCTGCCGAGCGCTTCAAGGAGGAACTGGCGAAGCTGAATCCGCCGGCCGCGGAGTAGGAATGGCCGAGTAAGAAAGCAAGAGAAAACCCCGGTGTCTGCTGCGGGAACAGCGGACACCGGGGACATGACCCCGGACCGGACCTGCGGGAACAGGCCAGGCGATCGAGGTGCCAGCACACCCAGGATAGCCCGGCTCCCTCCCGTGGATCGGTTCACCGATCACCATGGAGGACTCCGTCATGAGCGCGAGCTCAAGCTCAAGCACGCGTGCGCCCGCTGTCGAGGCGCACGACCTGGTCAAGACCTACCCCGGCGATGTGAAGGCCCTCAGCGGCATGGGCATAACCGTCGAGGCGGGCACCGTCTTCGGACTGCTCGGCCCCAACGGCGCCGGCAAGTCCACCACCGTCAAGATCCTCACCACCCTCGCCCGCCCCGACTCCGGCACCGCCGTCGTCGCCGGGCACGACGCCCTGCGCCACCCCGACCGTGTACGCCGCGCCATCGGCGTCGTGGCCCAGAAGTCCGGCGCCGACCCGGTCGCCACCGGCCGTGACAACCTGCTGCTCCAGGGCCGGCTGTACGGGGTCCGGGGCGCCGTCCTCGTCCGCCGGGTCGACGAGCTGCTGGAGCGTTTCGACCTGGCCGACGCCGCCAGGCGCATGGTCCGTACGTACTCCGGCGGCATGCAGCGCCGGCTCGATGTGGCGCTCGGCCTGGTCCACCGGCCCGAGGTGCTCTTCCTGGACGAGCCGACCACCGGGCTGGACCCGGAGGCCCGCACCGCGATGTGGGAGGAGATCTCCCGGCTCGCCGGCGACGAGGGGCTGACGATCCTGCTCACCACGCACTACCTGGAGGAGGCGGACCGGCTCGCCGAGCGCATCGCCATCGTCGACCGCGGCCGCGTCGTCGTCGAGGGCAGCCCCGACGAGCTCAAGGGCGAACTGCGCGGCGACGCCGTCCAGATCGAGCTGCGCGACGACGTCCGCCCGGTCGACGCCCAGCTGCTGGAGACCGCGCTGGGCGAGTACGCGGGCGTACGCGAAGCGGTGCTCGACGGGCGGCGGCTCAGCGCCCGGGCCGACGACGGCGCGGCGGCGGTGCCGCGCGTGCTGGCCGTACTGGAGCGGGAGGGCGCGGCGGTCGCGTCCGTGACCGTGGCCAGGCCCTCGCTGGACGATGTGTATCTGCGCTACGCGGGCCGCCGGTTCGCCGAGGCGAACGACAACCTGATCACCGCCGGAGGCGCACGATGAGCACCGAAACCCTCACCCAGACCTGGTACATGACCCAGCGTCAGCTCATGGCGCTCCTGCGGCAGCCGGTCTTCCTGGTCATCACGCTCATCCAGCCGGTCATCTGGCTGTTCCTGTTCGGCGCCCTCTTCCGCAAGGTCGTCGAACTGCCCGGCTTCGGCGCCACGTCCTATCTGGACTACCTCGTCCCCGGCATCGTCGTGATGAGCGCACTGGGCTCCAGCATGTGGGCCGGCATGGGCACCCTGGAGGAGATCGAGCGCGGGACGCTGAACCGCTTCCTCATCACGCCGGTCAGTCGCAGCGCCATCATCAACGGCAATGTCGTGCAGCTCGGCCTGTCCACTGCCTTCCAGTCGGTGTGCATCGTCCTGCTGGGGAAGGCGGGTGGCGCGGACTACCCGGGTGGCATCGGCGGCATCCTCATCCTGATCGCGGCCTCGATCCTGCTGGGCACGGTCTTCGGCGCCCTGTCGAACGCCATCGGCATGCTGGTGCGGCAGCGCGAGAGCATCATCGGCGTCAACACCTTCCTGCTGCTCCC